>Ga0187776_10001611_pt1 | contig 11377 bp, 6 predicted proteins | sample 0216_BV02_MP12_2_FD_132426 | JGI IMG/M metagenome (GOLD analysis project Ga0187776, IMG submission 132426) | Tropical peat soil microbial communities from peatlands in Department of Meta, Colombia - 0216_BV02_MP12_20_MG | ecosystem: Environmental > Terrestrial > Soil > Wetlands > Peat | place...
CGGAGGGGCTCAACCTGGATCAGGTGCTGAGTCAAGTGGAGCAGGACCTCTTGCAGCAGGCCTTAACTAGGACGCGAGGGGCCAAGCAGAAGGCTGCCGAACTGCTCGGGATCACCTTCCGCTCCTTCCGCTATCGTCTGGCCAAATTGGGGCTGGCAGGGGAGGAGGAGGCCGACGAAACAGAAAAGGGATTAGGATCGCTTTCCTAACCCCCGGTTGAGCCACTGGAGGGCGACCCGGGGATCGAACCCGGGACCTTTGGTTCCGGAGACCAACGCTCTATCCACTGAGCTAGTCGCCCACAGACGCACCGCCCACGGGGGCCAAGCCCTCCCGCGGCCGGGTGGATGTGTTTTGTATCATGGCGGTATCGCCTTGTCAATAAAGGCGCAGCCGGGGAAGGCGTGAACAGTCTTTCCCCTCGCCTCCTCACCGCGGAGGCATAGGCGCTAACCTTGTCGGACCCAGTCTCGGTCGTTCCCATGCCTTTCGTCCGCGCTATGACGGCCCGCCCCACTCGTCCCCACGACGAGGGAGCAGGCGTTTTCCTATTACAGGCTAGTGTTGTAATCGCTCCGGGGAGATGGTACACTCAGACGCGTCATGACCAAGCCGGGGTTGCTCTGTCATGTATTGCGGACGCAGTGGGGCCCCTCGGACATATGTGATCCACAGCCGTCTCGGGGAGGATGATGGTCCTGAAGGGAGCGACTGAGAGCCCGTCACGCCGGAGCGAACACTCGCTGGACCAGGGCACGCCTATGAAACCTTTCGCTTCATACGGCTGGTCAGATACGGAGCAGCGAGACCAAACCCAAACCGTCCTCGTCGTGGACGACGTGAGCGAGGTACGCGACCTCTGTGCCGAGCTCATTCATGGCCTTGGCCTTGGGGTCGCCACCGCCGCCGATGGGGCGCAGGCAAAGAAACTTCTCGCCAGCCAGGCCTTCTCCATCGTGGTAAGCGATATCTCCATGCCCGGCCTCGACGGTCTTCAGCTCACCCGCTTCATCAGAAAGCAGTATCCGGCGTTGGACGTCATCCTCATGACCGCTTTCAACATGCGCTATTCCTACGACGACGTCATGGCTGCCGGCGCCATGGACTTCATCCAGAAGCCCTTCAGCAAAGAAGAGTTCGAGGCGAAAATCAAGCGCATGCTCCGCGAGCGCAGGCAATTCCAGCAGATCCAGCGCTCGGAGCAGAACGTCCGAACCCTCCTTGAAAACATCCCGGGGGTGGTCTTCACGGTCTTGCCCGACGGCAGGCTCCGCTTCGTGGATAACAAGATTGAAGAGCTGACCGGACATTCGGCCGAGGCGGTGACCAAGAACCCGAAAATCTGGGCCTCCCTCAGCGATAAGGAGGTGGACTCCCTCGCCGCCGAGGTGCTCCACCTTGCACCCGAGAACAGGGGAGGCGTGACCCGCGAGTATCTCATCCGCAGCCGCGACGGGCAGAGGAAGTGGGTGCAGATGCGGAGCCAGGCGGTGCTGGACGAGAGGGGCGAGATCGACCACATCAGCGGGATCCTCCTTGACATCACCCACACGAAGCTGTTGGAACAGCGGACGAGGGCTCTGAATGAGCTTTTCCTCAGCCTCGGAACGGACCACGTGGCCAATACCCGAAAGATCGTGGAGAAGGCGCGGCTTCTGCTCAACGCCTCGCACGCTCTTTACTACTGCGTGGGTAACAAGGAGGCGACCGTCTCCCTCATGGTAACCCAGGCTGCCGCAGAAGAACCGGACGAACGGGAGGTGTCCGGGCCGCTCCTCCAGAGAATCATGGTCGGCCCTCCGGAGCAGGCGCTCCTCCTCGAGCCTCTGGCCAGCGCCGCTGAATTCAAAGGGGATCCCCTGGTCAGGCGTCACCGATGGACTGCGTGCCTCGGCAAGGCCTTGCAAGTGCACGGCAAGGTCCACGGGGGATTCTGCGTCGGCTTTACCGGTCGGCCTGCCATTGTCACTGAGGACCTCGCCGTCTTTTCCATGCTCGCCAAGGCCCTGGAAATCGAGCAGGAGCGTCGGGGACTGCAAGCCGCCCTCATGCGGTCCGAGGAGAAGTATCGCTCCCTCGTGGACGGGAACCTTTACCCCATAAGTATCATCAACAGTCGCGGGATTGTGCATTACTGTAACCCCGTGATGGCGAGCATGTTCCGTTGTGCCGATCCGGTGGCCCTCATCGGCCGCCAGTTCGTCGAGTTGTTCCATCCCGACGATCGGGAGCAGCTGCGCGATCGCATCGCCCGTCTCAGCGCCCCCGAGGATGCCCGTCCTCGGGGTGCGGTGCAGACTGGGGAGACTTTGGATTTCCGTGGCCTGGCCGAAGACGGCACCATCATGGATACCAGGATCAAGCTCGGCATCATTTCCTACGACGGCAGACCGGCGCTCCAGGCCATCCTCGAGGACGTCACCGAACGGAAGCAGACGGAACAGGCCCTCAAGGATTCGGAAGAACGGTACCGTACTCTCATTGAGGGTGCCAATGATGCCGTGTTCCTGGAAAACGTCACCGGCCAGATCGTGGACGTGAACACCATGGCGTGCCGGATGCTGGGTTACAGCCGCGACGAGATCCTTCGGCTGAACCTGGCTGATCTCCTCCAGCGGGAGGGCGAGGCTAAGCTCCAACAGGGAGACCTCACTCAGCAGGTTGAAGAGACCATGCTCCGAAAGGACGGCATCGGGGTGCCCGTGGAGGTGAACACCTCCATTTTGAGGCTTAAAGGTGAGAAAGTCCGCATGTCGGTAGTGAGGGACATCACGGTGCGGAAGGAGAAGGAGCTTCGCCAGCGCCATCTGGAGCAAACCATCCTTGAGAGCAAGCAGCGGCTCATGGCGGTCTTCGACGGCATCATGTCGCCGCTCACGATCACCGATCTCGACTACAACATCGTCATGGTGAACAAAACGACCGCCTCCTTCTTCGGCGAAACCATCCGGTCTCTTATCGGGAAAAAGTGCTATACCGCCTTCCGTCACGGATCGGAGCCGTGCCCCAACTGCCCGGTTGCCGAAACGATCCGCACCGGCCAACCCTCACACCGGATGGGAGAACACCCGGTGGTCAACCGAATGCTCGAGGAGTACACTTATCCTATTTATGACGCTTCCGGCAACCTCTCGCTGATCATCAACTACGGCATCGACGTGACCGATAAGATCAAGATGCAGAAGCAGCTCCTCCAGGCGGACAAGATGGCCTCCCTCGGCACCCTGGCCGCGGGTATCGCCCACGAGATCCGCAACCCCATGGCCATTATCAACCTCAACACCCAGATCCTCCTTCGCGATCTGAACCTGGACCAGGAACATCAGGTCTACATGCTGGACATCCAGAAAGAGGTGCGGAAGATCGAGCGCATCATCTCCGAGATCCTGGAGTTCTCCAAGCCGAAACCTGCTCACCTGGTCGAAACCTCAGTCAACGATGTAGTGCAGAGCGTCCACGAGTTCATCAGGGTCCAGCTCCGGAAGCACGGAGTGCAGGTGCACCTGGAGCTCGAGGACTCCCCCCCGTCCGTGCTCATGGACCCGGCCCAGGTCTCCCAGGTGCTTATTAACCTCGTGATCAACGCCATGCAGGCCATGCCTGAGGGAGGAGACCTCACCGTCACCACACGGCACGATCCGAAGAACAAGCGGGTGGAACTGTTCGTCATTGACACAGGCGTGGGAATTCCCCTAGAGAACATCGACAAGATTTTCGATCCGTTTTTCACTAACAAACCGGAGGGGACAGGCCTGGGCCTGTCCATTGCGCGGCAGCTCTTGGACAAGAACCAGGCCACCATTCAGGTCGAAAGTGCCGTAGGCAAGGGAACGACCTTCTGCCTCAGGTTTAAGACCGTGGGATAGTCGGAGCCGTTGCCCGGCGCTCGGAATCGGGTGGTTGTCCTGTGGCTCTACGTAAGTGGTGAAGGGCATGAACGATCCGCTCTACAAGATCCTCATCGTGGATGATGAAGCCTCGTTTCGGACTTCCCTAAAAGGAGCGCTGAAGAAGAAGTACCGGGTAGTGGAGGCGGCCAGCAGCGAGGCGGCCCTCAACGAAATGGCGGAATCACCTCCTGACGTGGTGCTCCTCGACCTTTCCATGCCGGATGTGGACGGCCTGGAGGCGCTCCGGAAGATCAGGGCCCTGGATGATTATCCCGCCGTCATCATGGTGACCGCCCATGGGGAGATCAAGAACGTGGTTCAGGCCATGAACGAGGGCGCCGTCGATTACCTCACCAAGCCCATCGACCTTGACAGCCTCCACATCGCCATCACCAAGGCCGTGGAGCGCCTCCGTTTCAAGCGCGAGATCTCGTCGCTGCGCCGCGCGCTCAGCCACGAGTACAACATGGATAATCTTATCGGCAAGAGCGCCGAGTTCCTGCGCGCTCTCGCCATGGCCAAGCGGGTGGCGGTGAGCCCCGATGCCAACATCTACATCGGCGGCGAGAGCGGCGTGGGGAAAGAGCTCTTCGCCCGGGTGATTCACTTCAACAGCCCGCGGGCCGCTGCGCCCTTTGTGGCGGTGAACTGCGCCGCCATCAGCAAAGAGGTGGTGGAAAGCGAACTCTTCGGCTACCGCCGCGGCGCCTTCACGGGGGCCCATGTCAAGGGGAAGAGGGGCCTTTTCGAGGAGGCGAACGGTGGGACGCTTCTCCTCGACGAGATCGCGGACCTGCCCCTCGACGTCCAGGCCAAGCTTCTGCGTGTCCTGGAAGAGAAGGAATTCTATCCCGTAGGGGACTCTCAGCCGAGGAAGGTCGATGTGCGGGTCATTGCCGCCACCAACAGAAGCCTGGAAAAACTTTGCGAGAGCGGTCAGTTCCGGCAGGATCTCTACTTCCGCCTGGCGACCATCTCCATCAATATCGCGCCTCTCCGGGAGCGCAAGGAGGACACCGTCCTCCTGGCAAATTACTTCATGGAGATCTGCAACAAGAAGTACGGGAAGAATTTCCGGCGCGTGTCCTCGGGGGCAATGGATATCCTCCTCGCTCATTCGTGGAAGGGGAATGTCAGAGAGCTTAAGAACGCTATCGAGCGGGTCGCCCTCCTGGAAGACGGCACCGAGGTGAAGGCGAGCCACCTCGACTTCCTCCTCCCGGCCGGCAAGCCTCCGCAGCAGGCCAAGGCGGCCCAGGAGCAAGAGACCTTCCTCCCTGCGTCCATTCCGGCCTTGGGCATCCGTCTCGACGAGGTTATCAGGCATATTATCGCCACCGCCTATCAGCAGACCAACAGGAACCAAGTCCAGACCGCCAAGCTCCTCGGGATCACCAGGAACACTCTCCTCTATCGCTTGAAGAAGTACGGCATCCACTGAGGGTTAAGGGGAACCGCCCCCGTCGGAGACGGCAGGCTGCATTCCGTCAACGGGACGGAGGGGCGAAAGGAACCGCTGCCTCATCTAAGGGTTGTGGAGGCTCCGGGAACAGATTTGGGCGGGGAATTCCCGCCCCCAGGGAACCACGCGCGGCGCTCTAGCCCCGCGTGCTGGAACCGCTCAATCTGCTGTGAAAATCGCCCGAACCCTCCCATTGGCAAGAGAGGAGCTAGCAGGCTGTGTGACTACTCGGGAATAGACAAACTATGTACCTCTTCCGAAAACAAATCCCCTCACTTCCATCCTCTCCTTCTCCCAAAGGGGGAGGAGAGTCCTCTTGGGGTTATCGGACACCCTGTTGGGGGGACTTGAAGCCACGGGGGGAAACCTTCCGTTCATGACGATGTAGGGGCAGAGCGACACGACGGGGGAACGAGGACGGTGCTGGATGGGTGCTGCTGGTCCAGCAGGGGAGAAGCGCCCCAATAAGCGTCCTCGCCTTGGATGTCGAGGCCGGCCGGGTGAGCCCCAGGGGTTCTGGCCTCTTTCGGGGGGAGATTGCGGATTGTGCCGGCCCGTCCGCTCCAGGTGGTGGGGCGTGAGTACCGGCAGGAGATGGGAAGGCTTCCGGAACGCCATACCTGCTGGTTTTCCAGCATCGAGCGACTGACTAAAAATACTATGGTTTCAGATAGCTGTGCTCCAAACGGGGCATTCTCCGGGCTTCGTCGCAAGCAGGATGGATTCATCTCACACCACGCTCTTCCGGCGGCCCTGACGAGGCCGAGAGGATGACGGCCGGGCTTGTGGTTTTGGCATAGCTTGTGCTTTCTCTGGTGACAGTCGGTTTCTCTTCTGGGTCACTAGGCCGTGACACGATGCACATGTCCGGGGATGCCCCTGGTATCGCAAAGGTGAGCCTCCATGAAGGTGCTGCTGGTTGAAGATGAGCAGTCCATGCTCTTCACTCTCACCAATCTCCTCAAGCATCGGGGCCATGAAGTGATCGCCGCGCCATCCGCCGAGAAGGGCTTGGATGCGCTGGGGGATCAGCCGGTAGATCTGGTAATCTCAGATCTCAGGCTCCCCGGCATGGACGGGATCGGCTTGATCTCCAAGGTGAGAGACCGCTCTGAGGACGTGGTAGCAATCATCATCAGCGCCTACGGCACCCTTGAGAACGCCATCGACGCCCTCAAACTGAATGTCTACGACTTCTTGAGGAAGCCCTTTGACCTCACAACCTTCGAAGACACGCTCGCCCGCGCCGAGGAGTGCCGCGCCAAGGCGCTGGCGAGCAAGAAGTACGTCCACCAACTCGAGGAAAATCTCATCGGTGAAGAGCGAAAGCGCACCATCCTGACCCGCTTTGTCTCGAGGCACGTGGTAGACAGCATTCTCTCCGGTGCGGACACCCCCACTCAGGCAAAGCAGGCCGAGAAGGTGTCCGTACTCTTCGCTGATATCAGCGACTTCACCGGGCTCGCTGAGAAGCTGGATCAGAAGAGCCTCGTCTTCATGGTCAATACCTTCTATTCCCGGGTCGAACCGGTGGTACACTTGTGCGGGGGAATCCTGGACAAGTTCATGGGAGACGGCATCATGGCGGTGTTTACCGGGGCCTCGGCCGGCGAGGAGACCGCCCGCCACGCCGTGGCCGCCGCCATTCAGGTCCAGTGGCAGTTGGACGCCATCCACAGCGAACTTCGCCGCTTCGAGCTTCCTGAGATCAGCATCCATATCGGGGTGAGCACCGGCAAGGCCGCGGCCTGCAGTATCGGCACCGAAGCGTACGCCAACTATACCTACATCGGGGATGCGGTGAACGCAGCCAAGCGGCTGCAAGAGTTTGCCGGACCAGGCCAGATCATTGTGAGCGAGGCCTGCAAGCGAGACATCAAGAAGAGCGGCGAGGCGATTCCCGGCCTGAGCCGCCTGAGAGCCCTCTCGCCCCGAACCATGAAGGGAAGCAAGAAGCGCGCGGTCGTCTACCAGGTGAAGTACGAGCGGAAGCCTGAACAGGCGCTCTCGGCCAGAGAAGGAAAGAGCTAGGTACCGCGCGCAGCCAGCCCTGCCCGAAGAAGGGCGCCTGAGGAGCGGCAATGGCCGCCCTCCCCCTCCGGACCCCTCAACCTGATTGCCGCTATATCTCGAAATCAACCCGAATCTTGAAGATCCTTTCGGCAGGAAGACTGAGGATCTCCCGCACCCCCGTCGTGGCCGCGAGATCCTGGAGAGTGCGGTCGATCTCCTCCTGGCGGGAAGCAATGAGGGTAAACCAGACGTTGTACTCATGATCGCGGCGGTAGTTGTGGGTCACGCCGCGGTAGCTGTTCACCGTCTCGAGGAAGCGATCCATGATCTCGGAAGGGACCCTGGCCGCGCAAAGCGTGCTCGTATACCCGAGCCTCCGCGAGTTGAAGTTGGCCCCGATCCGGCGGATGACGTTGCCCTCCTTCAGCCGGCGCACCCTCCCGAGCATCTCGGCCTCCGAACATCCAAGCTTCTCGCCCAATGCCCGGTAGGGCCTGGAATCAATAGGAAAGTGGGACTGGATCTCGTTCAAGATGGCCCGATCCATCTCATCCAGCACTAGGTCCTGCTCATTGGCCGCGCGTCCCTCCTTGTCCATCTCCTCACTCCGCCGCTCTTTCACCCTGCCTCACCGGACCACCGGGCAGTCTTTGTTCGAACAAGGGCCGGCTCATGGGATTTCTCAGCAGCCGACTCGTGTTCGGGGCTCGTAAGCGCACAGTGGCTCCGCCTCCAGGTAGTCGCCGGTGGCCTCGTAGGCCCTAGCCCGGCACCCGCCGCATACCTTCCGATACTCACAGACGCCGCACTTGCCGCGATAACAATCCACGTTCCTGAGGTTCTTCAGGATGGGTGAGTGCCGCCAGATCTCCCCGAGCGACGCCCGCCTGATGTTGCCGCAATCCAGTTCCAGGTAGCCGCAGGGCTGGACCTGGCCCACATGGGAGACGAAAAGGAAAGCGCCTCCGCCCAGACAGCCGCGGCTCACGGCGTCCATGCCGTGGGTCTTCACCGTGACCGTCTCCCCCTGCTCCCTGGCCCGCTCCCTCATAATGCGCTGGTAGTGAGGCGCGCACGTGGCTTTGAGCTGGAGTGGCACCTTCCGGCGCTGGTCGTAGAACCAGTTGAGGGTCTGCTCGTAATCGGCGGCGGCCACCTCCTGCTCGCGGAAATCCTTGGCCCGGCCCGTGGGAACGAGGAGAAAGATGTGGTGTGCCACCGCACCGAGTTCCACGGCCAAGGACTGGATAGCCGGAAGTTCCGCCAGGTTGACCCGCGAAATAGTGGTGTTGATTTGAAACTCGAGCCCCGCCTCCTTGAGAAACCCTATGCCGCGGAGCGCCCCGGCAAAGGAGCCTTCCACCTGACGGAAGCGATCGTGACTGTCGGCAGCGGCGCCGTCGATGCTGATGCTCACCCGCTGGATGCCGGAGTCCCGGAGCCTTCGGGTCGTCGAGCCGTCGATGAGGGTGCCGTTGGTGGCGAGCACCATGCGGAGCCCGGTCGCGGTTCCGTACGAGGCGATTTCGAAGATGTCCGGGCGGAGCAGCGGCTCGCCGCCGGTGAGGATAATGATGGGACTTGCGAAAGACCTCACGTCGTCGAGGAGCCTCAGGCACTCCTCGGTGCTGAACTCGTTAGGGTAAGGCTTGTCGAGAGCCGCCGCCCGACAGTGGACGCAGCTCAGGTTGCAGGTCCGGGTCACCTCCCAGGCGAGAAGTCGGAGCCCTGCCTCGCCATCCCCGCCTTTTCCGTGGTGTCCGTGGTGCTGCGGGTGCATCCTGATCCTTCCCTTCCACCTCAGCCGTTCAGGACCCGGGCCGCATCCTTGGCGGAATAGGTGATGATCATGTCGGCGCCCGCACGCTTGATCGCGACGAGCACCTCCATCGTGATCCGCTCCTCCTCCAACCAGCCCCTCGCCGCCGCGGCTTTGATCATGGCGTATTCCCCGCTCACGCTGTAGGCCGCAAGCGGCAGGTCGAATTCCATGCGCGCTCTCGCAATCACATCCAGGTAGGCCAGGGCGGGCTTCACCATGACAATATCCGCTCCTTCCTCGATGTCCAGCCGGATCTCCCGCATGGCCTCGTCGCTGTTGGCCGGGTCCAGCTGGTGGGAGCGGCGGTCCCCGAACTGGGGCGTGGACTGGGCTGCATCGCGGAAAGGTCCGTAGAAGCCTGAGGCATACTTGGCGGCGTACGCCATGATGGGAAGGTGGGAAAAGCCGTTCCGGTCCAGGGTCTCCCGGATGGCCGCCACCCGGCCGTCCATCATGTCCGAGGGCGCCGTCACATCGGCGCCGGCCTGCGCCTGGGAGAGGGCGGTTCGAGCGAGAAGCTCGAGGGTGGCGTCGTTATCCACCTCCCCCCCCTTCAGGAGGCCGCAGTGGCCGTGGCTCGTATACTCGCACAGGCACACATCGGTGATCACGAGAAGGTCCCGCACCTTCTCCTTCACCTCGCGAACGGCCCGCTGCACGATCCCGTCGGGATGGTACGCCCCGCTGCCCACGTCGTCCTTGGCTTCAGGAATCCCGAAGAGGAGGACGGCGGGGATGCCGAGCGCCTTCGTCTCGACTGCCTCTTTCGCCAACTCGTCCACCGAGAGCTGAAAGACCCCGGGCATGGAGGGCACGGGCGTCCGCACCGATCTGCCAGGTACCACGAAGAGCGGGTAGATGAGATCGTCCACCACGAGCCTCGTCTCGCGCACGAGACGCCGCAGATTCTCCGTTCGCCGGAGCCGCCGCAACCGGTACTTTGGAAAGTACATGAATCTCATCCCCCATGAAAGGTCCTCCGTTTCCCTTGCCCAAACTTGCCTTTAGCCACAAGGCGGGCGGCCGGACACGAGGGCTAGGCTGTAGAGGGTGGGCGCCGCCCACCGACATAACACATCCCTGGTCTGGTAAGCAATGCCCACCGTACCCTCTGCGGGAGGACTGAGCCACTTCACCAGTCTAGAAGATCTCTTCGTCAGTAAGGTAACACGCAGGGTCGGGCGCCCAGAGATCGCCGGTCACCGCCTCGGCACGGACGCGGAAATTCCCGCCGCAAACATCCAGCCAATGGCACGCAGCGCAGCGCCCCTTCACGTGCCGCCTCTTGTCCTTGAGCTTGGCCATGAGGGGATGGGAGAGATCCGTCCAGATCTTGCTGAATGGCCGCTGGCGCACGTTTCCGAAGGAGTAGTGACGCCAGAACTGGTCGGCGTGCACCTTGCCGTCCCAGCTCACGCAGCCGATGCCCCGTCCGGAGTTGTTTCCCTCGTTCATCTTGAGGAGCTCAAGGACCTCTCCAGCCCGCGGGGACCTCTCTCGCAGCAGTCGCAGGTACACATAAGGTCCATCGGCGTGGTTGTCCACGGTGAGGACCTCTTTGGGCTTGCCGCGCGCGTAGAAGGACTGGGTCCGATCGATGACGAGGTCCACGACCCGGCGCGTCTCGCCGTGGGGGAGATCTTCGTGGACGAGGTTACTCCCGCGGCCGGCGTAGACAAGGTGGTAGAAGCAGACTCTGGGGATATCGTGGTGCTCGAGGAGGTCGAAGATAGCCGGGACCTCCCCTGCGTTCATCCGGTTGATGGTGAACCTGAGGCCGACCTTGATCCCCACGTGCTGGCAATTGGCGATCCCTGCCATGGCCCGATCGAATGCGCCTCTCATGCCCCGGAAGCGGTCGTTCACCTCCCTTGTGCCGTCAAGGCTGATACCCACATAGGATAGGCCGACGTCCCGCAAGGCCTCGGCGATGGTGGGGGTGATGAGGGTGCCGTTGGTGGAAATGACCGCCCGCATGCCCAGGCGCACCGCACAGGCGGCAAGCTCCACGAGATCAGGCCTGATCAGGGGCTCTCCTCCCGAAAAAAGAATAACCGGTGCGCCGAATCCCGCCAGGTCTTCCAGTAGGCGCTTGCCCTCTTCGGTGGTGAGCTCGTCGCGAGCGGTTTTATCGTCGGCGTGGGCATAGCAGTGGACGCACCTCAGGTTGCAGCGCTTGGTGACATTCCA
>Ga0187776_10001612_pt1 | contig 11376 bp, 10 predicted proteins | sample 0216_BV02_MP12_2_FD_132426 | JGI IMG/M metagenome (GOLD analysis project Ga0187776, IMG submission 132426) | Tropical peat soil microbial communities from peatlands in Department of Meta, Colombia - 0216_BV02_MP12_20_MG | ecosystem: Environmental > Terrestrial > Soil > Wetlands > Peat | place...
CAGCAGGTCCAGGGAAACGAGGACCTTGGAATCGGAGTCATTGAACTGGTACTCCAGCTCCCGTTCGGTGTAGAGCGGGTTGTTCATCACGGCGACGGCTCCGATGCGAAAAGCAGCGTAGATGGCGATAACCGTCTGGGGGAGGTTGGGCAATAGCAAGGCCACCTTCTCCCCCCTTTTGACTCCGAGGTCCAGGAGAACGCGGGCGAAGCGGTTCACCAGCCGGTCCAGTTCGAAATAGGAAAGACGTTTGCCCATGAACAAGAGAGCCGTCGATTCAGGATAACTCCGGGCGGCTCTGTTCAAAGCCTCGGGCAGGGTCATCTTCTCGAAATCGATCTCATGGGGTACCCCGGGGGCGTAGGACTTCAACCAGATCTTCTCTTGGGCCATGTCGTTCCCCTCCTTCCGGGTTTATAGAAGCTGAACCCGCTTTACAAATCTTTCCTTGGATGTAAGAAATTCGATTGGGTAGGAGTCCGGAATGCAGATTGCGAATCTGGGAGTCTCCTTGCTATTGCGGCGTTTTATTCCGCAGTCCGCATTCCACATTCCGCATTGGGAAGGGTCCTTCTGAAAATCCATTTGCATGACAGGCTCCAGAAGGTTCAGGTCAGATTTTCAGCTTGTGATCGTTTAAGGAGAGAGATAGCGAGAAAATTAGAGGAAAAATTTTGTCTTGTCAAGATAAATATGATATGAGTGGGAGGGTCGGTCATATGGCGGCCGATGGAAGGAAAAATAGAACTGCCCGAGGGGAGATGGGAATGGATGCGGAAAAAGTAAAGCGGGTAGCAGTTATCGGAGCGGGGACTATGGGCCATTCCATCGCCCAGGTCTTTGCCGCATGTGGAATCGAAGTAAATCTGGCAGATGTAAAAAAGGAAATTCTCGATCATGCCCTCCGGCTCGTAAAGGGAAACTTGAAGACCCTGGTCGAATATGGCAAGGTGAAGGAGAGGGAGGTCCCCTCCATTCTGGGGCGGATTCATACGACCACGGATATTGCGTCAGCGGCGAAAGGGACGGATTTCGTCCTGGAGGCGGTGGTGGAAATTCCTGAAATAAAGAAGAAGGTTTTCAAGCTGCTGGACGAGGCATGCGGAGAGGAGACGATCCTAGCCAGCAATACCTCGGGCCTGGAGGTTTTCAAGATCATCGAAGTCCGGAACCCTTCCCGCACTGTGGTAACCCACTGGTTTGCCCCACCTCACATCATCCCCCTGGTGGAGGTTGTCCCGGGCCCCGAGACCTCGCCCGCAGTTCTCCAATTCGCAGCCAAGCTCATGAAGAGGATCGGCAAGAAGCCGGTGGTGATGCGCCAGTTCGTGCAGCGGTTCATCGTGAACCGGATCCAAAACGCCATCATCCTCACGGCGCTGGAAATGCTGGAGAACAACTGGGCCACTCCCGAGGAGATCGATTTGGCAGTGAAGACGAGCCTTGGAGTTCGCCTCCCCATCGTGGGAGTCCTCCAGAGCCTGGATTTCAACGGGCTGAATTTGGTAAATGATGTTCTGAAAAGCATAGGCAAAAAAATCCCCCTGATCGAAGAAAAAGTGAAACAAGGGCATTTAGGGCCAAGCGCCTCCAAGGGGCTCTATGATTATGGCGGTCGGTCGGAGGAAGAAATCCTCCGGAGGAGGGATACCCTTTACCTCAAATTGCTGGACTTCCTGGAGAGCCAGGGAGCCTTTAATCCCATCTAGATAAAGGAGAGGGCATGGGGAAGTTGAACCGTCGAGATTTCTTAAAGTCTTCGGCGACAAGCGTGGGAAGCTTCATCTTTCTTTCGTCCAACTACCCAAGACAGGCCGAGCAAAAAAAGGAGACGCGAAAGGATCAAAGGAAATTTACCTACCGCACCCTCGGAAAAACCGGCGTGAAACTCCCGGTGATCACCATGGGGGTGATGAACTCGGACAATCCCAACCTCATCCGGGCGGCCCTGGATTCTGAAATGGTGCACCTGGACACTGCCCATGGGTATATGAGGGGAAAGAACGAAGAGGTCATCGGCGGGGTGATCAAGGGGAGGCCCCGCGATTCTTTTGTCATCGGCACCAAAATCTACCTGCCCCGGGACGAGAGCACCGGCCTGCCCAAGGAAACGGCAACCGAGCAGTTCTTCCTGAGCCGGCTGGATACCAGCCTCAAACGCCTTGGACTGGATTATGTGGACATCCTCTATCATCACAATGTGTGGAAAAGGGAATTTGCTCTGTATGAGCCCGCCCTGAAAGCAATGGAAAAAGCAAAAAAGGATGGAAAGGTCCGGTTTGCGGGAATTACCACCCACCGCAATGAACCGGAGGTCATTCTTGCGGCTGTCGATTCCAAGGTGTATGAGGTAGTTGAAATCGCTTACAACCATCGCCAGAAGCATGGTGCCAAGATTCGCGAAGCCCTTGCCAAAGCGGGGAGCGTGGGCTTGGGAGTGGTGGCCATGAAGACTCTCGGCGGCGGGGAAAAAAATCTGGGAAAAACGGAAGCTCGGGCGGCCCTGAAGTGGGTTCTCCAGGACCCCAACGTTCACACGATTATCGCCGGCTTCACCACTTTTGATCAGTTGGAGCTTGATCTGTCCATTATGGAGGACCTGACCCTGAAACCGGCCGAAAAGGCTCTTCTGGAAAGGATGAGGATGACTGCGGGCCTGTACTGCCAGGGCTGCGAGCAGTGCCTGAAATCCTGCCTCCAGAGGCTTCCCATCCCCGATCTCATCCGAAGCTATATGTATGTTTACGGCTACCGGAATCTGGTGGAGGCGCAGGACCTCCTTTTTTCCCTGACGCTGCCTCCACAATTGTGCCAAGATTGTGGCTCCTGTCCGGTGAAATGTGCGAGCGGGTTCGACGTTTCCGCCCGCATCCGGGATGTGGTCCGCCTCCGGGAGGTTCCCCCAGATTTTCTTACCGCCTAAATCCATGAAGCGGAGGCGGATTTGGTTCAAGGAGGTCAATCTTGCCGATGAAGGCCAATCCTCTGAAAGCTGCGTTAGCTGCCGGTAGAATTCAAGTTGGGACCTGGATCAACTTGGTCCGAACCCCGTCGATTCTGACCTTGCTAAAAAGTGCCGGTCTTGACTATGCCCGAATCGATATGGAACACTCGTCCCCCTCCATGGAAACGGTCGCGGGTATGGCGGCCCTCGGCCGGGCGTTGGATTTTCCCATCCTGGTTCGCCCGCCCGTGGGCAGCCGGGAGTGGATCACCCGCCTTCTGGATGCAGGGGTGTGGGGTCTCCATATCCCGCAGGTGGATAACCCGGATATCGCCCGTGAGGTGGTAAAGGCGGCCCGCTATGCTCCTCTGGGCTTGCGCGGGATGGCAGGGCTGGGGCCCCATACAGATTTCGAGACTTCTTCCGATTTATCCTCTCAATTAAGGTCTCTGAACGAACAGGTGCACATCACGGTGATGCTGGAGTCCGCTGAAGCTTTCCGCCACCTGGAAGGGATTGTGGGCATGCCGGGAATCGACGCGGTCACCTTGGGGCCGTCTGACCTCGCCCAGGAATTGGGGGTGCTTGGCACCCCGGACCAGCGCCGGATTATCGACGAGTATCGCGGGCGGATGATCGAAGCGGCCCGAAAAAACGGGAAGGATGTGGCCATGCTGGTCCAGTCCGTTGATGAGGCCAAACGGTGGATTCAGGCGGGGGTAAAAATCATCGTCTATGCATCTGAGGTGGATATCCTGAAAAATGGGTTTGCCGCGGCCGTCAAACAGTTACGGTAGATCGGGCCCATCGGGAAACCCGCTCTCTATGCTTCATTTTTCCGCTCCCACGCCGATAGAATATTCAAGGAGTATTCATCTTCCCTTGCCAAGAATAATCCGGTATGAAAATCATTTCCGATCACTTAAGGAGAGGGAACCATTCTGAAAAGAAAATTCTCACCCTGATGCTGGTGATTCTTTTCTTTCTGCTCCATGACAAAGTTGTGGCAGAGACTTATAAGTACGTCGACGAGAATGGCTCTGTGTATTTCGTCGATTCCATCGACAAAATTCCTGCCCAGTACAGAAGAAATACTCAAATCCTCCGGGAGATCAATCGAGAAGAGAAGGTGCCAAAAAAGTTAATTGCACCTGTTCCGGAGAAATCCCTGCTTGGCAGGTGGGAATACCAGGGGAGTGAAAACGGGAATTCCTACACCGTGATTATGAGCCTTCGGCCGCAAGGGACCTTCGATGGGAACGGCTACAAGAAGATGGATGGAAAAACTCTTGTATGGATGTTCAAGGGAAACTGGTGGGTGATGGAAGGGGACCTCGTTCTGACCTATACCTGGAGCTCGGCCCCGGAGCCCAAGCGGGGGAGGACCCAGTACGATGCCATCCTCGAAGTGAATGATCAATTCCTGGAGGTGAAATCAGGGAGAACGGGGGAGATCGTTCGTTACACGCGGAAATGAATCCCGTCCCCCCTGCAAGTTCGGTTCTCAACTTCAAAAAACGACCTGTTCCCAGTCAGAAGGGAACCGGATTCTCGGCTATTCCGCCTTCTTAGCCCCCATTTTCGTCAGAAGGACCTTCCCCGCCGCATAGAGCTCGGGAATTTCTCTTTCCAGTTGAGCCTGGCCCTTATAATCGTAGGGGAGGTCCAGGCTGGTCAGCTTGCTCTGGAAAGCGGCACTCTCTGAAACCTTTTTGAAGGTCTCGCCGAGTTTTTTCGCTATAGGTTCAGGAAGCCCTTTGGGTCCGACGAGGATCATGGCGTTGGCCGGAAAATCCTGGCAGCCGATCTCCTCGAGGGTGGGGAGTTTCGGATTATAATGGCTCCGTTGGTTGGAGTTGTAAGTCAGAAGTTCCCGGAATACCCCCTGTTTCACATAGCGGAGGTGCGTGCCCGACCCAGCGGCAAAGTCGATGTGCTTGCCCAGCAGGGCGGTGCTTGTTTCCGCCCCCGATTTGTAGGGGACGTGCTTGAAGGTGAGCCCCTTGCATTGGGCAAAGAGCTCTACCGCTAAATTTTGTTGGCTGTACATGCCCGGGGACCCGTAAGATAGGTTGGGATGGGCCTTGGCGTAAGCGATGAAATCGTCGACCGTCTTGATGGGCGACTCGCTAAGGACGCAGAGCCCTCCGAGGAAGCGGCTATACTGCATGATCAGCGTAAAATCCTTCAACGGATCGTAGGAGATCTTCATCAGATGGGGGAGGAGTCTTAAGGCTCCTGTGGAGATCACGCCCAGGGTATACCCGTCGGGTTTCTTGGTGGCCAGCAGGCCAGCACATACCGTCGAGCCGCCGCCCGGCTTATTCTCCACCACAACAGGGACTCCAAAGACCTTTTCAACTCCCTCCGCCAGACTGCGGGTGGTCAAATCCGTGGTATCGGCGGCGTAGGCGCAATAGATGGTAATCGGCTTATCCGGGTATGTCTGGCCGGAAGCAAGAGCAGCAGAGAATAGGAAAACCAGAGCCAGGCAAGCCATGATGCATAAACGGCTATTTTTTCTTATATTCATATTGACAACCTCCTATCCATCTTTTCCATATCAACCCAATTCTCCGGCCGGCCCTTCAATCTGCTCCATATCTTAGTAGATTGCCTTCGTTTAATCAAGGTGATTTGCCCGCAGTAAGCAATGCAGACACTGGACCGCAGGCCGCAGCCTCCAGACTTGTGACTAAAGGCTTTTCAACCTGGCCAAAGGCGAAATGTTAGTCATGATCCCCGTTAATAATTCACCCTGGCCCGGTCGCTTACCTTTTGATTCATTTCCCCGGCTTGAAACCTGATGTTTGTGGTCTGAGGTCTGAAATCTATGGTCTGCTATTTGAATCGGTTCAAGATTGATGGTACATTAAAAAGTGGATGAGCACCGGAAGGACTACCATGAGGAGCCAGAAGACCCACTGGCTCGAGGAATGGAATTCATGAAATGTCTTTCGGCAGTTTTGTTGGGGGCTTTTTTTGCAGCTTGGATTCCGATTCTGCAGTCCTGCAGTCTCATAACCCTTCCCCTCACATCGACCGTGTTTGGCGGGGCTCAACTGGCCCTTAAAGGGGCAGAGCTGCAGAAAGAAATCAGTAAGGCTGATGTCAGGAAATCTTTTGAAAGCCCCTTTGAAAAAACATGGAATATGGCCGCCATCACCCTGGTGAACCTCCATATTGAAATTGCCCAAATCGGAAAGACCCCAGATGGGAATGGCGGCTTAATCGAAGGACGGGCCAGGAAGATAAAGGTAAAGGTCATTGCCATCGAGATCACGGAGAATATCACCGAGGTTGGTATCTGGACCGACTACGACAAGGCACTCGCCGAGCTTATCGCCGAAAAAATCAAAGAAGAGGTCCAAAAGCAAGATCATCCCATTCAGGGAATTGGGTCCGAAGTGGAATAAGGATGTAGCGATTCGGAATTGGGGCGGTACGGGAAAGAATGTGCGGCGATGGGTAACCCCATTTCCTCTGCGGGGTCTTTCCCTTCTCTTACCCACCACACCTCAATCCTCCCCCGCATGAGGGGAGGAAATGGACCGGGTGATTATTCAAACCCCAGAGGGGAAACGAAGGGCTGGAAATCCTTTTCCAGCAATTGGGCAAAATAAATGCAAGTATAGTCCCCGTACTGGGGCCCCACGATTTGAACTCCCACCGGTAAACCTTCAGTCGTAAATCCCGCCGGCGCTATGGTGGAGGGGAGATAAAAATTGCAGGAATACCCGGCCCAGAACATCTGGGTGGTGGAGGGCTGGGGGTTTCCGTTGACCATGATCATTCGCTCCCAGCGCTCGCCCTTTTGGTTGTGGGGGAAAGCGGCAGTGGTTGCCGTGGGGCAAAGGAGCAGGTCGTACTCCTTGAAAAATTCCGCCCAGGCCAGGCGCATCTTGTGGCGCCCTTCGTTGTAGGCCAGCCAGTCCTTGTGGTACATGGCCTGGGCCCGGATGGCCTGCGCCTGATAGCTGTTGTCGTCGGATTCTAGAGTGTTGAAGGCAGCCAGGTTCTTCTGGAACTGCTCTAGGGTCAGGCGCCCGGAAGTGGCCGAACGGAGAAGCTGGACATAGTTCCGAAAAGCTTCCCCAGAACCAAAAGCGGGCCGGGCATCCTCAACCACTTTGGCCTTGTTCTTCCTCAGGAAATCAGCGGCCGCCCGGATCCCCTTCTGAACCTCCTCATCCACCTCCGCTTCGGGATCGGTATAAACCACGGAGACCTTGTATTCCCGCAGTTGCTTTTTCGCAGGGCCGGGAAGGTGAAGCTGCCAGCCTATCCCATCGATCAAGTCGGGGCCGGCCATGGCCGCGAGGCCTATGGCTAAGTCCCCGGCGCTTCGGGCCATGGGGCCGATGGCGGAGATGTCCCCGACAGCCACCACCCCAGGCAGGGCATGGCCACGGGGAGAGCAGACGCCGTAGGTCGGCTTATGTCCATAGACGCCGCAGTAATGGGCGGGATTCCGGATCGATGCTCCGATATCGCTTCCCGCGTCGATTCCGGTAAGCCCGGCAGCAAGGGCGGCAGCGGAGCCCCCGGATGATCCGCCGGGAACCCGGGTCACATTCCAGGGATTGTTGGTGGTCCCGTAGATTTCATTGAAACTCTGCCAATCACCAAGGTAGAGGGGAACGTTGGTTTTGCCAAAAAGAATCACCCCGGCTTTCAAGAGGCGGTCCACCGCAAGTGAATTCTTCTGCGCATAGTTATCCCGGTACAGCGGGACTCCCCACGTCGTCGGCATTCCCGCTACATCAAAAGATTCCTTGATGGTCATGGGCACGCCGTGAAGAGGACCCCACACCTCTTTCCTGGCAAGCGCCCGATCGGCCATCTTGGCGCGCTTCCGCGCTCCTTCCACATCCTTGAAGATGATGGCATTCAATTTCGGATTATATTGCTCAACGCGCTTCAGGTATAAATCCAGAAGCTCCAGGCATCCGATCTTTTTCTGGCGAATCAGAGAGGCAAGCTGTTTGGCGGAACGGAAGGGCAGGGAAAGCATGAAATCCTCCTTTCAATAAAACGAATCCCCCTTTTCAATGATCCATTGACTGGTAGGATAATTCCATCTAATATGTGCTTGATTCTGAGATATTTGTCAATATGAAACCAGATGTCAGGAAGAAATCTCCATGCGAGTTCTGCTCATCAACCCGCCTTACCCGATCGTCGAAAGCCTTACTATGCCGCTCGGCCTTCTTTATCTGGCGGCCAGGCTGGAGCAAACAGGATGCCAAGTGCATCTTGAGGACCTCCAGCTTTGCCGCTCCCCTCTAACCCGCCTCGAAGAGACCCTGCATCACCAAAAACCCGCCTTGGCGGGGATTACTTCTTTTTCCCTCAATCTTACCATGGCTTCCAAAATTCTCCAGAAAGTGAAACGTTTCTCTCCCGATACGGTTACGGTATGGGGAGGACCCCACGTTTCCTTTGATGACCGGGAGGTCCTTCACCAGCACCCCTGGGTCGATGTGGTGGTTCGGGGAGAAGGAGAAGAGACATTAGCGGAGGTTGTCGACCGGGTCCGGCTGGGGAAGGATTTCGAGGGAGTTCTGGGCACCACCTGCAGGGGGAAGGACGGGGATTTTTCGATAAACCCTTCCAGGCCATTTAGGGAAGACCTGGACCAACTGCCCCGGCCCGCCTGGCATCTTCTTAAGCTCTCCCAATACCGGGCTTTCGGGGATGGTGCCAGCCTCATGACTTCCCGGGGCTGTCCGCACCGGTGTGTTTTCTGCGTAGGCCGGAAAATGATCGGAGCGAAAGGAAGGTTTCGGAAGCCGGAGGCCGTAGTGGATGAGATGGAGGCCCTAGCCCAGCAGGGGTTCCGCCGGCTGCGGATTGAAGACGATCTGTTCACCTTCCGCCGCGAACGGGCTTTGGCCATCTGCAAAGAAATGGATAGCCGGGGTTTGACCATCCGCTGGCGGGCCTATTCCCGGGTGGATACCATTGATGCCGAATTGCTGCGATGGATGAAAAGGACCGGTTGTGAAAGACTCCTCTACGGCGCCGAGAGCGGAAGTCCGGAGATTCTGAAAAAGATACGAAAGGGGATCACGCCGGACCAAACCCGCCAGGCCGTGGAAATGACCCGGGAAGCAGGCATAGGGGTTCTGGCTTCTTTCGTCCTCGGGCTACCCGGCGAAACCCCCCAGACTCTGCAACAGACCCTGGAGTTTGCCGAATCCCTCCAAGTCCCTTACAGCCTGAACCTTCTCACCCCTTATGTGGGAACGGAGATTCGGGAAAGAGCAGAGGATTTGGGAATCAAGGTCCTCTCCGACGACTGGCGCCATTATGGACAAGGCGATCCCCTAACCTCCACCCCAACCGTAACCCCATGGCATTTGAGCCGGGCCGTAGGTAGTTATAGAAAAGGCCTGCGAAAATATCTGGAAGACCTTTTGGAGCAAGACCGGCTAGGGACTTTGACCAAACAAAATTCGCAGGAGCTGGAACGGAACCGCCACTGGGCCTTTTTACGGCGGTTGATCGGGGGAGAGATTCTGGAGCGTTATGGGAGTGTCCTTCCGGGATCGGGCAGGAGTGCTGCGGAGGAACTGGCCAAATCTCTCGCCTTTCCTCTGCAAATGACCCCAGGAGAGGTTGAAAAACATTTAGACGCCCTGGTTCGCGGAGGAAATATCCGCCCAGAGCATAATCAAAATGGAATGACCCGATGGGAGTGGGCCGAGAGTTGAACGACACTCCCGAGATGTAGTATTTTCCCATTGGGGATATGTAAAAATTTTCCAGTCTTCATTCGAGTCATAAATTTATGACGGGAAAAAGGGTGAGCCGATGCGGGTTATTTTTTCGTTAATGTTGCACAGCCATATCCCCTACTGTCGGAAATCCGGGGTGTGGCCGGCGGGGGAAGAGTGGCTGTTTGAGGCCATGAACGAGACCTATATTCCCTTGCTTACGGTGCTAAGGCAATTCAAATTCGATGATATCCGGCCGCGCCTGATGATTGGTGTCGTCCCTGTCCTCGCGGAACAACTGGCGGATGAATACATGAAAAATCGCTTTGGTCAATATATGGAAGATAAGATCGAGCGGGCTGGGCGAGACATCAAGAGATTCCACGGGGATGAGGCCCGCCGCCTTGTGGCCGAATATTGGCTGAATCGATTCCAACGCCACTATCATGCTTACCGGAATGATTTTTACCAGGACATCCTGGGCACTCTGAAGTGGTTACAGGATGAGGGGGTCATTGAGGTATTAACCTCTGCGGCAACCCATGGTTTTCTCCCGCTTATGCAGCGAGATTCTTCCGTGTTCGCCCAAGTGCGCGTCGGTATCGACACTTATCGGAAATACTTTGGGCGCAGCCCGCGGGGGTTCTGGCTTCCTGAGTGCGCCTACCGTCCGGCTCAGTGGTCCCAGGAGGAAAAGCGCACCAGGAAAGGGATTGATGAATGGTTGGCAACTGAGGGGATTGAGTACTTTTTTGTGGAAAATGTCGGCCTGAGACGCAGTGAATTTGTCGAGAATCTCCATTCCGAATCTTCCCCGACCACGGATTGCGGTTATCATCTGCCCTCGGGGGTGGCGGTATTTGGAAGGAATGATGCCACCGGAAGGCAGGTCTGGTCCCCTGAAGCGGGTTATCCCGGAGACCCGAATTACCTGGAATTCCACAGAAAAGATGCAGACTCAGGGCTGCATTACTGGCGGGTGACCGGGCGGGCCGAAAAGGAGGTTTATAACCCGGATTGGGCGCTTGAACGAGTCGAGAATCATGCGGTCCATTTTGTTTCCTTGCTCAACCGAGAAGGGGCTCGGACTCAGGATCAGAGCCACAAGACTCCTCCCATTATTGTGAGCCCTTACGATTGCGAGTTGTTCGGACATTGGTGGCACGAGGGTCCCTTATGGATTGACCGTCTCTTTCGCAAATTGGCCCATGAGCAAGGCATTCAGTGTTTGAGTTTAGGTGACTTTATCGACCGTTACAAAACTGGCTTCTCGTCCATTAAAATGGGTCCAAGCTCATGGGGATTGAACGCGGATTTCACCGTTTGGCAGAACCCTGACCACGGCTGGATTTGGCCTTACATCAACACCTGCTCGAGAGAAATGGAACAATTACTCCTTCTCCTCGAAAGTCAGGGTAAACCTACTGATGAGCGGGGGCGCCGCATTATTCGTCAATCGGCCCTCGAACTCCTTTTGCTGCAAGGGAGTGATTGGCCCTTTCTCTTGTTTACGACCCAGGCCAAGGAGTACGCGAATCAGCGGTTTCATCATCACCACCAGCGGTTTCAAAAACTTCTCTGGGCAGCCAAAGACCTTTCTGACCGGAATCGCCTGAAGGATCAAGAGCTCCAAGATATGGAAGAAGTCGATTCTCTTTGGCCGGATATTGACCCCTTTCTCTTCCGTCCGCGCAATTAATACAAACGAAATAA
>Ga0187776_10001614_pt1 | contig 11374 bp, 11 predicted proteins | sample 0216_BV02_MP12_2_FD_132426 | JGI IMG/M metagenome (GOLD analysis project Ga0187776, IMG submission 132426) | Tropical peat soil microbial communities from peatlands in Department of Meta, Colombia - 0216_BV02_MP12_20_MG | ecosystem: Environmental > Terrestrial > Soil > Wetlands > Peat | place...
CGGCGCGGCAGGGACGAGCTGGTTCGATCGCAACAACGCAGGCTACGCGGCCGCACAATCGCTGTTCGGCGGTAACGGGCTGGACCCGGACACGCTTGGTCTGTTCACGCTGCTGATCGCGCCCGTGCAGGTGCTCCTGATCACGTTCGCGATGATCGGCTTCGCGCAGGGCTGGAACGTCGAGGTCGAGGTCCCGATCGAGGAAGCTCGCCGCCGCGGGTACCGGCCGGCAGGGCCGCCCCCGCCTCAGCCCGCAGCGGCCTAGCCGGCGCCGCTCGCGAGTGCGGCGGGTGGGAGTCGAACCCACACGTCCTTTCGGACACCGGGACTTGAATCCGGGGCGTCTGCCAGTTCCGCCACCGCCGCTCCGACGCCGGATTTTAGGGCGACGATCGCCGCTGACTCACTCCGCAACCAGCGCCAAGAGCTGATCCAAGATCGCCGCAGGCGCCACCACCAGTCCGGCGGGATCCTCGCCGGCGGCCGGGAGGTCCCGCACCTCGAGCCCGGCGCGGCGGCAGACCAGCGCGCCGGCGGCGACGTCCCACGCGTGGACGCCGCGCTCGTAGTAGGCGTCGAAGCGACCCGCGCCGCACCACGCCAGGTCGAGCGCCGCGGCTCCGAACCGGCGGATGTCCCGGACGCGCGGGAGCACCCGGCTGACGACCGCCGCCTGGCGTTCTCGCATCGCGGTGTCGTAGCCGAAGCCTGTCGCGACCATCGCGGTGTCGAGTTCAGACCGGGCCGAGCCGTGGACAGCCTCGCCGTTCAGCGTCGACTCGCCAGACCTCGTCGCCGCAAAGCACTCATCGCGCACCGGGTCGAGCACCACGCCGGCGATCGTCCCGGAGGCGTCCTCGCACGCGACGCTGACCGCGAAGGCCGGGATCCCGAACAGGAAGTTGACCGTGCCGTCGAGGGGATCGACGAGCCAGCGGAGCTCTCCCTCGCCGGTCTCCCCTCCCTCCTCCCCCAGGATCGCGTCGTGGGGCCGTCGCGCCTCGAGCGCCTCCCTGATCGCCGCCTCAGCCGCGACGTCGGCGTCCGACGCGAGGTCGGTGGGAGTGGACTTGGATCGCACCCCCTCGGCGGCTCGGCCGAAGCGGGGCAGCAGCTCATTCGCCGCCGCCTGCGCTGCGTCCCGGGCGACGACCAGCAACTCGTGCTCGTCGGCTTCGGCCACTCGCGCGTTCTATCTGATGCTGCTCCGCTCTGCCGTCCCGGCGGTGCGATTATGCGCCGATGAACGCGACCGAGACCGTCTCAGGCGTCGCTGCCTTCGAAGGCCGCGGCGCCGGCACCGACAGCGAGCGACGCGCGGCGCGCTGGCTCGCGAGCGAGCTCGCTTCCGGCAGCAGGGACGTGATCGTCGAGCCGTTCTGGTGTCGACCCAACTGGGCACTCGCGCAGACCTGGCACGTCGGCCTCGCCATCGCCGGCAGCCTCGTCTCCGTCCCATCTCCGATCGGCGGCGTCGCTGTCCTCGGAGCCGCGCTGGTGTCGGTGCTGGCCGACGCGGTCATCGGCATCTCACCCGGCCGGCGCCTGACGCCTGAGCACGCCAGTCAGAACGTCGTCGCGGTGCCGCCGCGCACGGAAGAGACGCGCACTCACCTGATCCTCACCGCCAACTACGACGCGGGGCGCGTCGGTCTCGCCTACCGCGATGCATTCAGGCAGCCGAGCGCCCTTCTGCGCCGCAGCCTTCGCGGGATCACGCCCGGCTGGCTCGGATGGCTGGTGATCGCGATCGCGTGGCTGATCGCGATCGCGGTCCTCCGCCTCGAGGGTCACCACGCGCAGCCGATCGGCGCGATCCAGCTCCCGCCGACGGTCGCGCTCGTGCTCTCCTTCGCGCTGCTCCTCGAACTCGCGACCGCGGACTGGGGGCCGGCGGCGGGTGACAACGCCACCGGCGTCGCAGCTGTGCTCGCCCTCGGCCGGGCCCTGGACAGCGGCCCGCCCGCCCATGTCGACCTCGAGCTCCTGCTCACCGGCGCGGGCGACGGCGAGCAGATCGGGCTCCGGCGCTACCTGCGCAGGCATCGCGACGAGCGCAAGGCTTCCAACACGGTCGTGCTCGGGATCGCGTCCTGCGCGGGCGGGAGACCCGGTTGGTGGCGCAGCGACGGAGCGCTCGTGCCGCTCCGCTTCGCCCGTCCGCTGCGGGAGCTGGCCACGAGGATCGCTGCCGACGAGCAACACCTGGCCGCCAGGCCCCACAGCGGACGCGGGGCCTCGCCGGGATTCCCTGCGCGCCGAGCTCGCCTTCCCGCGATTACGATCGGCTGCCTCGATGAGCACGGTCTCTCGCCGCGGTCCCATCACCGCGACGACACGGCAGATGCGATCGACGCGCACGCGCTCGACTCGGCGGTTCAGTTCGGACTGCTCCTGATCGACCGGATCGACTCCGCGGTGGCGGACGCTCAGGGGCAGCCCAGCGCTACACCGGCGTGACCGGGTTCCGTTTGGCCGGCCACTGGCGATCCTTGCCGGCCGCCAGCGCGAACCGCCGCATCAGCTCACCCCGCAGCCCCTCGGGCTGGATGATCGCATCGACCACGAGCTCCGATCCGAGGTGCAGGATGTCGATGTCCTCCGCGTACTCGGCGCGGAGCTCCTCGGTTCGCGCGGCGCGCTCCTCGGGGTCCTCGATCGCCTGAAGCTGGTTGTAGTAGACGGCGTTGATCGCGGCCTGGGGCCCCATCACCGCGATCGACGCGCTCGGCAGCGCGATGCAGCAGTCGGGATCGAACGCGGGCCCGGCCATCGCGTACAGCCCCGCTCCGTAGGCCTTGCGCACGATCACCGAGATCTTCGGCACGTTCGCCTCCGATACCGCGGAGATCATCTTCGCGCCGTGGCGGATGATCCCCTCGCGCTCGACCTGCGTGCCGATCATGAATCCCGGCACATCAGCCAGGAACAGCAGCGGGATGTTGAACGCGTTGCAGGTCCAGATGAAGCGCGCGCACTTGTCCGCGGAGTCGACGAACAGGACCCCGCCCTTGACCTTGGGCTGGTTCGCGACGATCCCGATCACCCGCCCGTCGAGTCGCGCGTAGCCGACGATCACCTCGCGCGCCCAGCGCGAGTGGATCTCGAGGAACGAGCCGGCGTCGACCAGCGCGTCGAGCAGCTCGTACATGTCGAACGGCTTGTTCTCGTCGGCAGGGATGAGCTCCCCGATCGGCCGATCGGTGGCCGGTTGTCCCGGCGGCGCGCTCGGTGGCTCCTCGGTGAACGAGCCCGGGAAGTAGCCCAGGTACCGCTTGGCGACATCGATCCCCTCTTCGTCGCTAGAGACCAGCACGTGCCCGACGCCGCTGCGGGAGGTGTGCATTCGGGCGCCGCCCATCTCCTCGAGCGTCACCTTCTCGCCGATCACCATCTCGGCCATGCGCGGCGAGCCGAGGTACATGGATGCGTTGCCGTCGCGCATGATGACCACGTCGCAGAATGCGGGGATGTACGCGCCGCCGGCGGCACTTGGACCGAACAGCACGCACACCTGCGGCACCACGCCGGATAGCCGCACCTGATTGAAGAAGATCCGCCCGGCGTTGCGCCGGCCGGGGAACATCTGCACTTGCTCGTTGATCCGGGCCCCCGCCGAGTCGACCAGGTACACGAGCGGAAGACGCAGCGACAGCGCGCGCTCCTGAATGCGGAGGATCTTCTCTACCGTCTTCGGACCCCACGAGCCCGCCTTGACGGTCGGGTCGTTGGCCATCACCGCGACCGGGCGTCCGGCGATCGTCCCGAGCCCGGTCAGCACCCCGTCGGCACCGAGGCCGTCCTGGTCCCAGCTCGCGAGCAGTCCTTCTTCGCTGAACGACCCCTGGTCGAGCAGCTGCGTGACGCGCTGGCGTACGGGCAGCTTGCCCTGCTCGGCCGACTTTTCCCGATGACGCTCGGGACCCCCCGCCACGGCGCGGCGAACGGCCTCGGCGAGCGCGTGTGTGTGGTCGACGTCGGTCACGACGTCAGCCCCACTGCACGGGGCCGGCGGAGAGCACGTGGCTGCCCAGCGGCCGTCCGAGCACCCCCTGGGCGGCACGGGAGGCCTCGACCAGCGCACGCAGGTCGATGCCCGTCTCGATCCCCATCTCGTGGAGCATCGAGACGAGGTCCTCGGTGGCGATGTTGCCGGTCGCGCCAGGCGGCACCGGGCAGCCTCCGAGCTCGCCAAACGACGACTCGAAACTCTCGACGCCCGATTCGAGCGCCGCGAGCACGTTCGCCAGGCCCTGCCCGCGCGTGTTGTGGAAGTGGGCGGTGAGCTCGATGCCCGGAAGCTGCGCGAACGCGTGAGCGAAGAACTCGCGCACCTGCACCGGGTTGGCCATGCCGGTGGTGTCCCCGAATCCGATCTCCTCGCAGCCGGCCTCCGCCAGCTCGCGTGCGATCCCGAGCACGCTCTGCACGGGAACGTGCCCCTCGTAGGGACAGCCGAACGAGGTCGAGATCACGCCCTCGCAGCGCAGCCCCTCCTCGCGAGCCCGAGCGAACGTCCGCCGGAGCCCGTCGAGCGACTCCGCGATCGTGCGGCCGACGTTCTTGCGGTTATGCGTCTCCGACGAGGACATGAAGCCATTGATCTCCCGGAAGCGGGCGCGGTGGGCGAGCGCACGCTCGAGGCCGCGTTCGTTCGGGATGAGCACGCTGACCGCGACCGTCTCGGGAAGCGACGCCTTCTCGAGCACCTGCTCGGCATCCGCGAGTTGCGGGATCACGTCTGGGCGCACGAAGCTCGTCACCTCGATGCGGCGGAGCCCTGTCGCGCCGAGCATCTCGATCAGCCGCACCTTCTCCGCGGTCGGGATGACCTCCGGCTCGTTCTGGAAGCCGTCGCGTGGTCCGACCTCGCGGATGCGGACGCGGTCCGGGAACTCGCTCACGCGTTCGATTCTATGAACGACCACTCAGCGGTAGAGCAGCCGCAGGCCGAGCATCTCGGTGACGGTCACGAACGTGTAGCCCTCGTGCCGGAGCGTCGGGATCTCCTGCGATAACGCCGCGACTGTCTCATACCTCGGTCCGCCTCCGAAATGCTGGAGCACGATCGCTCCGTCGCGCGCGTTCGCGATGACGTTGCCGTAGATCGCCGGGACGCCCGGGGTAGTCCAGTCGCGGGGGTCGACGTCCCACATCACCGTGATGAACCCAAGGGAGCGAGCGAGGCTCACTATCGACGGGCTCACCGATCCGTACGGCGGGCGCCACAGGCACGGCGTGAACCCGCCGGCCGCCTTCCGGATCGCCGCTGCGGTCCCGAGCAGTTGCGCGCGCTGCTCGGCTGGCGACAGCCTCGTCACGTCGGGGTGGCTCCAGGTGTGGTCGCCGATCATGTCGCCGTCGGCGAGCATCCGGCGCTCGTATGCGCCGCCGTGATCGTAGGTCGCGATCTGCTCGCCGATCTCGAAGAACGTCGCGGGGACATGATCTCGCTCGAGGACGCTCAGAAACGCCGAGGGCGGCGGCGTGTACGAGGGGCCGTCGTCGAAGGTGAGCGCGATCTGTCGCGTGTGCGCGGGGCCTGAGTACACGAGAGAGGGTCCGTTCGGTGCGCAGCCGACGACCCGCGGCGTGTGGAGTAAGAGCAGCGGGGGATTGCTCGGGAACGCCGTCGAGCAGCCGGTCGAAGCGCCGCATGCCGGAGGCAACACGGCGCTGATCACCTGCCACCGCAGCGGCGCGTAGCCGATCCCGACGTCCGAAGGCAGGAAGGCGGCGGCTAGTGCGCTGTCGCTCGCGCGCGTGATGGTTGCCGCCACGGCGCGAGCGCGCCCGACCACGCCACCGCGACTGATCGGGCTGTAGAGGATCCGTGGCGTCGTCGATCGGCGGGCGGGACCCGCGACGCACAGCTGGGCGGAAGCGCCCGCCGGCCGCGCCCCGCTCAGCAACAGACACAACGTCCGGTGGTCTTGAGCCAGGCCCCCTGGCGAGAACGGCTGCGCGAGCTGGATCTGCCAGACCAATTGCTGACCCTGCTGCGCGAGGGACGCCGATTGAATCTGGAGCGGCGTGTCCGGCGCCGGCCGCGCTCCGGCCATCCCGGGGACGGCCGCGGCCGCAATCACGGCCCCCGCCGCCAAACCCCCCGTGGCCCACCCGACCAGGCGGCTAGGTCCGCGCAGCATCCACCACCCGTCGCTCGTGCGTCCCAATCCCGATCGTGCGCCCGTCCTCTGTCACCACTTCCACCGCGAACCGGAGCTTACGCCCGTCGACGATCTCCTCCAGCCGCGCCCGCGCCGTGCAGCGGGCCCCCTTCGGCGCGCCGGCGACATGCTTGACGCACACCTCGAACCCGACCGTGGCCTGCCCTGGCTCGAGCAGCGGATAGATCATCATCGACGCGGTCCGCTCCATCATCGCGATCATCCCCGGCGTCGAGAGCACCTCTCGCTCGAGCGTGCCGCCCACGTCCGTCAGCAGCGCCCCCTCGACCTCGAACTCCGTGACGTTCTCGATTCCCGCGTCGAGCGAATCCGCCATCGGGCGCGGAACCATACACTGCCCGCCCGTGCCAACACCTGTGTGCATCGTCGGCGGTACGGGCGCGCTCGGTTTCGGGCTCGCGCTGCGGCTGGGCCGGGCCGGCGTGCCGGTGGTGATCGGTTCCCGCGACCAGGGTCGCGCCGAGGAAGCGGCGCGGCACGCGGCCGAGCAGCTTCCCGGTGCCGCGTTCTCGGGCTTTCAGAACGAGGCCGCGGTCCGCGAAGCCGACATCATCATTCTCAGCGTCCCGTTCCGCAACCAGGCCGAGAACCTGGCCAACCTGCACAAGGCCCTTAGCGACGGCCAACTGCTGGCCGACGCTACCGTCCCGCTGGCGGCGGCATTCGGCGGAAAGGCCACGCGGACGCTCGGGGTGTGGCAGGGCTCGGCCGCGCAACAGGCCCGCGAGATGACGCCCGACGGGGTACGGGTCGTATCCGCCTTTCACACCGTCAACGCAAGGACGCTCTCAGATCTCGACCATGTCCTCGACGAGGACGTGCTGATCTGCGGCGACAGCCGCGAGGACAAGGCCCAGCTAGCCGAACTGATCGAACGGATCGACGGGCTGCGCCCGGTCGACTGCGGGCCGCTCGAGATGGCGCGAATCGTCGAGCAGCTGACCGCGCTGATCATCTCGATCAACGCGCGGCACAAGGCCAGGGCCGGGATCAAGATCACCGGCCTGTGAGCCCCCCGGTCGTCGTCCTCGCCGGCGGCACCGGCGGCGCCAAGCTCGCGCGCGGGATGCTCGATGTGGTCGGCCCGGACGATCTGGTGGTGATCGCGAACACCGGCGACGACATCGAGATCTACGGCGCTTACGTCTCCCCGGACCCCGACCTCGTGACCTTCTGGCTCGGCGACCTGATCGACGAGCGCGGCTGGGGTCTCGCCGGCGACACGTTCCACACGATGGACGGACTGCGAGAGCTCGGCGTCGAGGTGTGGTTCAAACTCGGCGACCGCGACCTGGCGGTTGGGATCGAGCGAGCGCGGCGTCTCGCGGAAGGCGGGCGACTGACCGACGCCCACGCGGAGATTGCGGCCGCCCTCGGCGTGCGCGCGCGGGTCCTGCCGATGACCGACAACCCGGTGCGCACGCGCGTGATGGCTGACGGCCGTTGGTGGCCGCTCCAGGAGTTCCTGATCAAGGGTCGCGGAGCGGGTCCCGTCGACGACGTCGACTTCCGCGGGGCGCGCGCCGCGACGGCGACACCCGAGGTGCTCGATGCGATCGCCGAGGCACGAGCGATCGTGATCGGCCCCTCGAACCCGGTGATCTCGATCGGTCCGATCCTGGCCCTCGGCGACCTGCTCGGCGCGCTCCGAAGCACGCCCGCGCCGGTCGTGGCGGTCAGCCCGTTGGTCCGCGGCGCAGTGGTCAAGGGACCAACCGAGCCGTTCATGGCCTGGAGCGGCCGGCCGCTCAACAGCGACGGGATCGCCGCCACGTACGAAGGCGTGATCGACGGGCTGGTCGCAGACGAACGGACGGCGGCGGTCGCCACGCTCGAGACGGATGTGATGATGGACGGTCCGGCGGCGCGCGCGCGCGTCGCCGACGAGACGCTCTGCTTCGCACTCGGGCTCGGCTAGCGTTCGCGCCCGATGCGCACGCTCGCGATCCTCCCGGTCAAGAGCTTTTCGCGGGCGAAGCAGCGGCTCCGCGCCGGCGTCGACGAGCCGCTCCGCGAGTCCCTGGTCGAGGCGATGCTCGGCGACGTCCTCGACGCGCTCGCCGCGACGGACGCCCTCGATCAGGTGGCCGTCGTGACCGCGGGCGACGCGCCCGCGCAAATAGCCAGGGAGCGCGGCGCCGATGTCCTGAACGACTACGAGCGGGGGCACAACGCCGCCGCGAAGCTCGGCATCGAAGCTGCGCTTCGCGACGGCTACGACCGCGCGCTGCTCGTCCCCGGCGACTGCCCGGCGCTCGACGCAGACGAGCTCGGTGCGCTCCTGTCGCGGCCGATCGCGCCTCCATCAGCGCTGATCGTGCCCGATCGCCACCGGACCGGCACCAACGCGCTCGTGTTGACGCCGCCCGACGCGCTGGCGCCGTCGTTCGGGCCCGGCAGCTGTGAGCGGCACGCCGCGCTGGCGCGCGCCGCGGGGGTCCACGTTGAGGTCGTCGAGGTCCCGTCGCTGGCGCTCGACATCGACACGCCCGACGACCTCGCCGCGCTCGCCTCCGCGACGCGGCGGGCGCTCCGCACGGACGAGCTGCTCTCGCGGTGCTGAACGCGACCGCGATCGACGGCATTCCCGAGGTCACGCCCGACGACGACCTCGCTGCCCTGATCGTGTCGGCGCTCGCGGGCGAGCCGCTCGGCGACGGCGACGTCATCGTCGTCGCCCACAAGGTCGTCTCGAAGTCCGAAGGCCGGATCCGTCGGCTCGCCGACGTCGAGCCGAGCGAACGCGCGCGCGAGCTGGCCGGGCAGGTCGACAAGGACCCCCGCCACGTGCAGGTGATCCTCGACGAGTCGGGGGAGATCCTCCGTGCGCGCCACGGCATCCTGATCTGCCTCACGCACCAAGGCTTCGTCTGCGCCAATGCCGGGGTCGACGCCTCGAACGTCCCCGGAGAGGACACGGTCGTCCTGTTGCCCACCGACCCGGACCTCTCGGCGCGCCGGCTCCGAGCTCGGATCGGCGAGCTGAGCGGCGCCCACCCCGCGGTCGTGATCACAGACTCGTTCGGCCGGGCCTGGCGCGTCGGACAGTGCGACGTCGCGATCGGCTGCGCCGGGATCGAGCCGGTCGAGGACTGGCGCGGCCGCGTTGACGCAAACGGCCGTGAGCTCAAGGCGACAGTCATCGCCGTCGCCGATCAGCTGGCGGCGACCGCCGACCTGGCGCGCGCCAAAGACGTGTCCCAGCCCGTGGTGCTGATCCGCGGCGCCGCACGCCACGCGACCGCCGAAGACGGGCCGGGCGCGCGGGCGCTGATCCGGTCCAAGGAGCAGGACCTTTTCAGGTAGGTTCCGCAGCCATGACCGACGAGACCGTGAAATACGTCCTGCCTGAGAGCCAGATCCCGACCGATTGGGTGAACCTGCTTCCGGACCTTCCCGGCGAGCCGCTGCCGCCCCTTCATCCCGGCACGCTCCAGCCGGCCGGCCCGGACGACCTTGCCGCGATCTTCCCGATGGCGCTGATCATGCAGGAGGTCTCACCGGAGGCGCAGATCGAGATTCCCGAGCCGGTGCGCGAGGTCTACAAGCTGTGGCGGCCGACCCCGTTGTTCCGAGCCCACCGACTGGAGCGCGAGCTCGATACCCCCGCGCACATCTACTACAAGTACGAGGGGGTCTCGCCGGCGGGCTCGCACAAGCCGAACACCGCGGTCGCACAGGCCTACGAGAACGCGCAGGCGGGTATCCGCCGGCTGTCGACCGAGACCGGCGCCGGCCAATGGGGCTCGGCGCTGGCGTTCGCGTGCTCGCTATTCGGACTGGAGTGCGAGGTGTTCATGGTCGGCTCGAGCTACGACCAGAAGCCGTACCGGCGCTCCATGATGGAGACTTGGGGCGCCACCGCGCACCGCTCGCCGTCCGAGCTGACCGAGGCCGGCCGAGCCAACGCCGAGCACCCCACGGGGTCACTCGGGATCGCGATCTCCGAGGCGGTCGAAGTCGCCGCGAGCCGTGACGACACCAATTACTCGCTTGGCTCGGTGCTCAACCACGTCTGCCTCCACCAAACGGTGATCGGGCAGGAGGTGATCGCCCAGATGGAGCTCGCGGGCGAGACGCCCGATGTCGTGATCGGCTGCGTCGGCGGCGGCTCGAACTTCGCCGGCCTGGCGTTCCCGTATGTCCGGGAGGTGCTGCGCGGCAACACGAGGATGCGGTTCCTCGCCGCCGAGCCGGCGGCGTGCCCGACGCTCACTAAGGGTGTGTACCGCTACGACTTCGGCGACACCGCGGGGCTGACCCCCTTGATGGCCATGTACACGCTCGGCCACGACTTCGTACCGCCGCCGGTGCACGCAGGCGGACTGCGCTACCACGGCGACGCGCCGATGCTCTGCGGGCTCGTTCGCGCCGGTTTGATCGAGGCGCGCGCCTACGGTCAGAACGACGTGTTCGCGTCCGCGGTGCGGTTCGCCCGAACCGAGGGGATCATCCCGGGTCCGGAGCCTGCGCACGCGATCCGGGCCGTGTTCGAAGAGGCCGAGGCCGCCAGGCAAGCAGGCGAGGCGCGAGTGATCCTGCTCGGGCTCTCGGGCCACGGACACTTCGACCTCGCCGCATACGAGGCCTTCCTGGCGGGACGGCTCGAGGACCCGGAGTTCTCCGAGGCCGACATGGAGGCCGCGCTCAAGCGGCTACCGGACGCGCCCGCGATCGCGTAGCCGCCGCCGATTCACCGGCCCATAACCGATCTCGTGTCCGCGACCGGAAACGCTCGTGCTCCGATTGGCCGGCCTCAAGGTCGCGACGGACGTGCCATCCGAGTTGACGCTCGTGACCACGCCGGCCCCCGGTCCGGTTCCCGGCTCCTAGCCTCGACCGCGACGCGACCCCGCGCCCGACGCGTCGCGGTCAGCAGCGCCACGAGCACGAGCACGACGCCGAGGACCTGCACCACGCTCGGCGACTCGCTGAAGATGAGCGCCGCCAGCGCCACCGACCCAACCGGCTGGATCGTCAGCAGCAGTGAGGTGTGCGCCGCCGGAAGCCGTGGCAGCGAGGTCGTGATCAGGAGCCAGCCGAGCACCTGCGAGGTGAGCGCGAGCACGATCAGCCAGGCGGCGCTCGGCCAGACCGGCACGAGCCGGGCATCGCCGATGAGGGACCCGGCGATCACGCACAGCACGGTCGCGACCGCGGTCGCGTCGAACAGCGGACCCGCC
>Ga0187776_10001615_pt1 | contig 11373 bp, 11 predicted proteins | sample 0216_BV02_MP12_2_FD_132426 | JGI IMG/M metagenome (GOLD analysis project Ga0187776, IMG submission 132426) | Tropical peat soil microbial communities from peatlands in Department of Meta, Colombia - 0216_BV02_MP12_20_MG | ecosystem: Environmental > Terrestrial > Soil > Wetlands > Peat | place...
GCAGTGGTGGGTGTTCCTCGCGTTCTTCCTCGGCTTCGCGATAAAGGTGCCGATGTTCCCGTTTCACACCTGGCTGCCCGACGCGCACACCGACGCGCCGACCGCGGGCTCGGTGATCCTGGCGGCGGTTCTCCTGAAGATGGGGACATACGGATTCCTGCGCTTCAGTCTGCCGATTCTGCCAGACGCGACCCGCCAGTTCGTGCCCGAGGTCGTGTTCCTGTCGATCGTCGGCATCGTATACGGCGCGCTCGTCGCGCTCGCGCAGCGCGACTGGAAACGGCTCGTTGCCTATTCGTCGGTCAGCCACATGGCGATGGTGATGCTCGGGATGTTCGCGCTCAATCCGGTTGGCATTACCGGTAGCATCGTGCAGCAGCTGAACCACGGCATCTCGACCGGTGCGCTCTTCCTCATCGTGGGGATCGTCTATGAGCGCCGCCACACGCGCGAGATCTCGGAGTATGGCGGCCTGTCGAAAGTCATGCCCATTTACGCTGCGGTCTTCCTCGTGATGACGATGTCGTCCATCGGGCTGCCGACGCTCAACGGCTTCATCGGTGAGTTCCTGATCCTTCAGGGCGTGTTCGTCGCCAACAAGGTATGGGCGGCCTTTGCCGCCAGCGGCGTCGTCCTCGGCGCGGCGTACATGCTGTACCTCTATCAGCGCACGATGTTCGGCAAGGTGGAGAACCCGAAGAACGAGGGGCTGCTCGACCTGAACCTGCGCGAGGTCGCGACCTTCGCGCCGCTGATCGCCCTGGCCGTGTGGATCGGTCTGTATCCGAAGCCGTTCCTCGACCGGCTCACGACGTCGGTCGATCACGTAATGGCGCGCGTCAACCCGGGATACAGCGATCAGAAGACCGCCGCCAACTGCGATACGACGCCGAAACCTGAGCTTGTCGCCGCGAATACTGCCGCGCAGTTCCTCGCGGCGGCGCCCTGCGGGCCCGACGGCAAACCGCTCGATGGCGCGGCATCGGCGCAGGCGACGGCGCCGTCGAACGCGCAAGGGGCGGCGCGCTGATGCCCGCCGGGTTCTCGCCGAGCGACTTCTACTACATCCTGCCCGAGCTGGTGCTGACGGCGGGCGCGCTCGTGCTGCTCGTGGCCGACGTGCTCATGCCGCGTAATCATCGCGCACTGGCAGTGGTCGGCGTGGCGGCACTCCTCGCGACGCTCGGGACCGTCGTCATGTTCAAAGGGACCCGGCTCGAGGTGGCCCACGGGCTCATCGCCGTCGACGGCTTCGCGCTCTTCTTCAAAGTCGTCTTCATCGTCGCCGCAATCATGACCGTGCTGATGTCGATTCGCTATCTGGAGATCGAAGGCGCCAGCCCGGGCGAGTACTACTTCCTCATCCTGTGCGCCACGCTCGGGATGATGATCATGGCAAGCGGCATCGATCTCATCACCGTATTCATCGGACTGGAGACGATGGCCGTGTCGTTTTACATCCTGGCTGGGTTCATCAAGCCCAACCAGCGATCGAACGAAGCAGCGGTGAAGTACTTTCTTCTGGGCGCCTTCTCACTCGGCATCCTGCTGTACGGGATGTCGCTCATGTACGGCCTTTCGGGCACTACCAACCTGCGGGTCATGTCCGCCATCTTCAACGGGCAGGAAAGGGATCCCAGGCTCGTGCTCGCCGTCATTCTCGTCGTGGCCGGCATGGGCTTCAAGATAGCAGCGGTGCCGTTCCACATGTGGGCGCCCGACGTGTACGAAGGCGCGCCGACGCCGGTCACGGCCTTCCTGTCCGTCGGATCGAAAGCGGCGTCCTTCGCCATGCTCCTCCGCATTTTCGTGGAAGGGCTGCCGGCCATGAGCGACGACTGGCGCCTTTTGTTCGAGGTGCTCGCGATCGTCACGATGACGGTCGGCAATCTCGCCGCGCTCACGCAGTCCAATCTGAAGCGCATGCTGGCGTACTCCTCGATTGCGCACGCCGGATATCTGATGATTGGAATCGTGGCGGGGACGGCGCGCGGTGTGACGGCGATGCTGATCTACCTGCTCGTCTATTCGTTCATGCAGCTCGGCGCATTCGCCGTCTTGATTCTGATGCGGCGGCAGGACGTCGTCGGTGATGAGCTCAAGGACTTCAGCGGCCTTCACTTCCGGAACCCCATGGCCGCGTTTGCGATGCTGTTCTTCATGCTGTCGCTCGGCGGCATCCCGCCCACGGCGGGCTTCATGGGCAAGTTCTGGCTCTTCAGCGCGGCGATCGAGTCGGGGTATGTCTGGCTGGCGGTCATTGGCGTGCTGAACAGCGCGATCTCGCTCTACTACTACCTACGCATCGTCGTGTTCATGTATCTGAAGCAGGAAACGAGCGGTTCCGAGCCGGTGACGACGCCGGCGCTGACGTTTACGCTGGCCGTGGCGCTGGCCGCGACGATTGCGCTCGGCGTATATCCGCGGCTGCTCTTCGACGCAGCCGACCGTTCGGCGCACGCGCTCGGTGTCGGCGGGATAACGGCCGCTATCCGGTGACGCCGCGCTGATTTCGGCGGAATCCGGGCAGCTGGTGAACTTTTTCACAAGGTACGCTATACTCGGCCGCGGGCAGTCGGGAGTGTTCGGGCTAGGGGAGGCCCTCGTGAGCGAGCCGGACGCACGTGGCACGCCGTCGCGCAGGCCGGACTCCGACGAGACACCGCTCGAGCGGTCCCTGGAAAATTTTCAGGATAACGTTCGCCGCGCGGGACCAGTCGCCGCAGCGAGCTATGGGCTCATCGGGGCGATCCTGGTGCTCGGCGCAATTGGCTATGCCCTCGACAAGTGGCGCGGCACGTCGCCGTGGTTCCTCCTCGGCGGCCTGCTCCTCGGCCTGATCGTCGGGTTTTACGATCTGGTCATGGTCGTCTTTTTCCCGCGGCGGCGGCGATGAAGGAGGCGGCGTGGATGGCCGGAGCGAGCTTCCTATCCGCGCTGGCCATCGTGGCCGCGTCGGGCGGACGAAGCGGCGCCGAAGTCGTGGCGGGCATGGTGGGCCCTCTCGTGGCGGCCGGGGGATCGTGGATGCTCGCGGAGCGAACGTTCCGCCGGAACCCCACGGCGCTCACGTCGGTCATGGTGGCGGCGTTCGTAGGCAAGATGGTGTTCTTTCCGGCGTACGTGCTGATGGCGCTGAAGGTGCTGGCGCTTCGCCCGGCGCCATTCGTGGCGAGTTTCGTCGGGTACTTCATCGCGCTCTATTCGATCGCGGCGCTCCTGATGCGCCGCCTGTATGCGGGGGCTTTTCGCTGAACGTGTGGTGATGCCGATCTTCGCGCTCCAGGACCCCATTCCGGCGGAAGGGGCCGCCGCCGAAGGACACTTCGACGCAGGCAAGACGATCATCGAGCATGTCTCGAACAATCTCGAGCATCCGATCGTCCACCTCCCGAAGATCATGGGGATCGACTTCTCGATCACCAAGCACGTCCTGATGCTCTGGCTGGTCGCGGCGTTTCTGGTGGTAGTGCTCACCGCCCTGGTGCGGCGGTACCTGGCTCAGGACCGCCTGGTCCCGTCCGGCCTGATGAACGCGCTCGAGGCGGTTGTCGAGTTCATCCGCGACGAGATCGTCCGCCCCAACGTGGGCAACAAGTGGGTGAGTACGTGGGCACCGCTCATCCTTACGTTCTTCTTCTTCATTTTGATCTCCAACATGGTCGGCCTCGTGCCGATCTTCGAAGTCCTCGCGCTCCTCGATCGCTGGGTGCTACATACGGGCGAGAACTCGTGGCTCAACCACGTGATCCACGGCGGCTCGACGGCGACGGCGAACTTCAACGTCACCGCGGCGCTCGCGACCATTACATTCTTCTCGATCATCATCGCGGGCACGATGGCATACGGGTTCACCACGCACTGGAAGAACCTGGTGCCGCATGGGCTCGCGTGGCCGATCTACATCCTGCTCATCCCCATCGAGATCATGGGGATGTTCGTCCGGCCGTTCGCACTCACGATGCGACTTGCGGCAAACATGACCGGCGGCCATATCGCGATCCTGGCGATTCTGTCGCTGGTGTTCCTCTTCAGCGAAGCGTTCGGCCACGCCATGGGCATCGGCGTCGGAGCCATCGCAGTCCCGCTCGCGAGCCTCGTGTCGATGCTCGAAATCATCGTGGTCTTCGTCCAGGCGTACGTCTTCACGCTGCTCACGACCGTCTTCATCGGCATGGCCATTCACGTTCACCATTAGAGAGACAAACACAGGAGAAGAGAGAGAGATGAACAACATCCATCTATTCGGCGTCGCGATCGGCCTCGGCATGATCGTGATCGGCGCGGGGCTGGGCATCGGCAGGTTCGCGGCGGCGGCGGCGGACGGCATCGCCCGGCAGCCGAGCGCGTCCGACAAGATCACGGGCGCCATCAACCTGCCGCTCTTCCTGCTCGAGGGCGTGGCGATTCTGGCCGAGGTGTTCGCGTTCCTGATTCTGATCATGGCCGGCACGAAATAGGCGGTGCGAAACAGACCTCTATGGATAACCCGCTAGTCCAGGCCGATCCAGGGCTGTTCATCTGGACGATCCTCACGTTCCTCGTCCTGCTGTTCCTCCTGTCGAAGCTCGCCTGGCGCCCGCTGCTGCAGGCGCTCGACAAGCGGCAGCAGGCGATCCGCCAGTCGCTCGACGATGCCCAGGCGGCGAAGGAAGAGCTCAGCCGGCTGCACCAGGAGTCGGCACAGATCATCCGGCAAGCCAGGGTCGACGCGGAAGCGATCATCGCGCAGAGCCGGACCGACGCGGGCCGGCTGCGCGAGGAGATGCGGCAGAAGGCGAAGACCGAGGCCGACGGAATCGTCAGGACCGCCGAGCGGCAGATTCAGCTCGAAACCGCCCGCGCGCTGCAGCAGATTCGAAGCGAGGCGGTCGACCTGTCGGTGAGCATCGCGTCCAAGCTCCTGCAGCGCAATCTCACGAAGGAAGACAATGAGCGCCTGATCGCCGAGGCGCTCAAGCGCGTGCAGGGCAACAACTAGAATTCGGAATTAGATTTCAATTCTTACTTAGACACCCCCAGCCCAATCGCCTTCGCTCCTGGAATTCTGACCCCCACCCGGACGTCGCCGGCTGGGGGGGCGCCCGCCGGCACGACGTATTCGATCAGCAGCTCGCTGGACAGTCGATCGGCCAGTCGATCGAGCGCGATTGAGAACGATGCCGACGAGAAGATCGTCGTGTACTGGCCGCGCGTCTGCTCCGCCAGCGCGCGCAGCACATCGTCGTTTTCGGTGGACGCGTCGCGCAGCGCGACGACGTAAACGGGCACGCCGCTCGCCAGAATCGGGGCCAGCGATTCCCCAGGGGCTATCTGCGTCGAGCCGATCGCACGGGTCGAGACGATGACGATCGCGGAAAACGGCGCTCCCGTGTCGCGCGCGGCGCGCACGGCCGCCGCAGCGGCCTGGAGCGGACGTGGGGTGGACGCGGCGGTCGAAAATCGGCGCACCAGATCGAGGACGCCCGAGCGGGACAGGTCGAGCGGCGCGAAAAGCTGGTCTGCGTCGGTCAGCGTGCCGACGCCAATCGGGCGTTCGCCGATGCGCGCAATGAAACGCGCGGCCGCGCCACGAATCGCGTCCGCGTCCTTCGACGAGGCCGACACGTCGTCCAGCAGCACGACGATTGGATAGTCCGCCAGGTGCAGCGAGAGAATTTCTCGCGGCTGTCCACCTTCCTCGATCACGAAGTCATCCGGTTCGAGCTCGGTCGGTGGACGATTGCCCGTGTCGGTGACCAGGGCGAGCACGAGCCGACTGCCGATGAGTTCGGGACCCCGGCTGGGTTGCGCGTCCGCAGACGCCGGGGCGAGGCACCACAGCGCCACAAAAGCGCCGACTAGAACGGCAACGCGCGAACGCACCATTCCATCGGATTACAACACAAAAGCGCGGTCAATGAGCTGTCGACGCCGCCGACAGACGCAGCGCCTGGGCCCTGGCCTCAGCCGCCTGCTGGCGGTTGCCGAACGAGGCCCAGAGCCTGGCGACCTGGCTGTAGGTTTCGGCTGTCGGTGAGATGCGTACGAGATCTTCCATCACGTCGTTGACGTCTTCGACCCGCCCGGCATCGTGCTCGAGCGTGGCGAGCGCGCCGCGAGCTCGCCGATTTTGCGGAAACGCCTTGAGCTCGGCCAGCAGCTCTTCTTCCGCCCCGGCGCTTTTCTGCAGGTGACGCAGCGTGTCGGCGTGGTAGTAGTGAAGCTCGGCGATCGGCCGCCCGTGAGACGCAGCAAGGCGCGTCCCCGCCTGTTCGAAGAGCGGCAGTGCCTCCTCGTAGCGTGCCTCGTCGTACAGCAGGCGCGCGTTCACGAACGCGATCATCGGCAGGGCAGGATCGGCTTCCTCGGTCAGGGCCGCTTCCTGCCGGGCGTCGGCGGCGTCGCGCTTCGCGAGTGCGATGCGCGCCAGCCACTCGTGGGCGGACGAGCGTGACAGAACATCGTGATCGGAAGCGAGCGTCGCCGCCAGCTCCGCGTGCTGGCGTGCCTCGTCCCACCGGCGCAGGCGCACCAAGCCAGCGATCGCTCCAAGATGCGCGCGCACGTCGTGGGGTTCGAGAGTCAGGACGCGCCGATACGCCTCGACCGACTGCTCGTTTCTGTCGGCGGCGAACGCGAACGCGGCAATCTGGCGCCAGGCGTCGGTCAGCGCGGGATCCTCGCGCACGAGCACCTGCAGCCGATCGATGCTTTTCGTCCATTGTCGCGACAGCGCGAGATCGAACGCGTCCCGATACGCGACGACGACGTTGATCTTGTCTTTCGGATCGGCGAGCTCGGTCGGAAGTGGACCGGCCACCCCTTGCCCCGCGTCGCCGAGCGCATCGAAGCGCGCGCGATCGTCTGGGGAAACGGCCGCAGGCGTCGGGAGCGGCGGCGCCGGCGTGAGTTGGTCGAGGACGGCACGAAGCGCTTTCGCACGGGCGGCGTGAGCCGGGTCGTCCGCCACGTTCGCCTTCTCGAGCGGATCTCGCTGCAGGTCGTAGAGTTCGGGGCGCGGCGCGCGGATGTAGCGATACCGGCCGTCGGTGACGGTCGTGAGCTCACCCCATCCGAAGTGATAGCGCCCGAACAACGACTCGCCGTAGACCATGCGCCCCGTCAGATGTCCGGTTCCGTCGAGCAGCGGCTTCAGGGACTGGCCGCGCAAGTTGCCCGGATCGGGCGCCTTGGCGAGGTCGAGCAGCGTCGGCACGAGGTCCACGAGCTGCACCACATCCGCGACCCGTCGGCCCGCGCCTTCACCGGCCGCCTGTTTGATGATGAGCGGCACACGAAGCGCCTCTTCGTAGACGAAGAGGCCGTGCTCCCGCTCACCGTGGTCGCCAAGTCCCTCGCCGTGATCCGCTGTCAGCACGATCGTCGATCGGTCGTAGAGTTGGTGCGTCTTCAGGTATCGCACGAGCCGGCCGACGACTTCGTCGGTATAGGAAACCTGGCCGTCGTAGGGAAGGCCTTCGTTGAACCGCGGCGGCGGAGCGTAGGGCGCGTGCGGATCGTTCAGCTGCAGGAAGAGGAACAGGCGCGGCGTCCCGGCGGCATCCAGCCACTGTTCGGCCACGCGCTCCGAGTCCTCCCCGTCGCGTGCGAATTCGCCGATCGCTTCATCGGGCGTCGCCGGCGCCATCTTGTCATCGAAGAAGCTGAAGCCCTGTCCAATGCCGGCCTCCTTGCGCAGCGTGAACGTCGAAACGACCGCGCCAGTCGCGTACCCGCGGTCGCGCAGGATCTCAGCGAGCAATCGTTCGCTCTCCTTCACGGCGAACCCCACATCGTCGCGGACGCCGGTGTCGATCGGCAGGCGCCCCGAGAGCATCGAGGCGTGGGACGGGAGCGTCTGCGGCGAATGCGCGTACGCGCGTTCGAAGACGACGCCATCGCCGGCGAGCGTGTCAATGGCCGGCGTCGTCGTCTGTGTGTAGCCGTAGGCTCGAAGGTGATCGGCTCTGAGGGAGTCGATCGAAATGAGAATGATCGGTCCGTTGATGGGCGAAGACGCGCGGGCATACCGCCACCCGCCGGCGGCCGCGAGGCTGGCGGAAACCGCCACCAGCGCGAGGATGAAGCTGTATCGAAGGGGCCGGGCCACTGCGGGCCAACTATCTGGGCAACTGGTCCAGCGTCGATTTCGCCATCGTGGCGTCGGGGGACAGGGGATCGACAGCGATCGCCTTGTTCAGGAACTGCGCGGCCGAGTTGTTGTCCCCCTTCTTCTGCGCGGCGAGACCGAGTTTGTACCACGGTTTGCCCCACGAGGGATCCGTGTCGGCCGCTTTGCGGTACCACTTCATGGCTTCGTCAGTGTCGCCCTGGTCAAACTTCAGATCCGCCAGGCTGTAGAAGATCTCGCGGTCGGCCTGCGGCTCCCCGGCGGCCTTGGCCAGCGTGGCCTCCGCCCCGGCCCGATCGCCTTTGGCGAGCCGCGCCTTCGCCGCGCCGATCGTCGCCTTGCCGTTGGCCGGATCGGCCTTCAGCAGGTCGCCGTACGCGGCGATGGCGGCATCGTAGTCCTTCTTGTTGATATACGCCTCGCCAATCTGCAGGTTGATCTCGTTGAGCGACGGCGCTTTCTCCATGATCGCCCTGTACGCGGCCACCGCCTCGTCCCATTTGCCCTGGGTGAAGAGCGCCTCGGCGGCAGCGAGATCCGCCTGAAGCTCTTTCGCGCTGATCGAGCCGAGCGCACCCCCGCCCGGCACGCCCGTCTTCTTCAGGACGAACGCGATCGGCGAATTCGGCGAGCCGACACGAATCGGCATGGAACCCTGCTCGGCGAAATAGCCGGGAGCGGCAGCGACGAAGCGCCACGTGCCGGGCCGAAGCCCGAGAATCGTGAAGCGCCCCTTGTCGTCGGTGGTCGCCGTGAACGTCACGTTGGTATCCGGGTTTTCGGCAGCGACCGTCGCCGCTTTGACCGGCTTGTTGTTTTCGTCGTTCACCACGCCGCTCACGCGGCCGAGCGTGGACTGAGCGGCGCCTTTCCCGGCGGCGCCGATCAGACAGGCGACAAGCACGCCGGTGAAGGCGCACGACAGAAGCGAACGCGGGCGCATGACGACAACCTCCCGGACGCGCTCAGGTGGCGTTCCCGGCTCAGTATATATCCGAATCAAAGCAACCACGTCGGCTGGTAGAGCAGCACGTAGACGAGCACGCCCGTTACCGACACATAGAGCCAAATCGGCAACGTCCACCGGGCGATGACGCGGTGCTTCGCGTAGCGCGATGCCAGACCGCGGGACAAGGTGACGAGGGCAAGCGGCAGAACCACCGCCGCGAGCGTCACGTGGGTAATCAGAATCGTGAAGTACAGCCGGCGCACGAAGCCTTGCCTGGTGAACCTGACCGACCCCACCTGCGCGTGGTACACGACGTAGCACACGAGAAAGAGCGACGAGGCGGCAAAGGCTGCAATCATGACGCGCCGGTGCTGGTCGCGGCGCCCAGTGCGGATGAGCGTGTAGCCGATGATGAGCAGGATTCCCGCCGTGGCGTTCAGCGTTGCATTGACCGCGGGCAAGTCGTCGACCGTCACCTTGTGAACCTCGTGAACCCCGTGAACCCCGTGAACCTTTTGCTAGTGATCCACTACCATGACCGCCCAGATGAGCGGAAGGTAGACGATCGATCCGAAGAAGAGCGCCCGCGCAGCCCCTTCCGTGCGGTGCGCGGCGAATCGTGCGGCCAGCCCTGCGAGCGCGAGCCCCAGCCCCAGCGCGCTCCACAGATACACCACGCCACTCGTGCCGGCGAGCGATGGCAGCAGACTCACCGGCACCAGACATGCGGCGTAGAGGAGCGCCTGGCGCCCCGTGCGGACGCCGTCCGGCTCGATCACGGGCAGCATCGGGAATCCGGCCTTGCCGTAGTCGTCCCGGAACAGCCACGCGATCGCCATGAAATGGGGAATCTGCCACAGGAAGACGATTGCAAAGAGCGACCAGCCACCGAGCGACAGGCCGCCGCTCGCCGCTGTCCAGCCAATGAGTGGCGGAAGCGCGCCCGGGATCGCGCCGACGAGCGTGGCGGCCGCGGACCGCCGCTTCATCGGCGTGTAGACGATGAGATAGGTGACGAGGGTGATAAGGGCAAGCAGCGCGGCGAGTAAGTTGGCCGCGACGCCAAGAAGGATGAGACCGCCGAGCGCCAGCGCGAGTCCGAAGAGACGCGCATCGCCGACGGCGATCCGGCCGTCGGGGAGGGGACGCGTTCGCGTGCGCCGCATCAGCGCATCGGTGTCGCGCTCGTAAACTTGGTTGAGGACCGCCGCACCGCCGGCCACGAGCGCCGTGCCGCACACCGCCTGGACCATCGCCAGCAGACGCGGCGTCGAGGATGTTCCAAGGTAGTAGCCTGCCGCACTCGTCGCCACGACGAGCACGTTAAGGCGGGGTTTGGTCAATTCAATGTAGTCGCCGATTTGCCCGGTCCAACGGCCGACAATCGGCACCGACGCAACGTGAGCAGGTGTATTCTTCACGCCCGCGCTCCCGACAGCCGGACGGGAGCAGTCTCGGGACCCGCGAGGCCGATGGTGAGTCCGACCTGGGCCACCCCGAATTTCGCACGCCAGCTCCGCAGCGTGATCACGAGCGAGGTCGTCAGCACGAGCGCGCCGCAGACGACGTGGAAGCTGTTGATCCAGACGTCGCGGCGGCTCAGCACGGTGAGCGCGCCGAGCGTGACCTGAAGCGCGACAAGCGCAACGAGCAGCGTGGCCGGACGCGTCAGTTCGGAGCGCCGCCGATGGTGGTACCAAACGTGTCCCGATGTGCCCAGCACGGCGAGCGTAACGACGAGCGCGCCGACACGGTGCGCGAAGTGAATCGCGATCGGTCCGCTCCAGTGATCGGGGACCACATGGCCGAACATGAGCGGGAAGTCGGGAATAGCCAGACCCGCGCCCGTGTGTCTCATCGTCGCGCCGATCAGGATCTGTGTATAGACGAGCGCCGTTGTCGTCGTCGCCACCTGGCGAAGCCGCCCATCGTCAATTTCGGTGGGGTCGAGCGCTCCGGCGTATCCGCGAATCCATCCTGGCGACGTGAAGAGCGCTATCGAGACGGTGATACAGAAGAAGATTTCGGCGAGGCCGGCGTGAGCGATCGAGACGGCGGCAGGCAGAAAGAACAGCACGGTGATGCCGCCGAGGACTCCCTGCATGACGACCGCGCCGAGCGCGGTCAGGCCGAGATACTTCATCCAGCGCCGCGGTTCTGCCCGCCAGAGCCAGGCCGCAAGCACGATCGTGAGGAAGCCGACGCTCGAGGCTATCAGACGATGACCGTGCTCGTAGAGGATCCCGCCCACCCACTTGGATGGAGGGAACGTGAACATGTTCCACCCGTACGTCGTGGGCCAGTCGGGGAC
>Ga0187776_10001616_pt1 | contig 11372 bp, 12 predicted proteins | sample 0216_BV02_MP12_2_FD_132426 | JGI IMG/M metagenome (GOLD analysis project Ga0187776, IMG submission 132426) | Tropical peat soil microbial communities from peatlands in Department of Meta, Colombia - 0216_BV02_MP12_20_MG | ecosystem: Environmental > Terrestrial > Soil > Wetlands > Peat | place...
CGACGAGGCGGAGCACGCCGAGCGCTCCGCCCGGCAGGCCCTCGTGGAAGAGGAGCATGCCCGCAGCGATCGGGAGCGCGTTCGTGAGGAGCGTCGCCGTCCCGGCGGTCGCGAGCGCGCCGCCGCGCTGGAACCCGAGCTGCAGCGCGACGAACGCCGCGCCGTGCGCGGCGAGCACCAGCGGCACCAGCGCGAGCCAGCCTCCGGCGAACGTCGCGGCCTTGGTCGCGACGTCCCCGGTCGCGTAGAGGATTCCGGCGGCGACACCGAGAGGGGCGCCGACGGCCAGCCGTGCGCTGCGAATCGCCGCCAGCGCGGCAACCGCGGCCGAGACGCCGAGCCAGCCGGCGACGGCGCCGACGCCGGGTACGGCCGTTGCGTGCGCCCCTCCCGCGAGGGAGACGCCGAGGAGTAGCAGCCCTCCGATCGAGACGCCGACGGCGACCCAGTGCGCCCGGGTGACCGCCTCCCCGCGGCGGCGGGCCAGCGCGGCGAGGACCCCGATCCCGCCCGCCGACACGGCCTGGACGAGGGAGAGCGGCGCGAGCGCGAGCGCGCCGACGTAGAGCACCCAGCCGCCGATGCCGACGGCGAAGCCGACGACCCAGGACGGATTCGCGAAGAGGACGTGCAGGGACGCGAGCGGCCGGCGGAGGGACAGCGAGGGCAGAGCGCTCGCGGCTCCGTGCTGGGCGATCCACCCCCAGTTGAGGGCGAAGGCGGACGAGAGGGCGAGGATCAGACCCGGCGCGAGGCTCATCGCCGTTCCCTCTGGAAGGGCAGATACGCCTCCGCCGCGAGCGCGGCGATTCCGACGCGGGGAAGGTCGCGTCGGCTCTCGTAGACGACGAAGCGCCGCTGCCACGCCGGGAGGAACTTCCGGTTGAACAGGAGCAGGTTGTCGAGCTGGAAGTGGCCCTTCAGCGCGAGCAGCGCACGCCGTTGCAGTCGCTGGGGGAGCGTCAACTCCGCCCTCGGTGCGAGGAGCGCCGCGAAGGGTGCGAAGTTGAGCGAGACACGTTCGTACCCGTTCGCTCTCGCCCAGGCGATCGACTCGCAGACCAGCCACTCGTTGAAGCCGTTCGGAGTCCGGCGCGAGCGCGGCATCGACGAGAGCGAGAGCGCGTGGCCTGCGGGCGAGATCGCGAAGTGGAGGAAGCCCATCGGCCGGCCGTCCGCGGCGGAGCCGACGACGAACAGCGCCTCCTCGTCGTCGAGTGCGAACAAGGCGTCGAGCGCCATCACGAAGCCGCGCTCGGGCGCGTCGCCGCGCCACTCTCGCTCGACCGCCTCGAGCTGCGCGCGCAGGTCGGTGTCGATCTCGCTCGGACGCAGCACGTCGACCCGGTAGCCGGCGGCGACGAGACGGTGCACCGACTGGCGCACCTTCCGCACGGCACGGCCTTCGAGCGAGAACGACACGGCGTCGACGACCGCCTCGTCACCGTGGTAGAGCGCGTGCAGCCCGTGCGCGGCGTAGAGCGGCAGCCACGGCTCGGAGGCCCCGAGGATGGCGACGCGCCAGTCACGCGCCCGGGCGAAGCGCACGAAGCTGCCGACGAGCTCGTCCGCCTGCTCAGGCGGCCCGATCGGGTCACCGGAGACGATCGCGACCGCGCCGACCACGCGGTACGCCAGGAACGCCGTCTCGTCGTCCGAGAAGAAGTACGCCTTGTCGGCCCGCAGCACGAACGGTGAAAGCGTGTCGGTGCCCCACGATTGCACGAGCGCGCGCGCGAGCGCGCGCTCGTGCTCGAGCTGGACGACGCGATGTCGCCAGGGGGCGACCCAGCCCTCGACGATCCAGAGGACGCCGGCAACGCCGAGCAGAAGCAGTGACAGCGGGAACCAGCTCCCGAAAGATCCTGCGAGGTGAGCCGATCCGTGCACGTCGAGCCCGAGGAGGCCGCGGCCGATCTCGCGCACCGCGAACCCCGGGCTGAAGCCCTGATCTGCCGCCAGCCGGTTCATCCAGAGCGCCACGGTCCCGTACACCGCGACCGTCGCGACGACGAGCACGAGGCGGGCAAAGGCGCGCCACCGCGTGGTCGCGTCGCCGGGCCCGTCGAAATCGTGGCGGCGGGCGAGGAGCAGCACGAGCACGACGGCCGAGGCGAGGCTGCCGTCGTTGAGGCCGTGGAGGACGTGGAGCAGCGTCGAGAGGCCCGCGACGACCGTCGCGACCTGCCAGGCGCGCCGCCGACGGCGTGCGAGACCTCGGACGACGAGGAGAAGCGCAGTCGCCGTCAGGACGGCGGCCGCGCGCGTGAGCGGGCCGACGGCGTCCGGCGTGAGCGGACGAAGGATCCCCGTGTCCTCGCCCGGAAGGATCGCGTGAAGGAGGTCGAGCCCGGCCCCCGCCGCAACCGTGCAGGCCACCACGAGCGGCGCCCGGCGGGCGGGCCTCCGCTCGGCGAGGAGCGCGATCGCGACCGCGACGAGCAGCGCGGGCAGGTAGACCGCCTTCATCCGGGCTGCCGCGTCGAGCGCGTCGCGAAGCGAGATCTGGCGCACGACCGCGACCGAGACGCTCGTCTCCAGGTAGACGAACAGCCCCACCGCCAGGCCGACGAGCAGGGCAGCAGTCACCCGCTCGAGGCGGGCGCGGCGCACCCAGGCGGCGAGCATCGCCGCCACCACGCCCCAGACGACGACGAACCAGAGAAGCGGAGCTCCGTCGTGGCGCGAGAGCTCGTCGAGCGGCAGCGCCTCGCCGACCCTGGGGCCCGGCACGGGAGGCTTCACCGCGTACAGCCAGCCGAAGGCAGTCAGGGTCAGCAGCACGACGAGCGGTGGCAGCACGAGCCTACGCACCGTGCACCCTCCGGGAGGCGGCGAGGTAGGCGCGGGCGGCATTGCCTCGCCAGAGCGCCCAGTTGTGCCCTCCGTCGACGAGGAAGAACCGGTGTGCGATCCCGGCGGCGGCGAGCTCTCGTGCGAAGGCGGCGTTCTGGAGACGGAAGCTGTCGTCCTTGCCGCTGTAGAACCAGAAGTACGTGTGCGCGCGCCGCAGCGTCGGCGCGACGGCCGAGAGCGTGTCGAGCGGCGTGTTGTATGCGAGCAGCGCGCGACGGTGCTCGAAGATCGCACCGAGATCGTCCGCCCGCATGTAGCCCGACCAGCTCTCGACGACGCCGAACTCGCCGGGATGGTGGAGCGCGATGTTCACGGCGCCGTAGCCGCCCTCGGAGAGCCCGGCGATCACGCGGGCCGACCCGCTACGGATCGTCCGGTACCGGGAGTCGACGGCGCGGACGACGTCGCGTGCGAGGAAGGTCTCCCACGCCTGGTTCGCCCCGATCCCGTTCGCCCACTCCTTGTCGGTGAACTGGCCGGTCGATCCGAACGGCATCACGAGGATCATCGGACGCGCCTCGCCGCGTGCCACGAGATCGTCCTCGACGACTCCCATCCGGACCGTCTCGAGGAACGCGAGCGGCTTGCCGGGGAAGCCGTGCAGGAGGTACATCACCGGGTAACGCCTGTGCGGGTGGGAGGCGTAGCCCGGCGGGAGGTAGACGACGACCTCCTGGCGTCTGCCGCCGAGGGCGGCGCTCCTGACGTCGAGCGTCGTCTGCGTCCCGGGGGTCGTGACGTAGGCAGCGTCCTTCGGAGGCGGGAAACCCCGGTACAGCCAGTAGTTGTCGAGATACCGGTAGACGCCGAGGAGGCCGACGGCGACCACGCCCGAAGCCGCGGCGAGCCCGGCGAGCCGGGAGAGGGCGGGGAGGGACGCGGCAGTCGTGCCGAGGCGAGCCCGTGAGGACACGGCTCAGGTGTACGCTCGCCCCGATCCGACGACCATCCACCGGTCGCACGATCCGGCGGTCCGACTTCTCCGGCCGTACGGAGGATGCCAGGGTCATCCGCTCGATCCTCTCCTCGTCCCGGCCCGGACGCAGGACAATGTGTGTTCCATCACGGCCTGCGACCTGAGGCGGACGTGACGGCTCGAGCGGGCCGGCATCGGCCACGGAACTGATGAGCACATTCCATAGGATCCGCGGCATCACGGCCGATGAGCACCCCGTCCGCGTCCTGGTCGCCGACGACCATCCGGTCTTCCGCGAGGGGATGGTTCGCGCGCTCCAGTCGAGCCAGGGCGCCGAGGTCGTCGGAGAGGCCGGCGACGGCCGCTCGGCCCTCGAGGCGATCGAGGCGCAGCATCCGGACGTGGCCCTGCTCGACTACCGCCTTCCGGAGCTCGACGGAATCGACGTCCTCCGCGCCGTGATCCGCGACAGGCTTCCGACGCGCGTCCTGATGCTGTCCGCCCACGACGAGAGCAGCGTCGTCTACGAGGCCCTGCAGGCGGGTGCGAGCGGCTACCTGCTGAAAGAGGCGAGCCGCGACGAGATCGTCGAGGCGGTATTCGCCGTCGCCCGGGGCGAGTCGGTTCTGCCGGCGGACCTCGCCGCCGGACTGGTGAGCGAGATTCGTCTCCGCTCCCCGTCCGAGACGCCTGCGCTGACCGAGCGGGAGCGCGAGATCCTCCGCCTCGTCGCCGACGGGCGGTCGTTCGCCGAGATCGGAGAGAGCCTGTTCATCGGCGTGACGACGGTCAAGACGCACCTCCAGCACGTCTACGACAAGCTCGGCGTCTCGGACCGGGCGGCCGCGGTCGCAGAGGCCATGCGCAGGCGCTTGATCGAGTAGCCGGGCAGTGCTCGAAGAGGACGTGTTCGCGGCCGGCGAGCGGCGCGTGGCCTGGCTCAGGATCGCGGCCATCCCGCTGATCGTCGCGGCCGAGCGGCTGCCGCATCCGCACCCGAACCGCTTCGCGTTCGAGATCGCGGCCGCCGTCGCGTTCGCCTACGCGGTCGCCGCGCTCGCGTTCACGTACCTGCACACCCCGAGTCGCAGGCTCAGCCTTGCCATCACCGCCGTCGACGTCGCCATGATCAGCGTGCTCGCTTACCTTTCAGGCGGGGCGTATTCGGAGGCACGCCTCGCGTACTTTCTCATCCCGATCGCCGTCGCCTTTCGCTTCGGCTGGAGGATCACGCTCGCCGCGACGATCGTCGTGGTGCTCGCGTACGACGCCCAGGCCGCCACGCACGAGGCCCGCCACGTGAAGGACGCTCTCAACTTCGTCGTCGTCCAGAACGGCTACCTGCTCTGGATCGGGACCGCGGCGGCCCTCTTCTCGGGACTGCTCGCAGCGCGCACGCAACGGCTGATTCGGCTCGCCCGCGGGCGCAGGCAGCTCCTCGCCGAGGTGATGACCGCGGAGGAGCGGGAACGGCGAGAGCTCGCCGAGACGTTGCACGACCACGCGATCCAGAACCTGCTCGCCACCCGCCAGGACCTCGAGGAAGCCGCAATTGCCGCCCCCGGCGCCGAGCTCGAGCACGCTCGAGCCGCACTGACAGAGACCGTCGCCGATCTGCGAGGCGCGATCTTCGAGCTGCACCCGCACGTCCTCCAGCAGGCGGGCCTCGAGCCGGCGCTGAAGGCCGTGGCCGAGCGTGCGAGCCGGCGGGGCGGGTTCGACGTCGACCTCTATCTGCAGTATCCGCATCGGCATCCCGACGAGGCGATCCTGCTCGGCGCCGCGAAAGAGTTCCTCGCCAACGCCGCCCTGCACTCGCATGCCTCGAAGGTCACCGTGAGCCTGGCCGAAGAGAACGACTGGCTCGTGCTCACGGTCACGGACGACGGCGTCGGCTTCGACCCGGCCGACATCGACCACCTCGCCGCAGCCGCTCACATCGGGCTCCTGTCGCAGCGAGAGCGGATCGAGGCTGCCGAGGGGCTCCTGGAGCTCACCTCGGCCCCCGGCGCGGGGACGACAGCCGCGGCGAGGCTGCCCTCGGGGCGCACTCCGGCGTAAGCGTCCCCGGCAGGCTGCTACGCCAGCGCCGTCACGTAGACCGTGCGCTCGCGCGGGCCGTCGAACTCGCAGAAGAAGATGCCCTGGTACCTCCCGAGCCCGATCGAGCCGTTGCGCAGCGGGATCACGACCTGCGGAGAGGACGCCAGCGACGCCCGCGCGTGCGAGGGAGCGTTCGGCCCGTCAGCGTCCTCGTGCGTCCACTCCCAGTCGTCGTGGATCACGCGCTGGAAGGCGTTCTCGAGGTCGCGGACGAGGTCGGGGTCGATCCGCTCGTTGATCGCGACGCCGGCGGTCGTGTGCGGCACATAGACGAGGACAGCGGCGCCGTCCGCACCGTCGAGCGCCTCGCGCACCTGGTCGGTGATCTCGATCAGCTGCGTCCTCCGCTCCGTCCTGAGGGTGATCTCGCGCACGGCGACTATCCTACGAACCCGCATGCCGGGCCCGCTCAGCCAACGCGAGATCGAGGCGCTCAGCGACGAGGCCGACCGCTTCATCGCCGAGCTCGACGAGGAGACCTACCGCCACTTCGCCGGGCTCAAGGACACGTACGACCTCGTCCCCATCTACGAGCGCCACGAGCGGCTGACGCGGCTCGAGACCGCGCTCGCCCTTCGTGCCTCCGTGAACGACCGCCGCCGCACGCGGGAGCTCTGGCGCTTCGCCTGCGAGCAATATCTCGGCAACGTCGTGCGCGAGCAGGCCGAGCGGGCCGCAGAGCTCGAGGCGACGCTGACCGCCGACGTCGACGGCGAGCAGATTCCCTACCGGATGCTGCGCCCGCGGATGATGAACGAGGACGACCGAGCCCGCCGGGAGCGGCTCGAGCTCGCCCGCAACGAGCTGACGGAGATGCACCTGAACGGCCTCCATCTGGAGGCGGCGCATGTCGTGCATCGGGAGACGCTGCAGCTCGGCGCCGCGAACTACGCCGAGCTCTACCGCGGATTCGGCTTCCCGCTCGACGACCTCGCAGAGCAGTGCCGGCGGTTCCTCGATTCCACCGAGCGGCTCTGGGACGAGTCCGGCGACCGCCTGCTCCGGAACCGGATCGGGCTCGGACTCGGCGAGGCGGAGCGGTGGGACGTCGGCCGCGCGTGGCGCGGCGTCGCCTGGGACGACGCTTTCCGCGAGAAGACGATGGTGCCGGCTCTCGAGGCGTCGCTTCTCGATCTCGGCATCGACCTGCGCGCCCAGGAGAACGTCGAGCTCGACCTCGAGGAGCGGCCGAACAAGGATCCACGCGCCTTCTGCGCGCCGATCGAGGTCCCCGAGCGGGTGATCCTCGTGCTCAAGCCGCAGGGCGGCCCGGACGACTGGCGCGCCCTTTTCCACGAGGCCGGCCACATGGAGCACTACGCGCACACCTCGCCTGGGCTCTCGACAGAGGAGAAGCGGCTGGGCGACATCGCCGTCACGGAGGGCTGGGCCATGCTGCTCGAGCACCTGACGATCGACCCTGTCTGGCTCGAGCGCCGCCTCGACTTCCCGAGGCCCTACGAGTACGCCGCAGAGGGCGCCGCCCAGCTGCTCTGGCTCGTCCGCCGCTATTGCGCGAAGCTCCTGTACGAGCTCGAGGTCCACACTGCGGCCGACATCACAGGGGTGCGACCGCGCTACGTCGAGCTGCTGGAGGACGCGCTCAAGGTGGCGCCGAGCGACACCGACTACCTCGTGGACATCGACGACGGCTTCTACGCGTTGGACTACCTCCGTGCCTGGGCCTTCGAGGCACAGCTGCGCTTCTACCTGCGGGAACGGTTCGGCAACGCCTGGTTCTCCCGCCGTGACGCCGGCTCGCTCCTACGCGAGCTCTGGGGCGAGGGCCAGAAGCACACCGTCGACGAGCTGCTCCGGGAGATCACCGGCGAGACCCTCGAGCTGGACGCTGTGGTCGACCGGATCCGGGAGGCGCTCGCCCCCGTCTCGTGAAACGGGCGGCCAGAGGCCGCCCGTTCCTGCCGAGCATCCGTGGGGGACGCGCTACTTCTTCTCGGCCTTGCCCTCGATCGTCTTCTGACCGGAGCCGACGCCGATCTCGATCTTGCGGGGCTTCGGCTGCTCAGGCTTGGCGACGTGCACCTCGAGCACGCCGTTCTCGTACTGCGCCTTCACGTCGGTGTCGCTGACACCCTGCGGCAGGCCGATCGTTCGGGAGAAGCTGCCGAAGCGTCGCTCGAATCGGTAGTAGCGTCCGTCCTCGACCTTCTGCTCGCGCTCGCGGGTCGCACTGATCGTCAGCGCGCCGTCCTCGAGCTCGACCGAGATCTTGTCCTCGGGAATGCCGGGCAGGTCAAACGCGTACACGACCTCGTGCTCGGTCTCCCAGACGTCGGCGGTCGGGACCCAGCTCTGGGTGCTCCTCCCGTCCCCCTCGAGCAGCCCGTTCATGAAGCGACTCATCTCGTTCTGGAGGGCAGCGAGCTCCCGGAAGGGCTCCCAGCGAACAAGTGTGGCCATCAGTTCCTCCTTGTCCAGCACATACCTGTTACGTAGAGAAGAATAAAACCTAAGTCTTTATCTGTCAAGTCTCTGCCGACGTAGACTCGAGCTGTGATACCGCCGCGCGACACCGTGCCGACGAGGACGACACTCGCGGCCGTCCTTCTCGTCGCGCGGGCGCGCCCGCCGTGGCCCACGCAGCGCTACCCGGTCTGGTAGCGATGCGGTTCGAGGCGCACGTCGAACGCGCGCTGGCCTCGCTCCCGCCGGAGCTCAAGGAGGCCGTCCGCAACGTCGAGATCTCGATCGAGGACGAGCATCCGGACGACCCCGACCTGTTCGGCCTCTACGAAGGGGTGCCGCTGCCGGAGCGCGGCGACTGGGCCGGCTCGCTGCCCGACCGGATCCGCATCTTCCGGCTGCCGCTCGCCGAGTCGTTCCCCGATCCGGCGGAGCTCGAGCGGGAGATCCGGATCACCGTCCTGCACGAGCTGGCGCACTACTTCGGGCTCGACGAGGACCGGCTCGACGAGCTCGGGTATTCCTGAGAATCGGGGCGGAATGTTCGGGGGACGTCGTCCGTTGAGGACGGTCATGAGCACCTTGAACGCGATCCACGAAGAGATCGAGCGCCTGAGCGAGCAGCGCACCGAGCTCTGGCACACGCTCTCCGATCGGTACGACCCGGAGGTCCGGGGTGAGATCCGCGCACTCGACGCGCGGCTCGACCGACTCTGGGACGAGCATCGCCTCCTTCGCGCCCGGCTGCGCTTCGGCGACCGCGAGTCGATCGTTGCGCGCGCGCGGGTCGAGGAGCGACTCGAGCGGGCCGCCTGAGCACGAGCGGCGCGCCTGTCGACTCTCGCGAGAGGGATCGACAGGCGCACCCGGGGGCGGGAGGCGGCCGGTTCGCAGCCGCCGGGGCCTACCCCCTCTACTCAAGGGCCCTTATGGATCAGGGCGGGTTACAAGGTCTTGCCAAGACCACCTGCACTGGGCGGTTTCGTCGTCTCAACCACCGCGGTCGTGCGGCGTCCTCGGAATCAGCCCGCCGCCAGCAGCTCGGACGGCGGCTCGGCGACGAAGTGCCAGACCCAGATCAGGTCCTTCCAGTGGTGCTGCGGATGCTTGCCCTGCGCCTCTGCGCGGGCCGGGTCGGATGCGGCGCGGGCGTCCGACGCGTAGGCGAGACCGGGGCAGCGATCGAGGCGGATCAGGTCGAGCTCGTAGTCGACGGCGGTGGGGAGCGGGTCGGCTAGCGACTGCTCGAACTTGAGGGTCAGCGTGTTGAACGGCAGACGCAGGTCGCGGCCGGAGAAGAACGCGCGCAACGGGTGCTCGTGCACGAACACGAGCAGCAGGTAGAAGGCATGCAGCGGATACACCGCGTGCCGGCGGAAGACGACATCCAGCTCGTCGGCGTCGCGGGGAAGCCGGCCGTTCAGGCCCTTCTTCCAGCTCTCGAGGAAGCGGCCGGCGGCGAGTGTCTCCTCCAGCGCCTCGTAGAAGCGCCGCCCGTACTCGCGGTTGATCTCCTCGTCGTCGCCTGTCAGACGGTGCAGCGAGCCCAGCTCCCTGATCTTCTCGAGCAGCGTCTGCCGAAAGGCCGCGTCGAACTCGGCCCACGTGCCCTCGAACGACTCATCGAAGATCTGGTGCTCAGCCATCGACGCGCTCCTGAGTGCCGGGCTGCCGCTCGTCTCCCGCTGCCTGCTGACCTGCGGCGCGAAAGGGCGCACCCGCCGCCGAGCGCGGCTCGAGCGTCGGGCGGCTGATGGCGTCGGCCAGTCGGCGCCGTGCCTCCTGCGCCTCGGCGGCTCCGGCGTTGGCAGGGTGGAACTCTCGCGTCGCCACGTGGGCGACCACCCGCAGCGCCTCCTCCCCGTCCGTCCGCGCGACGACGATCGCCTCGTCCTCGCGCAGCTCGACCTGGGGATCGAGGCCCTCCTCGCCGAGGCACTGGGCGAGCTTCTGCGCAATCGCCTCGATTCTCTTCGCTGGCTCGGGCAACGCCGCGACTCCTTTCTCAGCGTGGGAGCAGCGCGAGCGACACGTGCTCGTCGACGTTCACGCTGCCGACACCCGATCGGTCGGCTGCGCCCGGCAGGAGGTAGACGAGGTCGAAGCGCTGCCGCGCGTAGGAGGCGAGGGCCGCGTCGAGCAGCCCCTGCAGCGTCGAGATGCCGCCCGGCACGGCCGTGTTGAGCCGATCGTTGATCGTCCCGGTGCAGAAGGGCCCGCCGCCGTCGTAGTGGTAGCTCCACCCGTCGACGTACGCGTGCAAAGCCCCGCCGCCGTCGAGGTAGAAGACGAGGTAGTAGCTGATGTCGCCGTCGGCGTCGCTGCAGTACCACGGCGTCGAGATGTGAATGTCGACACGCAGGCGCACCAGCAGGTCGAGATCGCCGTGACGCGTCGGGTCCTGGGACCGGTAAGGAACGTACAGCCACGGAATCCAGCCGGCCTTGACGTCCCCCTGTCGGGTGGTCGACCCGCCGAGCAGCCCGTCGACGGCCGCGACGACGACCGGGTTGTTCGCCTGCGCTCGCAGGTCGAGCGTGAGCTCCCGCTCCTCCCGCTCCCACACGAGCGTGCTGTGCTTCGACCCGATGTTCGACCAGTTGATCCACGCCCACACGCCAGCGCCGTGGTGGAGGGCCAGGAACTCGGTGTCTCCGCGGAAGTCCGTCTCGGAGAACCAGTAGTGGGAAAGCCAGGGCACGACCTCACGCTCCCGCGCCGAATACGGCGCGCCCCGACGACGAAGCGAGAATGCCGCAGCAACCGATGCCGAGTCCAACCAAACCGGCTCCTACGTTGCTGGCCATGGGAGACTACGCCTCCCGCACGCAAGTGTCAACGGGAACAAGCTATTGATCCCGGCCTCACGCGAGGGTTCAGCGGCACCCGATCACTGTGCAATGACGTGCCGATGGAGATGCACTCACCGGAGTTCGGGCTCCTCGCGCGCGCGTACGCGCGAGCGTGAGTGATGTCATCGCGGTCAGCTAGACCGCACGCCTGATAGGCCCTAACTGGACTCCGAGGGTGACCACCTTGGTTGTGGGGAGACCGGGCGCGCCAGCCTGCGTCG
>Ga0187776_10001617_pt1 | contig 11371 bp, 17 predicted proteins | sample 0216_BV02_MP12_2_FD_132426 | JGI IMG/M metagenome (GOLD analysis project Ga0187776, IMG submission 132426) | Tropical peat soil microbial communities from peatlands in Department of Meta, Colombia - 0216_BV02_MP12_20_MG | ecosystem: Environmental > Terrestrial > Soil > Wetlands > Peat | place...
CGTATCTTTCCCGCCCCACGTAGACTTTCAAAAGACGTAACGACATGCCGGAGATCGGTCACGCCGTTTGGCCAGTGCAGCAGGTAGAGGTCCAGATGATCGGTGCCAAGGCGGGCGAGGCTCGCTTCGCACGCGCGCAAGATGCCGTTTCCTCCAACATGGCTGGGCCACACCTTGGAGACCAGGAATATCCGGTCGCGCTGCCCTTTGATGGCGCGGCCGATAAGCTCCTCGGAACCGTATATCTCGGCGGTGTCGATCAGCGTCATGCCGACCGAAAGACCTGTGCGTAGCGCTTCCTCTTCTTCCGCCGGTGGCCGCTTTCCTTTGGAGAGACCCGCCGAGCCCTGGCCGAGTGCCGGAACGACCGCGCCGTCGGGAAATTTTACCGTGCGCGTCGTACCGGTTAACGATGCTCCGGCAGGCCCATTGAGCGCCGATGCGGCCGGCGCGGCCGCCAACGAGCCGAGCGCGGCGCAAAGTCCGCCGAATTCACGTCGCGTCAGTACGCGCTGGTTCATGGGCTTCCTCCGAACTGCAGCGAAGCCGCCCGCCCAGAGCTGATTTACTCACGCGCCATTGCAATTCACAAGAAATTCCATGCTCTGGTGAAAGAAATAGATACCCGGCGCCAGTCCGGCTATGGACCACCATCCCGATATGGATTTGCCAACCCGATCGGTGAGGGCGCCAAGGATCATTGCCGTTCCGAATGAAGCACTACGAGCAGGAGCATTTCCAACGTTCCCATCGGTGATCACCTGAATTGCAGAGATGATTGACTATAGCCGCACGCGTGGTTTTTGCCACGGGCCCTTGTGCGTCGGGTCGGGCCGGGCGGCGCAGAAAGATGCACATTCCGCAAACCAATGATAAGATATAATTTTGAAAATAACTTTCGCACGGGAGTACCAGATGCGCACTGCTGTTCTTGCTCTTGCAATCCTGGTTGGCACCACTGCTGCAGAGGCTAGACAAATCGAGGTCCTATCCGCCAGCCCAGGCCGCATTGAGGTGGCCGCTTCTTGCTGGACAGGAGACGCATACTGTCGGCAAGAGGCTTCGGATGTTGCGCAGGGTTATTGCCACGGCAAATTCGAATCGAGTCCCAGGCGCGCGGTATTGTTGCGATCAGGACTCGTTGCGGATCGGCTGACGCTTATCTTCCGGTGCGACAGGCGAACGATCGTGTGCCAGGCGGGAAACTGTTAGTCGGCAGATTTGCAGAGTTTGCGGCGCGGCCAGGGATGATTTTTCCAATCGCGGGCGCCGTCGATTGCAGAGTCGAATAGCCGACGCACTGGTACCGAAGTTCCGATATGCATTTTGTCGCCAGGCACGATTTCGTCGGAAAACTCGCGCTAGACGGGGGAAACCGTGGTGCAATGCCTGCCGGGCGGAGCACCTTGTTGGGACGATTTTCTCACCGCTGCCGTCAGCATCGACTAATGCATGAGTCGCCATCGCGCATGCGTACGATCCCGCTCGCCGGACCGAAATTGTAAATCGCAAACTCGTGCAGTGATCCGCTACCCATATTCGAGGGCGTGCACGAAAATGTATCGCGACAGAAAAGCAGCCTTGCGGTTGCACGGTGATGTTCGCCCGCCCTGGATGAATTGAAGGGCACTCTGACGGCAGACATGGCCGTTTCAATCATACCGCTGAAGCAATCGGCTGGCTCTTTTGGTTCCGCCGCAAAAATGGCGGCGTGCGCTGCTGCGCGCTGAATCTTTGCCTCACCGCACTACCGTTCAAGCGCTCCGTCGAATTTGCAACGCATTACAGCCCCAATCCCTGCGCACAGCAGCCCGAATCCGCGACTACACAATGCCGGTTCGCGTCAGCAGAAATGCGAATGCCGATGGAGAAACGCATGTCACAACACAGACCAAACTTGGTCCCGGCTATATTCGCCATTCTTTCTTTAGCGACGTCCTGCGTTGCAACGGCACGGACCGTGCACGCGGCCCCTTGCATCGAGAAGCCGAACGCGCCAGCCCCGCAGGGCGAGCACTGGTATTACCGGACCGATCGCGCCATTGGCCGTCAATGTTGGTATCTCGGACCGGAAGATAACAATGAGAGGGGCGCGAGGCAGGCATCCGATCGGCCCGCGCCGGATGTTCCCGTACATTCGGTAGCGCCACCACCTGCGCAGCAACCAGCAACGGCAACGCCGCCGGCTGCATCTGCGACGAATTTTTCCACCGTGACCGAGCCGCCGTCCTGGCCCGGAGCGACTCAATTGCCTCTCATGCCGTCATTATTCCAACTGCCGCCGACACCAGCGCCGGTCGAGCAGACGCAAACGAGCGATCCGATCGATCCTCCGCCGGCACCGGCGAGCGATGCTGCCAGCGAGCCAGAATCGCCGGCAAGCGCGCAATCTTCGCCGCTCCCTCCGCCTATACAGTCCACGGAAGACGCCGATCACACCTTGACGCTCGCGGCGATGGCATTCCTGACGATTGCTATTTTCGGCTTGGCATTGGAAGTCATGCGTTGGCTGCGTCGGCGTAAGAGCAGCAATCTCCGCGCGCCCGATTGGGACGCACTTTACCAAAGCGTCCAGGCGTCTCCTGGCGGCAATTCACCGCGACCGCCGCGACGCATACCCCAGCCTGCCAGATCGTTTGTACCACCGCCCCCCACATCGGTTGTACCGCCAACCTCCATGTCGTTTGCCGATACCGAGAAACTTGCCGAGGATTTGCAAAAAATCCTGGACGAGCTGCGCACGGATTCCTTTTCACAATATGAACCGAGCGATCTGACGCATTCGGGTTGAGGTCAACAGCTTCTGCGATCAAGATCGTGAGGTAACCGGCGGCGCACTTTGCGCCGCTGGGCTGTTTCACCAACCGGTGGGTAGCGACGCCGCACAGCATTACATTGAAACGGCTGTACGTTTGCCGATGATCATGGCCGTGACGTATGATGCCGTGAGAGTCGGAACCTTACTGGAGTTCAGACGTTTCACTTGTATGCCCCAACATGAAAATGTCGATCATGCCCGCGCCGAGCGGCTCTTCAAGGCGCGCGAGCATCAAAAGGCTGACGCTACAAAGGCAACTGCGGACTACTACGCAGCGGAGCAGCGGATTCGCGATCGCACCCAAGAACTAAGGGAATTAAGGCTCGCTCGCGAGGCGCATAAAAAAGCGTGGCCTGCTTGACGGCTTACTCAACCGCTCCGGCATACAAGCCGACGTTGCGCGAACGGATCAGATGTCCGCTTTTGGCCCAAAGCGGACATACACTAGGTCGCGTATTCAAAAATCCGGATTGTGAAGCGACTATCAAAGCGATTTGGCGGAAGGGGTGAGATTCGAACTCACGAGGGAACTCGCGCCCCCTGCCGGTTTTCAAGACCGGTGCCTTAAACCGCTCGGCCACCCTTCCTTCGCTGTAATTTCAATGCTCTAGCCGATCCTCCTTTTAGAACAAAGCGAGAATTTTGGCACCCAATTGGCACCCTACGAACCTAGAATTGCGTTGATTTGGCGGCGGCCTTGCCGTCGTCCTTGCGGAACAAGTGAGCGTAGATGCGCAGCGTGATGTCCGGCTTTGCGTGACCGAGGCGCTTGCTGATCGTCACGATGTCAACGCCGGCATCAATGATGCTGGCTGGCGTGAGTGTGGCGCAAGGCGTGGAAAGTCCCTTCTGGCATTCCGATGCAATGAGGGAAACTGCGCTCGATTGCTTTGGCGCGCCTGTGCTACCTTTATAGCGCGTCAAGTGTGCGTTCCCTCACACTCGAAACTGAATTGAAATTAGAAATTAAAATCTGAGCAAACGCGCGTGCGGCAATCCAGCGACTCAGTTAGCCTGGTAACCGTGTGGGGCGTGGGGGCACTAGTGCCGCTCGATGGCCTCAGCGGGGAACGGTTGTGGCACGCTCCAAGCTGAGGCCGTTTGCTGTTTACCGCTCATTCTAGGGGTGCAGCGCTTGGGCCGTTTCGTCATTCGCCACCGCATGCTCAGTGTGGAAGTATCCAAGCACAAAGAGGCGAATTGCCGAGGAGAGATTACCGTGTTGGCGCGCACCATCGATCTTTCCGACCAACTCCGACAGTGTGGCTCGCTGGGTTTGCGCGATTTTTTTAAGGTCATTCCAGAATGCATCTTCAAGGCTGACGCTGGTCTTGTGGCCTTCAATGACGACAGAGCGTTTCAAGATTGAAGATTTCATTGGATCCCCTCTGTAACCCCCCACCTCGTTGCCATCATTCCTGATTCGAACTCGCGCTACGCTGTAGGTTGATACCCCATGCGAGAAACTTTGGTTTTTTTTGATGAGGCCATTGAATTTGTCGAAGCGCGGGAGCGCTGCGCGATTTTCTCCTCTAAGAATATCGGGGAGAACTAATTTAGATGTCCGGCGCGCCATAATTAATTTAAAGGTCCGGGGCACTGTGCAACGACAATTAATTCGTTAAAGAAAAATGGGGCAGCTGGTATAGCCGACACGGCTGCCCCAAGGTAGCCATCCGGGCGGGGTGAACGCCCGATGGCTGCCCAATACCAAAATAGCCAGTTGTTTGATTCGCGATCGAACTATAGCTGTCCCCAAAATCCTCACTGCTACAATTTTTTTTCGTGGCAAGGACGGCACAGCAATACCAATGGTTCGCATTTACCATCGAACGCGAGTGGCTCAGGGCGGCATAAAAAAATTCAAACAATCGTGTGAAGAATTCTGCACGAAATACTGCCAAACGACACAAGGCTAAACCTCGGGATTTTCTCCCGAGGCTTTGTCGTCGCTATATTGACCCGATCAGAACTTATAACTGAGCGTGACCCGCCCAATATTTTAGCGGACATCCCTAGTTGCACCGCACATATCTGCTTTTGAAGGAAAAGCGGACATTAGTCTCCGCAGGACGATTGATCAAACGGCTGCACTAACTCCTGCTATGGTAGTCTGCGCCCAAATGTCGTGACGATCATTACGATCGCTGGACCATGAGACTGTTGAAGCGATTTTTGCAGTGTCTGGCTATCTTCGGGCTAGGCATCGTTAGTGTCTGGCTTATTGTATTTGTTGTCTTCGAATTTGCGGACCGCAGGCTGCCATGGTTTCTGGCCTTGCTCGTGACCTATGGAATCGCCGCATACATTATTCTCCCGCGTATCGTTCGGATGGGCCTTAAAATTCTGCAAAGCAAGCGGGTGCCTCGCTATACAACTACTGGCGACGGGTTGCCCGGCGACCCCGTCAATCTTGTGCTCATAGGTACGCTTCAACAGCTTCACGCTGCATTTTCAGCCGCCGACTGGTCAGAGGCTGATCGGCTGGGACTGAAAAGCTCGTGGCGTATGGTCCGCGCATTCGTATTCAACTTGCCGTATCCCACTGCTCCGTTCAGCACCCTTTATCTCTTCGGACGCGGCCAGGACATCGGCTTCCAGAAGCCAATTGATAACAGCCCGCGGAAGCGCCATCACATTCGATTCTGGGCCTTGGATGTCTCGCTCGTCGAGGCCACATGGGGAACGGCCAAATTCTGGCTAAACACCGATCGGCCATCCAACAGTGCGCACGTTTACTGGATCGGAGCTGGAACCAAGGATACTGGCTTCTCGCTGACTCAGCTCACATTCCAGATCACCCATGCGACCGATTCGGACACAAACGCCGAGCGGGATTTTATCATCACTGATTTAAGAAATAGCCAGGTCATCGAAGACGTGAACAAGGTCCGGGCAGGCCAGCACATCAAACACATCAACCACTACGTCACTGATGGCGAAATCGCGCTGGCTAAACTAAAAGCAGCTGGCTCACAAGTGCATCCGCTAGTGGGTGAAGGAGTTTGCAATGCCCTCTGTTGACCAACTCATTGTCTGGATCATTGTTGGGCTACTCGGCGGCTTTCTCGCTGGGGCATTGATGACCTGGGGGCGCGAGGGCTTCGGCCTCTTTCGCAATCTGGCACTTGGCCTTGCTGGCGCCCTTATTGGCGGGGTGTTGTTCCGTGTGTTCGGAATTTGGCCGGGCCTAGACAAAATCACCATCTCACTTCGTGACGTGGTTGCCGCCTTCCTTGGCTCACTTCTTGTGCTCGCGGCGCTCTGGATTTGGCAAAAATTTAGATCGTCGGAAGCAAGCCAGTGATCTCAATGTCCGCTATTGCCCAAAGCAGGCATGGGCTTGTGCACCGCACATGTCTGCTTTGACCCAAAGCGGACATCGACCAGAGCGGCAGAAGGTACCCCTATGAGCAGGCGTCGATCTTTGTTTTGACAAATCACAGCGAATCTGGCTGGGCAGATGCCAAACCGGCATGGAGCGCTGTATGTCGACTTCTTCCCCGGTACGCACACGTCAACCACGCCGTCCGTCGCTCCCGTCCCAAGCGGGGAACATTCGGTCGCCGCGGGGTGAAGCTGTCGCCATCGTTGTCAGGTCAATTCCGCTGGTAATTGCGGCAGTTTCGGTGATCGCAACCAGCAACTATTTCGCTTACTTAATCGGGCGTAAGCAAGTTGCCTATGAAGAATTACGCAGACAGGTCGACCGGGTCGTTCAATTGATCGACCAGAAACGGGCCGAGGAGGAACTCGAGGAACTAACCACGTTGAAGCAGCAACAGGAGAGGTTAGAGCAAAATGCGTCGGGGCTCGGCGGCCTAATGACGAGCACAATCAACGGGAAGACAACAGCTACGCCTGGGCCAGCGCCTGCTGGAACACCCATAACCGCGGCGCTGATCGATGATACAGCCGTTGTGCCGCCGGACCATGAGGTAGGTTTGCAGCCGCCTGAATCATCACTGAATGCCACAACAAAACATCGCGATATGCATGGCTTCGCCCATCAACGCGGTTCACGCCGACAGAAGGTCTCGCCAACATCAGCGGCACCAAGATTGGGTTCGACCGAGCCGGCAATTGCCGAGCAGTCGGGTCAATTAACAACTTCGATATCGGCCACACCGGACGCGGGCCTCGCCGGTCAATAGTTCGGAGGCGAGGAGTGCCCCACCGACGACGGCAGGGGCGCGCTCACCCAATTTGCACCGGGCGTAACCGTCATGCCAGTCACGAAATGTCCGCTTTCGGGGGGATCCCATTTTGCATTGCAAATGTCCGCTTTTGACCCTTAGCGGAAATGAAGGCCGCGTCTCGGAATGTCTGCTTTCGGTTGTAAAGCGGACGTTGTGGGTACTCAGGCAGTCGGCTCCTTAAAGTGCACGCACCATTTTGGTCTGAAGCGTTTCTTCACATTAGAAGAGCAATTGATCTTGCAAAGGTTGGTCACGCAATCCATCAGTTTGTCCTTGCCCCCGCTCACGTCTGTTTTGGGTGCTGCCGCCCTCGCTGCTGGAGATAAGTTAGCCGGAACGATCTGTTTTGGCTCGCAAGACCCGCCCATCCCGCTGATGGATGCTCGGCATTGCTCGATCGTGATGAAGCCGCAGTTGGTGCCGCCGCCACCGTCGACAGCACACCATTTGTATGGATCAGCAGCCTCGAGTTGGCTGCAACACAGCACCGAGGCCATCAGCAGACAACCTATTGTTGCCAAGTTGCGACAGGTATTTTTCATTTGATCGCCTCCCTCGGCTTCTAAAATACGCGAGCCGCTTCCCTGTCATCTACCCGCGCACGGCCGGTCTATTGACCCCTGATAGAAAATCTGTCGCTGCGGCGGCTCCGTCGGTAGTCATCCGGCCGTATCACTTGATTGTTTTCGGCTGGCCCTTCGGCACGTGCCGCCGGCGCCACCTTCGGCTGTGCAGCAACCACCGCCTCCGATGTCATGTCAGGCGCTGGTGCCGGCGTGGTGGTGAGAACTTGTATCGTGTCGGAATGCCATCGCTCTGGCAGACCGACGCGGCTGCCGGTGACTATCGGAGGCGAACCCTTTTGCAGCGTTGCATCCGCAACAAATAGAAGTGCGAGCAGTCCCAAAGCTGCTACTGCAAGAAAGGCAAGAACTGGCATTTACCCCACTCCAACCTGCGTTTAGCATACCACAAGCCACGCCGATCCATCTCGGGTTTGATTTTTGTCAAAAATGCGCGTCAGGCAAAATTGATGCGACTGTTCAATTTGGTTTCGGTGGCGCTGACTTGTCCTCAAGACGGCGAGAGGTATTGCACCTTATTGTGACGGCCATCACAGCGCGCCCAAACTATTCATCTAGCATAGGGCAAAGCTACCCGCTTTCTGTCACCCCAGGGGGCGAAGATGGGATTCAATTGTCTAACGAACTCTAGCGGCTTTACGCGAATAGCCGCATACGTAGGGCAACTGGTCGACGATGCCGTGGACGCGAAGATCGAGAGGCTTTCTCAAAGCTTGCGTCCAGATCCGGCCAGCCAATGCCTAAATCGCCCATGTGAGCTAAGCGAACTTATGTCACGGACAATCGCCCCTTGAGCGCGAGCAAGCGGCGGTTGGGAGCGTCGATGATTTTTGAAATCGCCAGTTTAGCGCTGTCGGCTCTTGGCGCCGTTTGTTTGGCCGGTTGTCTCTACGTCGGACTGGGCGAGTTGCTGTGATGTCCGCTTCTAACCCAAAGCGGACATAGGCTGGCCCGCTTTTGGGGGGTAAAGCGGACATCGGAATGTTTGTCGACGCGGCCCGGTATGCGCCAACCGCTAGCGGTAATGAAGTGCCGTCTCAAGGTGGCCGAATTATCACAACCAAATTGAAATGCGTCGGCGTTGCGGAGTCGTGTAGCACATGAGGCCCTGCTCTAGGGCAAGATCGCTTTATCCACAAAGCTGGAGAGAGATCATGGGCCGCTATGTTCCCGAAAACAGTGTCGACCAAGCAGCGGCGGCAGTAGAGGGCGAGATCCGTCAATTCGTCCGGCAGGGCAGCGAGAAAGATGCGGCTGCTGGTGAGTCCGCCGAGAACTTAAGCCTGCGCATTCAGCGCGTCACCGCAGCATCGATGAAGGAAATTGATCGCATCGTTCTTCAGCTGCAGGACGTGCGTGAAGTGCTGCTCAGCCAAGGCGAGCACGTGCGCCAGGACGTTTCCAGCTATGCCAGTTTAAATTATGCGGCGATGGCTGCGATGAAGGTTATCGGCGAAAACCTCAAGCAATGGAGGCAGACTCGGTAATCGGGCGGTGCACTTTTCGTGACCGCCAGACGTCAAAACGTTTATCTAGGGAGGGGTCCCGATGCTATTGCCATCCGCCATTCGTGCTGCGCTGATTGCTTTGACCGTGAGCGCCGGGCTCGCAACCGCCGCCTATGCGGACAGCGGGAGAATTCGCTTCAATGTGGTCAAGGCGGGCTTTGTTGTTGGCGGCTCTGGCGGCCGCGGCACACTAGCGTTTCACGGCCGATATTATCCGCTGGCAATCGGCGGGGTGAGCTGGGGCTTTACCTTTGGCGCCTCGGCCACCGATTTCGTCGGGACCGTCAGCAACATTCGAAGGCCGTCCGATGTCAGTGGCGTCTATGGCGCAGCGGGAGCGGGCGCTGCGGTCGGCCCCGGCGCTGGCGCGATCGTACTGACCAACCAGAACGGCGCGGTGCTCACGCTGGCGGGCCGCCAAGCCGGGCTGATCGTCGCCGCTGACCTCAACGGACTGGTGATCTCGGTCCGGTAACAACGCGCAGGTCAATTTTGGAGATAGGCGATACCAATAATTGATGCGCTACTCGTTGACAGGATCGACAACAGGAGCTGGTGACCCATTCGCATCTGGCGCAGCCTTGAACGGCGGCGGAACTCCGATCCTTTGCGATACCAGTAGCGGCTTAGATTCAAGTTGGCTGCTGACTAAAACCAATCCGCCAAACAGGATCGCTCCCATCACGAGGAAATAGCTCAAAATCGGCATTCGCATCGAATATCTCTCAAAAAAGTATTTTCGTGTGGGATCTACTAACTCAGCACGGTCTGGCAATCTGTGTCACAGATCACTGCGGATGAGAGATCTAATCGCATTAATGCTTAATTGCGTAATCAAAGTCACAGCCGCCGTGGCGGGATCGGCCTATGTTCAAATGGATCAAACGTCAGGAGATCGCCCATGGCCACACTTACAAAAATAAACATCATTGGAACCATAGCACTATCGTTACTGCTAGCCGTCCCTGGCGCGGCGTTTGCCGGCAAGGGCGGCGGCCGCAGTGGTGCGAATAACGGACCGAAAGAAAGTGTCAGCCTCAATTACGGAAAAACGCAAACAACATACACGTCACAAAAGACGAACTCCAAAAAAGGGAGCGGAAAAGGCTCGTTCCACGAGTTCTCGATCACGCACAAAGTAGACAAAGCCAGCCCCTGAGGCGGCCCGGACTCGCTGCGTTAATCTGCATGGTGCAGAATACTGAAGTTGCTTGCGGCAAGCATACAAGCCCGCGTGCTTGGTGCGGCGGCAGGGGAATTCATAGAGCGGGTGGTGGTGCAGGCTGCGACGTTTATTGCTTAATTGGCGATACGCGATTTTGGCGCGCCAACTCTTCTCGCACGAGGCGACGTCGTCGCTCAATGAATACTCATCATGACGTCGTGCGAATAAACTGCAACCCGACGCTCGCGCGGCGCAGCTTTATCTTTGCGTGCAGTCTGTCGCCGCTTTGCTAGGTGTACACTCTGGCCCTTAAACGAGCTTGTGTCTTTTGCGTAGATCGTGTTGGGCAACGGTGTATCAATGCTCTCCCTTGGCACTCCGAAATTGAAAGTCGCCATCGACGGTTCGGGTTCGGGCCGCGGTTCGACTTTGGGCAACCCTACCAATTGCGACGTCTTTATCGGTGGACCGACGTCCGGCAGCGCATAACTAGACAAGGTCAAGAGGGTGAGCAGTGTCGCGCCTACGACAACAAAGTAGGCGAGGATCGGCATACGCATTGGCAAACTCAGGTACGCGGGTACTTACGCAACTCAACGCTGAATGTTCGTTCAGCTCCGCGGCAATCTTAGGGCAAAGCTTTTTAAGGGAACTCGGGACTGCAAAGTCGGTTGGTTTTCAACTAACGCGGACGTCCGCGATGTCGGATAAAAAGCCAAAGTCTGAGATCAGCCCGAGAGCGTTGCAACGCTTTATCGCAATAGGGCTCATAGTTTGTGCCGCGATCATCGTTGCAGCCGGATGGCTCGGCAAGAACGACACGGTCCATCATGGCAGCGGAACAACTCATTCAACGAAAAGTGAGCTTAAAGTGAGCTCGCGGATCGCACCGTACATGCCCGCCTTCGGGGGTAAACCGGACATCGACAGAGGCCCTAATTGGCTACCGTGTGGTCCGATTGTCACAAGATCAGAAAATTCATCCGATGTTCTGCGCTGCGTCTAGAGGCCCCCATCGCCCCTCAGATATTATTGCAATTTGTTGGGGATGAGACACGGAGGTTTTAATGGTGCCACCGGGTCAGAAGTGCCGCGAC
>Ga0187776_10001618_pt1 | contig 11370 bp, 11 predicted proteins | sample 0216_BV02_MP12_2_FD_132426 | JGI IMG/M metagenome (GOLD analysis project Ga0187776, IMG submission 132426) | Tropical peat soil microbial communities from peatlands in Department of Meta, Colombia - 0216_BV02_MP12_20_MG | ecosystem: Environmental > Terrestrial > Soil > Wetlands > Peat | place...
GAAGGAAGCGATCTGTGCCGGCGGCTCGTTCTCTTCCTCACTCTCGGTTTTCGCGCCGGGCGGTCCGGCGACGGCGCCGGGCTCGAACGTAGCCAGTAGCCTATCGCCTGCAGGATTGATCTTGATGAATTCGGGATTGTCGCCAAGGTGGATCCGGCGGGCCAATCGCAGGCGCGGCGTGCTGAAGACAGCGATGTCGGCAGTGTTTTTGTTGGCGGTGACCACGTACTTTCCATCAGAGGTGACCCCGAGTCCGCGGGGGGCAAAATCCGCAGGGTGCACCCGGCGAATCACTTTCAAGGAACTCAAGTCAACGACGCTGAGCGCGCCGTCTTCCTCCGTCACATAAGCGACGTTTTCAGGGACGCGAAAGAGGCGCAGCCACAGCAGTGCGCCCGCAATCGCGATGACGATCAGGAGCAGGCCCGCAATGGCTCGCTTCGGGGAATTCATTCAGCATCCTTTTACAAAGGTGAATGGCCAAACAAAAAGGCGTCCCGGCAAAACACCGGGACGCCAATATGTTTCTCACGCTCGCCCGCGATTTAGGCCGGAGCCGGCTTCTCGCCCTTGGCCAGGCCCGGGATCGGCCGCGGCTCAGGACGAAGCGCAAGCTGCGGCTCCTTGCTCGGCACAGGCGGCGCCGAAGGAGGCGGTGAAGGCGGCTTCTCCGGCAGCGGCTTGCCTTCAATCAAAAGCTTGAGCTCCACGGCATCGAGCACCTCGCGAACGAGCAAAGCCTGCGCGACGCGTTCGAGCGCTTCGCGATGCGTCTCGAGAATGCTGCGAGCGCGGCCGTAGCCGGAGGTGACGATACTGCGCACTTCGTCGTCAATTTTAATGGCCGTGTCTTCGGAGTAGTCGCGGTGCTGCGCGATTTCGCGGCCCAGGAAGATGGCCTCTTCCTTTTTGCCGAAGGTGAGGGGCCCGAGAGGGCTCATGCCCCATTCGCAAACCATCTGGCGGGCAATTTCGGTGGCGCGTTCAATGTCGTTGCCCGCGCCGGTGGTGATGTGATTCAGGAAGATTTCCTCGGCCGCGCGTCCACCCATGAGCACGGCGAGCTGCGATTCGAGAAATTCCTTCGTGTAGGTGTGCTTGTCGTCGATGGGCAACTGCATGGTGACACCCAGGGCCATGCCGCGCGGAATGATGGTCACCTTGTGCAGCGGATCGGCGCCCGGAGTCATGGCGGCGACGAGAGCGTGGCCGGCTTCGTGGTAGGCGGTGTTGCGCTTCTCTTCGTCCGAAAGAATCATGGACTTTCGCTCGACGCCCATCAGGACTTTGTCCTTGGACATCTCGAAATCGGCCATGGTGACAAATTTGCGGTTCTGGCGCGCCGCCCACAGCGCCGATTCGTTCACCAGGTTGGCAAGATCAGCGCCCGAAAATCCTGGCGTGCCGCGCGCGATGACGGACAAATCCACGTCTTCCGCCAGCGGCACTTTGCGCGTGTGCACGCGGAGAATTTCTTCGCGGCCCTTCACGTCGGGCCGAGGCACGACGACGCGGCGGTCGAAACGGCCCGGGCGAAGCAGCGCCGGGTCCAGTACGTCGGGGCGGTTCGTGGCGGCAATGAGGATGACGCCTTCATTGGACTCGAACCCGTCCATCTCGACGAGCAGGGCGTTCAGCGTCTGCTCGCGCTCGTCGTGACCGCCGCCCAGGCCTGCGCCGCGATGGCGGCCGACGGCGTCGATTTCATCGATGAAGATGATGCACGGAGCGTTTTTCTTGCCCTGTTCGAAAAGATCGCGGACGCGGCTGGCGCCCACGCCGACGAACATTTCGACGAAATCGGAACCGGAAATCGAGAAGAACGGGACATTGGCTTCGCCGGCGATCGCCCGCGCGAGTAACGTCTTGCCCGTTCCCGGAGGTCCGACGAGGAGAACGCCCTTGGGAATCCGGCCCCCGAGCTTCTGAAATTTCTGAGGATCCTTCAGGAAATCGATGATTTCGTACAGTTCTTCCTTCGGTTCATCAATGCCGGCGACGTCTTTGAATGTGGCTTTCTTCTGCTGCGCCGTAAGGAGCCGCGCACGCGACTTTCCGAAACTGAGCGCCTTGTTGCCGCCGGCCTGCATCTGCTTCATCATGAAAATCCAGAAGGCAATCAGCAAGGCGAGCGGAGCGAAGTTGACCAGCAGGGTGAGCCAGTCGCCGTTTTTTACTTCCTTGTAATTGTAGAGGACGCCTTTTTCCTGGAGGGTCTTGGTGATGTCCGGGATGGCGGTGTTGGCTACGGTAACGCCGCGGAACTTGCCGTTATCGCGGTACTCGCCCTGGATCTCGGCACTGTTCGGTGAAAGATAGATGGTGACGTCTTTCACATTGCCATGCTGCACCTTGTCGAGAAACGCGGCATACCCCAACTCTTCTTCCTGGGCCGTCTTGCCGCCCGTGGAAGCCATTCTCCACAAGACGACCGCCAGCAGAATCATTAAGAGCCAAAATAAAATAGTGCGAACTGTAGAATTCACCTTCTTACCTCACCCTCCGGATACCCTTCGAGCACCCTGATGTCGTCCCCGGCCTTGCCCTCGCGCCGCGCCACCGCTCAGTCCCACAAAGGGCAGATTCCGGTAAAGTCCTTGCCGGCCGCTCAGCCCATAGCCTACCCAATGTTTAGATGCGGCGGCGAAGCCAGTGTATGCAGGCTGCAAATTCACTTTGCGCGACTCGGGCTTATCGAACAGCACGGCCAGCCGCAATGACCGCGGTCGGCTTTCCTCGAGCCGTTTGAGCAGAAAATCCTGTGTCACCCCGGTATTGAGCACCGCATCCACCAGCAGCACGTGGCGCCCTCGCAGCGAGGGCGGCGCGCTGAAAAAAACCTCGCGCCGGTCGTGCCCGCCCATGTTGACGTCGCGCATCTCCGAGCGCACAAAATGGCAAATCACGGGCGCCTTGATTTCGCGGACCAGATCGGCGGCAAACAGGAACGAATTCTCGAGGATGATGACAATATCCACGGTCCGTCCCGCGTAGTCCCGCGAAATCGCCCGGCCCAACTGACCCACTCGTGTCGAAAGACGCCGCCGCGTGAACGCGATCTTCATCGGCACCTCAAGCGCGATCTTCTTCGATCACCAAGCCGCGCTGCGTCCCTTCGCGAGCGCAAAACTCCTCCGCAGCCGGCATTCCCCGGGCCCAGACTACACGACCCCCGCTTTCCATCACCGGCCACTGGATGCGCTGGCGGCTGGGAATTCGCCTGGCCAGAAACATTTCTTTCAGCTTCCTGGTTTGGCGCCGGCCGCTTGGCCGATAAGCGTCTCCCGGCCGCCAATTCCGCAGGATGACAGGAGCGCGGAGAAGGGCGGCATCGAGGACTTCGTGGTCTCTTTTAGTTTCCCGCGCCAGTGAGGCCCAGTCAATCACTTTCAGCCGGAAGCTAGTACCAAGTTCGGGAACGGAAACGATCGTCGCGCCCCGTTCTGGAACGTTCACAACATATTGATACGCGCCCGCTTCCTGCGTGGTATCCGTCGCGGCGCTGCCCGTTCTTGCGTGGGCTTTATGCGAGAAGACCAGTCGTTCGAAGACTCGTTCCACCTGGATTCCACCCGGCAGTTCCACCAGCTTGCCGCTCGAGGATTCCGTTGCCAGGTGAATCACTGATTCGACATGGCTGGCCTCCAAGTCGCGATGGTCGCCGCGCACGCCGTCATCCAAGCGGCGGATAAGGCGCGCAGTGAGTGCACGAAAAGACACCGGCTGCGTCTCCTCCTCTTCTGGTGTCCTGCTGAGCGCTAACGGTCCCAGCGGCGACAATAAATCGCAAATCGCAATCGTCAGGGAATCGTCCGCCCGGCGGACTCGAGTCTGGAAACAATTTTCGACGATGGCGGTCCAAAATGTTTCTTCTTCGCGAGCGAAGCGGGCCAGACCGCTCAGATGAGCGACGATAGCGGGGGAAAAATCACGCTCGAGAACCGGCAAGAGCTGCTGACGGATGCGGGCGCGCAGCCGGCGGGGATCGAGGTTGGTCACGTCTTCTCGCCACACTTGTCTGCGAGCCTGTAGATACTCGCGCAACTCAGCGCGACGGAATTCCAGCAGCGGCCTGACAATCGAACCTGCGAGCGGAAAAATTCCGGCAAGCCCGGCAATCCCAGCCCCACGAAACATATGCGCCAACACCGTTTCCGCCTGATCATCTGCGGTATGCGCGACGGCGATGCGCGTCGCGCGTCCCTCTTCGGCAATCCGCTCGAAGAATGCGTAGCGCAAGCGCCGGCCGGCGTCTTCGAGATTCCAGCCGTGCTGCCTGGCGATCGCGGCGACATCCTCCCGGGCGAGCACGAACTCGAGGCCGCCGGCTCGCGCGAGATCGGCCGCGAAGCGGGCATCGGCCTCGGATTCCTCCCCGCGCAGCATGTGGTCAAAATGCACAACCAGAAGAGTAATACCCAGCTCGGCGCGAAGGCCTTCGAGGATCCGCAGCAAGGCGACAGAATCGGCGCCGCCCGAAACCGCGACGCCCACACGATCGCCTACCGTCAGCATCCGCGAACGGCGGATGGCAGCGAGCACGCGTTGTTCCAGTGGCGTTCGCATGGGTGGCACGATGGAGGCGCGCAAGTTTCCGATGATCCTATCCTATCAGTTGAGCTGGGAAGGGTCGAGTTCGGGCCAATGCGCGGCGGTGCAGCCGGAGGCGCTTAGAACCGGTCGCCGCTCTGCTGGGTGAGAAGATCGCGGCTATAAGAGATACGCCGGTCGAGGGCCACCGCGGCAAAATAAGAGCAGCTCTGGCGTTCGCGCTCGGCCCAGTCGGCGATGCTGGGAATCAGCGAGCGGCAGGCGCGCCCAACCAGGTAAAGAGCTCCGTAGTAAGTCCCCACGGCGCGAATTTCGCTCTGGTCGTCGCCCCGTTCCGGGCAGAGACGAACCAGCTCGAGCAGGCGCTGAAAATCGTCAGCCCCCATATTGTTGGGCTCAGCGATTCCCGCGACCTCGCGGACCCTGTCTGAGAGGCCTACCTTGCGGCTGCTGGCCAGGATCGAGCGGCAGTGAGAAATGGAGAACTGCAGCAGCGTCGCCAGCGAAATGACGAAAATAAGGGAGGCGGTAATCATCGTGTGCCCACCGCCAAGCGCGCTGTTGCCAATCGTGCCTGCTCAGAAACTTTTGTGAAGGTGTAGGCCCAGGCCAGCGGCAGCCAGACGCCCACAATCGGCGGGACCCAGCGGACGACGTGCACATCCGGGAACAGGTTTCGAAGCGCATAGGATCCGGCCATTGCGCTGTAGGAGATTCCCAGGGCGAGGACCAATTGAATAAGCCTCGTGCGCGTTTCGCGCAATTTCAAGATAGCGCCCCACAACAGATAGATCAGCACGACCCCCACGAAATTCAAATTCTGCTCCAGTTCCACGACAAAGCGCGCAGTGAAGTGATCCTTGTGCTCGTGCACGACGATGTAGGAAAACAGCGCCGTGGCTGCAAGAAGCAACACGGCAGCGCCGCGAATGTAGCGGCTCACTTTCATCTCCACGAACACCTGTTGGTAGAAGTGGATGATGACGAAGTACATCAGTATGTAGAGCAGGCTATCGGAGTAATAAAAATAATAGAAATACGCGTGCGAGGAGAAGCCATATTCGCGGATGCAATGGTATTGGCCAAAGGTGACCAGGGCCACCATTAACATGTAGAGATTTAAGGAGAAATAGCGGAAGAAGTCCTTGCGGGCACACGAACACACCACCACGTAGGTTTCCAAGAGGAAACCAACCAACCAGACAGCGTAATCAAACGGGCCAAGCTGCATTCAGAAAACTTTTCCGAGGCCTGACCCCTTACGCGCCCAAGTTAGCTCTCGCCGATGATTCGCAAACCCTCTGCGATTACCGGCTGGAGCTCCTGACCGACCACGGTGGCACCGGGCCACTGGAGATCGACCACGGTGGTACCGGCCCGCTCGAGATTGACCACGGCGGAACCGGGCCACTGGAGATCGACCACGGTGGTACCGGGCCGCTCGAAATGGACCACGGTGGAACTGGGCCACTCGAGATCGACCACGGTGGCACTGGGCCGCTGGAGATCGCCAGCGTTGCTGGGGTTGTTAAAGCCTTTAGCCCCATTGCGCTGGAGAGGACCAGGAGGACCAATACGCCCACCATAAACCACCTGTTCATGGGACCCCTCCGAGTAGGAGCACTACGCGGCGGAGTCTATATGGTGGTCAAGGGCCGTCAAGAGGGAAATTTCTAGGGCGTGTGTCCAATCGGTACACACCCCTCCCTCTGGCTTGGGCCAGAGCCTCTCCGAATTGTCATGGGCACCTTAGCGGTTCGAATTGTGTGCGGTCAATGTTACGAAGGTACTACTTCCAGCGCGTTCAAATTGGAACCGGCATTACTACCGTCGCCATTCGCACCCGGCGGAACTCAGATCTGGTGCTGCAAACGACGCGCCTTGACACTCGACGGAATCACACCGTAGCATCAATCATTGAGCGCGTGCCGGCGTAGCTCAGTGGCAGAGCGAGGGTCTCATAATCCCTAGGCCGTGGGTTCGATTCCCCCCGCCGGCACCAACTTCGCAGCACCTGGCCCGCGGTACACGACGCTCGTCACCCTGCTCCGGAAAAACACAGTTACTTGAAGTCGGCTTCTTGCACTTCCCTTCCGTTGAGCGGCTGGATCGGTCGTGCATTCAAGGGGAAGTATTTCGCAAACGCGGCCATCTGGCCCGCGGACAATTGCACCGCGGTTTTCATGATGTAGAACTCCACGCCTTCGGTGCAGGGCGGCGTGGTGAGCGAGCCGGTGAAGTGATAGAAGCTGTGGTCCGCTGGCAGCGCGTCGGCGATGTTGACGGTCACGCCGGCGACTTCCATCTCCTTTCCTTCTTCTTTCGGCAGGTTGGACCAAAGCTTTTCGATGAACCGATTATCCTCTCCGCCCTCGAGCAGCACGCCCACTACAGCCAGGTTGCCCTCCGAGCTGCGATGCACGATATGGAGAACCATGCCGAAATGCTTGCCGGAGATAGCTTCCTCGCTGGGCTTGTGAAAGTGGAACTGCACCACCTGATACTGCTTTCCACCGATTGTGAGCGTGCTGCCCGGAGTGTAATTGATCTGGATGGTGTGACCATTGTTGATGATCTTCAGCGGCGACGGCCTGTAGTCAAACTGGATGGGCTGCAACTCCGCCTTCTTGGGATGGTCGATATTCACAGGAGACTGTCGTTTGCCGGTTTTGCAGACGGCAAAGGAGGGATCGAGGTCGCCCCAGTGTTCCGGACCTTCGGTGCCGCTGTAACTCCAGTGCGGAGCGGAACCATGTCCTTGCGCGAGCGCGGGTGAGGGCGCGACAAACAGAACGGCAAGCAGAAGCGCGGTGAACAGCAATGCGGTACCGCGGGAACAATTCATGGGATTTCTCCTTCTGGAATGGACCGCAGGATGGCACGAATAGGGCGAAACTGCAAGAATGCGTTGGTCGCGGGCGGGCGCTCTGCAGGGTTGACCGCCGCAAGAAGCTGGCGCACATTGGTTGGCGGTCACGGGAGGACAACCATGGCGACAGCTTGTTCGCACCTGAATCAGACCCGGCCGGTGAAACCGAGCGCAAACGGTTGCGAAGAGTGTCTGAAGATGGGCGACTCCTGGGTGCATCTGCGCATGTGCCTTTCCTGCGGGCACGTAGGCTGCTGCGATTCGTCAAAGAATAAGCACGCCACGAAGCATTTCCGCGCGACGCACCATCCCATGATGCGTTCGATCGAGCCGGGAGAATCCTGGAAGTGGTGCTACGTGGATGAATTGATGATGGACTAGGGGAGCCGCTTGCCTACCGTTCGCCGTTTTGCCCTGCCGGTTGTGATGCTCCTCTTCGCTGCGGAAGCAGCCTGCTCCCATACGGCAAACACCGGAGCGAAGCAAACCTCCGATGGCGCGCAGCAATTCGCGGAGTTGGGCGATTTGCAATTGCGCAGCGGGGCGGCGATTCATGAATTTCGCCTCGGCTACCGCACCCTCGGCAGGCTGAACGCCGCCAAATCGAACGCGATCCTTTGGCCCACCTGGCTCGGCGGGAAATCGGAAAACCTGCTCGAGTTCATCGGCCCGGACAGGGTAGTGGACAGCGGAAAATATTTCGTCGTGCTGGTGGATTCGATCGGCGACGGCGTCACGACGTCCCCCTCGAACAACAAGTCGCAGCCGCTCGGAAAATTTCCGGAGTTCACGATTCGCGACATGGTGGAATCCGAGCACCGGCTGGCGACCGAAGTGCTGCATCTGACGCACCTGCGTGCCGTGATGGGCCTTTCCATGGGCGGCATGCAGACGTTCGAGTGGGCCGTCGCCTATCCGGACTTTATAGACCTGGCGATTCCCATGGCCGGCTCGCCGCAATCCACCTCCGCTGACAAGTTGCTGTGGACCGCGGAAATCGACGCGATTGAATCCGATCCCGCCTGGAACAACGGCCGTCCCACCGGCCTGCTTACGAGCGGAATTGCGCTGGCCCAGGAAATCGACGTGATGAACCTCAGCTCTCCCACATACCGCGCGGAGCACACCAGGCCGGGCGAATTTGCAGGTTATATCGGCGAATTGCGCAGGAATGCCCGCGCCGACGGCGGCATGGCCTGGGATCAAATCCGCCAGCGGCAGGCCATCATGGCGCATGACATTCCCGCCGAATTCGGCGGCACGCTCGACCAGGCGGCGCAGCGCGTGCGGGCCAAGATGCTGGTCATCGTCTCGCCCGAGGACCACATGGTGAATCCGTTGCCGGCGATGAAATTTGCCGACGCGGCCAACGCGCCATTGGTCCGGCTCGACTCGCCTTGCGGCCACCTGAGCCTTCGCTGCATCTCCGTCGGGCCGACGGTGACAGCCTTCCTCGCCGATCCCTCCTCGGTCCGCAGTATGACCCTGCAAAGTCCGCTCGGCGCGAGCTACGACCAGCCGGCCAATCATTAGAAGCCATCCCATATATGCATCCCGTCAGGGCACGGCTTCAGCCGCGCCGCAAAGGGGGGGTAATTCAGGGTTTTAATCCCTGAGGTTGACTGCGCCGCCAACCAAATCATTTGTGAGCTGGGTTCCAGCATTGCCCGGAGACCGTTCCGATTTGCAGTAACCTTGCAAATCTCACTAGACCATTCTTCCGTGTCGGCGTGCGCCGCAATTTCCACATTTCCACGATTTCCACATCTAGAAATTGTTCCGGTCCGGTTGACTCCCGGCGCGCCCAGAGTTACAAGCGAGTTGCCGAAGCTTTCGGGGTCATCTGAGTCTTGCGTGGCACGGCAAGTGAAAGCTTGACGGGCTATGCAGGACACAGACGGATAGAACAGCATCGGCAAAGTTCGGAAAGGTACGGCATCACGGCGAGACCAAAGGTCTGGTCGAGCGGCCGCGGCGTGTTCCCGTCAACTAATCCTTGACGAGTCAGCGCGCCGCGAAGCGCGGATCAATTCTGCGACTTGTTGTGGCCAGCTTCCCCCGGTCAAACGGGAGAATGCGCGGCAGCTGTTCCCTTCACGACTGAAGGGAAGGGGCGAGCAATCGCCCCTTTTCTTTTTTCCGTCCCCCCACGTTCTTCGTCCAAGCCAGTCGTCCATCAGCCAGGCCGTCTCGCAAATGCCGCGACTATATGGAGTGCGAGGGCTTGCCCTCGCTTTGGTAAGGCGAGGCTGGACTCGCCCGCGAGGAGCAACGACTTCCGCTGCTCCGGGTTTTTTTCTTGGGCGCACTCGTCAATCAGCACATTGAAAGAAACTCGGATCCCCCGGAAGACGGGCTCGCCGCCAAGGATGTTTGGATCTTTGACAATGACGCTGGGCTCCCGAGGCATCCCCCGACAACGGTGTAGCAGCCCGAGGCTTCAGGTGAAAGCAGTCAATCCGGAACCGACGGCGAGAGGCACGATGAAAACATCCCCGCCCGCACCGGCCCGGAGTCCGCCCGGGTAAACAGAGTGTTTATGCTACGCGGAGGTTCCCGGGGCTCGAAAGAAAGCGCAACAAAACAGTTGCATTTGCCCGGCGCCGGCGGTAATATGCAACTTGGAGGTTGCATAATACATGGACGCTCGAATCGAAAAGCGGATTGAGCTGAAGGCGCCGGTTTCGCGGGTGTGGCGCGCGCTGACGGATTACCGGGAATTTGCCGAGTGGTTTCGCGTGAGGCTGGAGGGGCCGTTCGTACCGGGAAAGACCACGCGCGGGCAGATTACCCACCCCGGCTACGAGCACGTGCGATGGGAAGTGGTGGTCCAGAAGATGGAGCCGGAGCGGCTGTTTTCCTTCACCTGGCATCCTTACTCCGTCGATCCGAAGATTGATTATTCGAAGGAAACGCCCACGCTCGTCGAGTTCCGGCTGGAAAAATCGCCGGCGGGCACGCTGCTGTTGCTCACCGAGTCGGGCTTCGACAAGATCCCGAGCGACCGGCGGCTCGAGGCGTTCCGCAGGAACGACGGCGGCTGGACCGAACAGATGAAGAACATCGAGAGCTATGTCGCGAAGAAGCCTTAGCAAAGTAGCCGTGAGGAGGCGGGCGCCCGCGCCCGTATTTGCGGCGCTGGGAGACGAGACGCGCCTAGCGCTCGTGGCGAAGCTCAGCGGCGGCAAGCCGCGCTCGATCTCGCAGCTCACCGCGGGGTCGAAACTGACGCGGCAAGCGATTACCAAGCATCTCCGCGTGCTCGAAGGCGCCGGGATTGTCCACAGCGTGCGGGCGGGCCGCGAGAGCCGCTTCGAGCTTGACCCGCAGCCGATCGAAGATCTGAAGAAGTATCTCGAACGCGTCTCCGAGCAGTGGGATGCGGCGCTGGCGAGGCTCAAAGCATTCGTCGAGCGCTGAGCCCACGGATTTGCAGAACCGAGATCTGAGGCGGTGACGCAGCCCCCTCCACACAAGAACCCTGCAAACTGCCTGCGCTCACTTCTCCGTGTCAGTGTGCCAGCCGGAATTCATCCATTGGCCATTGCGGCGGACGAAGATTTCGGTGACGCGGCCGGAATCGGTGGAGCGCTTGCCGGCCATTTCGGTTTCGACGATGTACTGGCTGTAGATGATGGCGACGTCGCCGTAAAGCTGCATTTCCGTGCGCGGAAATTCCAGGCGCGTGAGTTTGCCGCCGTCGGCCTGGAATTTTGCGGCGCCTTCGAACACTTCTGCCTGGTTCTTCCAGTGGGACTCGCCCGAGCTGATGACAATCGTGTCGGGCGGGACGAGCTTCTCGAGCGTCTTCCGGTCGTTCGCAAACCACGCTCGCCAGACCTGTTCGCGGACTTTCAGGATTTCGGCGCGGTCGTCGGGCCGGGCGCGCAGGACGGCGGCGAGCGGCAAGGCCAGCCCGGCGACCGAGGCGCTGAGGGCGATTGCGTGGA
>Ga0187776_10001619_pt1 | contig 11368 bp, 12 predicted proteins | sample 0216_BV02_MP12_2_FD_132426 | JGI IMG/M metagenome (GOLD analysis project Ga0187776, IMG submission 132426) | Tropical peat soil microbial communities from peatlands in Department of Meta, Colombia - 0216_BV02_MP12_20_MG | ecosystem: Environmental > Terrestrial > Soil > Wetlands > Peat | place...
CGACTGGTTCGGGCTGAGCCCGGTCCTCACGCTCACCGGCGCCGCGTTCCTCGCGCTCCTGTGCGCGGTGCTCGTTCCGCGCCGGCTACGCCGCCTTGCCGGAGCGTTCTTCTCCTTCGCCGGCTTCACGGCCGGGCTCGTACTCGCGATCTGGCTCTACGTCGACAGCGCGAGCGGTCACACGATCGCGGCCGGAGCCTTCTACCGCGACCGCTGGAGCGCGCTCGGGCAGATCATCCTCTGCGCAGTCGGGCTCGCCACCACGCTGCTCGCAGTCGAGCACGTCCCCGGCTGGGGACGGGGAGCCGACCGCGAGCGGCGCGACGACCACGTGGCGGAGTTCTTCGCGCTGCTGCTCGCCTCCGCCGCCGGGATGGCGTTCTTCGTCGGCGCGGCGAACCTGATCACGCTGTTCCTCGCGCTGGAGTGGTTCTCGATCGCCCTCTACGTCATGTGCGCGATTGACTACGACCTCGAGGGATCGCTCGAGGCGGGGCTCAAGTACCTGATCATCGGCTCGTTCGGCGCAGCCACGCTCCTCTTCGGCTCGGCGCTCGTCTACGGCGCGACGGGCCAGGTCTCGTTCGAGGGCATCGCCCATGCGATCGCGACGCAGGGGCTGACGGGGAATGCACTGCTCGTGCTCGGCCTCGCGCTGATGATCGCGGGGCTCGGCTTCAAGATGTCGGCTGCGCCGTTCCACATGTGGACACCCGACGTGTACGAGGGTGCGCCCACGACGGTGACCGCGTGGATGTCGTCGGCAACGAAGGTCGCCGCGCTACTCCTCACCTTCCGCGTGATGACGACAGCCTTCCCGCAGAACCAGCACCTGTGGGGCTGGGCCTTCGCCATCATCGCGACGATCTCGCTCGCGGTCGGGAACCTGGCGGCCCTCGTGCAGCGGAACGTGAAGCGGATCCTCGCCTACTCCGCGATCGCGCAGGCCGGCTTCATGCTGATCGGCCTCAGCACCGGGAGCGCGCTCGGCGCCCGTGCGCTCATGTACTACCTCATCCCCTACTCGGCGGCCGCCTTCGGCTCGTTCGCGATCGTCGCGGCGCGGGAGCGCGAGCTCGGCGTGCCGGTGACGCTCGAGAACCTGGCCGGCTTCGGCTGGGAACGGCCGTTCCTCGGCGTCGCGATGTGGTTCTTCGTGTTCGCCTTCGCCGGACTGCCGCTCGGCGGCGGCTTCGTCGGCAAGTTCTACGTTTTCGCCGCCGCCTACGACCACGGCTGGGTCTGGCTCGTGATCGTCGGCGTGCTCGCGACGCTCGTCAGCCTCTACTACTACCTCGGGATCGTGCGGGCGATGTACATGCGCCCGGCGGAGGAGCTGCAGGTGCAGCCGGGCGGCGGCGTCGCCGTCAGCGGCGGCCAGCCCGCGCGGGAGACGCTTCTGCACGTCGCTGTCGGCGCCGCGCTCGCCGTCTCGGTCGGCTCGCTCTTCGCCGTCGAGCCGCTGATCGACCTTGCAAAGCACGCCGCGAGCGCGCTCCCGCTCTGAAAAAGTTCTGAAAAGCCGCGTCGCCGGGATCCTCGGGCCGGGTACCACGTCCCGCACAGGGGACATCGAGTCTGGAGGAACCGGCGATGCTACGAACGCACCTGACGCGAACGAGGCTGGGAATCCTGCTGGCAGTCGCTCTCGGCGTGCTCCTCGGCGCCGTATTCGGACAGCCCGGCAGCGGCGACGCCGCGACCAACGCAGTACCGACGAACAAGACGCTGCCGACGATCACGGGGGTGCCCGAGGCAGGACTGACACTGACCGCAAACCACGGGACCTGGACCGGAAGTCCCACCTCGTACTCCTACGTGTGGAGCCGATGTGACGCGAGCGGCAACGGATGCGCAGCGATCGGGGGCGCAACCACGAGGCTCTACATGGTCACGACCACCGATATCGGCCACACGCTTCGGTTGACGGTGGGGGCCCGCAACGCGAGCGGAACGGCCAACGCGACGTCCGCGCCCACGGCGGTCGCGACCCCAGGTGGGTGCCCCTCGGGCACCGGCCCGATCCCGATCGCAAGCTTGGCATCTCCTGCACGCCTCGTCATCGGCAACGAGTCGATCTCACCGTCCGTGACGCGCGGGACCCGCACGATCCACATTCGCTTCCAGATCACGGCGTGTAACGGTCGGCCGGTGCAGGGCGCGATGGTGTCCGCGAGCGCGATTCCGTACAACCAGTTCGCGACAGCTTCAGGCGCGACGGTCGCGGACGGGACGAGCACGCTCACCGAGGCACGGCAGCCCGGCTTCCCCGTGAGCCGGCGTCAGGGGCTTCTGGCGGTATTCGTCCACGCTTGGAAGCCAGGCGAACCGGCAACCGAGGGCGTGTCCAGCAGCCGGCTGGTCTCGTTCCGCGTCTCCGTCCATTAGGTGATGCCCTACGGCGGCACTCCGCGTTCACGCGGGGTGCCGCCGCCCGCTAGGCGGCGCGAGAGAGGAGCTCGTCCACCTCGGCCGGACGCAGGCGGCGCCGCAAGCGCCGAGCCCTGCGAGGAACACGCACGGGCTCGAGCACCCAGACGACAACCGGCACGGTGTAGGCGAGCAGGGCGAGGGCGAGAGCCCACGTAGCGAGCGGCGAAACAGCCGCCCCGGTGGCGGCGTTCTCCCGCACGGCCGAGGCGAGGACGACGAATCCGAGCGCTATGCCGCTCGTGACGGCCCGTAGCCGCGCGGGCCGGCCCTCGAGCGCATCGCTCGCCGCGATGAAGGCCGCCGCGGCCGCCGGCGGCACCGTCAGCAGGCCGAGCCAGATCGCGAGCCCGCCGAGCCCCGACGCCCCGGCCGCGAGCGCAGCCGTCGCGAGCACCAGGGGCAGGAGCCGCGAACCCACCCTGAAAGGTTCACGACCGCATCGGATGGTCCTCCCCGATTAGGCTCGCGGCCATGGAACTCACCTGGCTCGGACACGCAACCTTCCGCCTCGATGCGGCGGACAAGCGCATCTACATCGACCCCTTCCTCAACGGCAACCCGAAGTGCCCCGAGAGCGAGCTGACTCCGGAGCGCGTCGATGTGATCGCGATCACGCACGGCCACGGCGACCATGTCGGCGACACGGTCGACCTCGCGAAGAGGCACGGCTGCACGGTGATCGCGCCCGTCGAGCTCGCCGACTGGCTGCAGAGCAAGCACGAGCTCCAGAACGTGCTCGACCCGAACAAGGGCGGCACCGTCGCCGTCGACGACGTGCGCTTCACGCTCACCAACGCTCACCACTCGAGCTCGAATGACGATCGGGAGTACATGGGAGAGCCCTGCGGGATCGTCGTTCGCGCAGAAGGCAAGAGCGTCTACTTCGCCGGCGACACTTGCGTGTTCGGCGATATGGCGTTGATCAAGCGCCTCTATGCACCAGACCTAGCGGTTCTCCCGATCGGCGACCACTACACGATGGGCCCCGAGGAAGCAGCCGTCGCGCTCGAGCTGCTCGGCGTCACGCGCTGCCTTCCCTGCCACTGGGGGACCTTCCCGCCGCTCGTCGGCCGCCCCGCGCGGCTCCGCGAGCTTGCTCCCGACGTCCAGGTGGAGGACGTCGAGCCCGGAGGCTCCGTGAGCGTATGAGGACGCGCTGGTGGGGAGCAAGCGGACGGCGCGTGCCGGAGCTCGCGATCGAGGGGGATCCCGAGCTGCCGGTCGAGGAGGCGCTCGTCCTCGACGGCGTCGGCGACCTCGCGCCGATCGCCGAGGCGTTCGAGGCCGGCCGTCCCGTGGTCGTGCGCGCAGCCTCCGCCGAGGAGGTGCGCGCTGCGCTCGCGCGCCCAGAGGTGGCGGTAGTGCTCGTCCCCGAGCTGCGCAGCGACCTCCTGGAGCTCGATCTGACCGAGCTGACCTATGGCTAGAGAGCCCCTCGTCGCCACGTACTCGATCGTCGGCTGCGACCTCGAGACCCGGCAGTGGGGCGTTGCGGTGCAGTCGAAGTTCCTCGCCGTCGGCGCGCTCTGCCCCTTCGCAGAGGCAGACGTGGGAGCCGTGGCGACACAGTCGTTCGTCAACCCGCGCTACGGGCCGGACGGCCTCGCGCTGCTGCGCGAGGGGCTTTCGGCGGAGGAAGCCGTGGAGCGCCTGACCGCGGCAGACGAGGGACGGGCGCAGCGTCAGCTCGGAGTCGTCGATAGGGAGGGACGCGCAGCGACCTACACCGGCGAACGGTGCTTCGACTGGGCCGGAGGCCGCACCGGCCCCGGCTACGCGGCCCAGGGGAACATCCTCGTCGGGGAGGAGACGGTGACTGCGCTCGCGACCACGTTCGAGGCCAGGGCCGGGACGCCTCTCGCGCAGCGACTGCTCGAGTCACTCGAGGTCGCGCAGGCCGCAGGCGGCGACCGGCGCGGCCAGCAGTCCGCGGCGCTCATCGTCGTGCAGCGAGACGCCGGCTACGCAGGGCTTTCGGACACGCTCGTCGACCTCCGCGTCGACGACCACGAGCACCCGATCCAGGAGCTCCGGCGCCTCTGCGCGCTCCACAGCCGTCTGTTCGGAATCAGCCCGCGCCAAGAATGGCTGCCGCTCGAGGGCGAGCTCGGCGGGGAGGTGGACGAGCGGCTCGGCCGACTCGGCTACGACTCGCTCGCAGCGTGGGCGGGCGTGGAGAACCTCGAGGAGCGCGTGGACGGCAGCGACGCGATCGATCCCGTCGTGCTCGAGGCGCTGCGGGAGGCGAGCGCGTGAGCGACGGCTACATGATCCTCACGCTCGACGCGGCCGAGAGCGCACCGCACCGGGGCAGCACCCTGATCCCGGTCCGGCACACGCTCGGCTTCCGCCCCGCAGGTGTCAATGCGTGGAAAGCGGATGCGGGCGGCCAGCTGATGCCGCCGCACGAGGAGGACAGCGGCAACGAGGAGCTGTACGCCGTCGTGAGCGGTCGCGCGACGTTCACGGTCGGCGACGAGAGCGCCGACGCTCCGGCCGGCACCCTCGTCTACGTCCCTCCGCAGGTGCACCGCGCCGCAGTCGCCACCGAGGACGGCACGATCGTCTTCGTCGTGGGCGGCTCGGTCGGCGAGGCGTTCGAGGCCGGCGGCTGGGATTCGTTCGCGCTGGCGGACGGGTACCGGCAGGCAGGACGGGTCGAGGACGGGCAGAAGATCATGGAGCAGCTGATCGCCGAGAAGCCCGGCTACTGGGCCGTCCATTACAACGCGGGCTGCTTCGAGTCGCTCGCCGGGAACGCGGACGCCGCCTTCGCGCACCTCCGGCGCGCAAAGGAGCTCGATGCCGAGGAGGCTGCGCCGTACTTTCGCGAGGACAGCGACCTCGATGCCCTGCGCGACGACCCGCGCTTCGAGGAGCTGCTCGGATGAACCTCGTCCATATCGACGAGCTCGATGCCATCGAGATGCCGGACGGCTTCGTCTGGCGGCCGGTGCGGCGCCGGTTCGGCATCCGGGCGTTCGGCACGAACGCGTACACACCCGGGGCGAGCGGCCGGGTCGTCGAGGAGCACACCGAGCAGCAGCTCGGCCACGAGGAGCTCTACCTGGTCCTCCGCGGACGCGTCCGATTCACCGTCGGAGACGACGAGCACGAGCTCGGCCAGGGCCAGCTCGTCTACGTCCGCGACCCGTCACTGCGCCGTAGCGGCGTGGCCCTCACCGACGACGCCGCCGTCCTCGCCGTCGGAGGCAAGCCGGGAGCGCCACACGAGGTCTCGGCCTGGGAGTACATGTTCACGGCCTCCCCGCACGTCCGTGCGGGCAGGTTCGACGAAGCGAGAGCGCTGCTGCATGAGGGGCTGGAAGAGAGGCCGGGCAGCCCGCCGCTCCTGTACGACCTCGCGTGCGTCGAGGCCCTCGCCGGCGAGAGCGACAAAGCGCTCGAGCTCTTGAACGAGTCGGTCGCCGGGAGCGAGCGGTTCCGTGAGTACGCGCAGACGGACGAGGACTTCGCCTCGATCCGCGACGACCCGCGCTTCCCGCGCTAGCCGTCGCCGGGCAGGCGAACGCCGGCGGCGAGATCACGCAGCGCCGGCACCGGATCCGCTTCCGGCCGCGCCACCAGGAACAGTGCCCCGTGTCCCTCCTCCCGCACGAGCGAGTCGACGAGCAGCTGGAGCCCGAGCGCGAGCGCGAACGCCTTGTGAGCCTGTTCGCCGCCGAACGGGACGAGCTCCTCTTCCTCGGCGAGACCCGCCACGACGTCGCCCCAGGTCACGGCGCCCATGGAGACGTCCACGACGATGGGGTCGCCGCCGCTGCTGGGGATTGCCATCGCCAGCGGGTTCGTTCCCGCAAGCTTCGGCCCGCCGGCCGGATGCCCCAGCCGCCGCGGAGAGGTCGCGGTCAGCACCGCGACGAGCCCGCCGCCGGCGAGTCGACGCACGTGGTGGCCGAGCATGCCGGTCGGAAATGTCCGCTCGCAGGCCACGAGCCGCGCATGCGCAGGCGGACGCTCGAGCTGGGCGCGAACGACGCGACCGAGTACGAGGTAGCCGATCGCGCCTCCCCCGTGCCAGCGCTGGAAGCCCTCTTCGTCCTCGAGCAGCGCCGGCTCGGCAGCCGGGTCGTAGCCGTCGAGCCCTTCGAGCCACGGAATCCTCGCGTGCCCGTGTCCCTGCTTGCCCCGGCGCTCGGCGGCGTCGAAGTGCACCCAGAGCTCCTGCGCGTCGGCTTCGCCGAAACCGAGCGCCCGGAGACGCGCAAGTCCTTCCTCAGGCTGCATGGCGCATCTTGAACTCGAGCACCGGCCACGAGCGCTCGGCGGCGATCCTCTTGAGCGTGCGGTCCGGATTGACTGCGACCGGATGGCCGACCGCCTCGAGGAACGGAAGGTCGGTGTGGCTGTCGGAGTAGGCCGTACAGGTCGAGAGGACGAATCCGTCGCGCGCCGCGACCTCCCGCAGGACTTCTGCCTTCGCCTCGGCGTGAAGCGCACGCTCGGCGCGGCCGGTGTAGCGGCCGTTCCGCACCTCGCAGATCGTGCCGAGCGCGCCGTCGAAGCCGAGATCCTCCGCGATCGCATCCACGATCTCCTGCAGCGTCGCCGAGACGATGTAGACGCGTTCGCCACGCTCGTGGTGCTGCTCGACGAGCTGGAGCGGCTCCGCGTAGACGAGGGGCCGGAGCACCGGCTCCATCGCGTCGGCGACGAGCTCGCGGAGGTCCTCCGGGGTGTAGCCGGCAAGGACCCGCAGACCGTCCTCCGCCGCGCGCTGCACCGCCTCGTGGCTCGCGCCACGGGCGACGAACAGGAGCTGCCAGCCGGCGGCGCGCAGCATCTGCCAGCGGGAGATGAGCCCGCGCTCTCGGAGAGAGGGCGCGAGGGCGAGAGCCGAGGACCGGCGCAGGAGCGTGCGATCGAGGTCGAAGAAGGCCGCCGCGGCCAAGCTCAGCCGACGAGCGGCAGCGACTTCACGATGCCGCCACGCTCGCGGCGCAGCGCCTCGATCTGCTCGGCGATCGCCGCGATCGCCCGGGCCGACGCCGCCTCCGGCTGCGCGGCGACGACCGGCGCGCCGGCATCGCCCTGCGCGCGGAGCGCCGGATCGAGCGGCACCGTCCCGAGCAGCGGTACTCCGAGCTCACCCGCCAGCTCCTCGCCGCCACCGCTCCCGAAGACGTCGCCGGACATGTTCTCGACGACGCCGAGGAGGCGCATGTTCGTCTTCTGCGCCATCGCCGCGGCGCGGGCAGCGACGTCCTGCGCGAGCTTCTGCGGCGTTGTCACGACAACGACCTCGGCGCGCGGGAGCAGCTGGCCAAGCGAGATCGAGACGTCGCCCGTTCCCGGCGGCATGTCCACGACGAGCAGGTCGATCTCACCCCAGTGGACGTCGGTGAGGAACTGCTCGAGCGCGCGGTGGAGCATCGGGCCGCGCCACATGACCGGTTCGTTGCCGTCGAGAAAGAAGCCGATCGACATGAGCTTCAGCCCGTCTTTCACCGGCGGCACGATCAGGTCGTCGACGGCGATGGGGCGCTGCCGGATCCCGAGCACGTGCGGGATCGAGTGCCCGTAGATGTCCGCGTCGAGCACGCCGACGCTGTGGCCCAGCTGCGAGAAAGCGACCGCGAGGTTGGCCGCGAGGGACGACTTGCCGACTCCGCCCTTGCCGCTCGCCACCGCGAGCACGCGGCAGCCTGCCGGGAGGCGGATCACGCCGTCGCGCTCGGGCGCGCCGCCGCGGAGCTTCTGCGTCAGAGCCTGCCGCTCCTCGGGCGTCATCACGTCGAACGAGAGCTCGACTCCGGTTACGCCGGGCACCTCCGCGAGAGCCTGCTCTACCTGGTCCTCGAACGAGTGCCGGAGCGGGCAGCCTGCCACGGTGAGGACGATCGTGACGGCGACCACGCCGTCGTGGATCTCGAGGTCGCGCACCATGTCGAGCTCGGTGACCGGACGCCGAAGCTCCGGATCGATCACCTGCTCGAAGGCCTTCAGTACCTCGTCGCGATTCGCCTCCGTCACTTCCGCTCCACCGCCGGCAAAGCCGGCGCTTCCGCTACTGGACGTGCTCGGTCTAGCCTACGCACGCAGGCGAGCGTAGCGCCAACGGGTCGAGCAGGAGCGCACGTCCCCGCGGCGAAGCGCTCCCGGATGGCGTCGCAATCCACCACCCGCTGGCCGGTCCTGACCGAGCGTTTGCCGATCGCGCCGCCCACCACACGCACGGGTGGCCGCAGGCCTCCGAGGTCGGTGTGGCTTCTGACCGGACTTGCCTTCCTCTGCGGAGGCCTCGTCAGCGCGGCCGGCTTCTCGATCGGCTGGCGTCATCAGGCGCAGCGCAACACCGCGGCGGAAGCGGCTCTGTCGGCAGCCACCAACCGGACCCGTACGCTCGAACAGCGGGTACATGTCCTGCAGGCGTCGCTCACTCGCCAGCGTCGCGCCGCCGCGGCAGCCGCCGCTTCGGAGCAATCTCTCCTCGGTGCGGCCGGCCGGCTCCACGACGAGGCGACGGCCTCGAGCAGCTCCGCCGACTCGGTGTCCTCGGGAGCCGGTGCGGTCGCCGCCTCGGCGGCCCGCGTCGCGAGCGAGCTCAAGACCCTGGACGCGTACCTGACGTCGACGCCGTCCGGAGCGCTCGATCCCGGCTACATCGCAACCCAGACGACCTACCTCGAGCGCCAGTTGGCGAGGCTGCAGGCTGAGAGCGTCGGCCTCGGCCGCTCGATCGCTTCGTTCGAAGTCACCACCCGAAGGCTCACCCGAGGTGCCGCGGCGCTCCCGAGCCCCTGACATCCGATCCACCGGGCTTGGCTTTTCCGGGCCTGCGTGCGAAGGTACGGACGAGAATGAGGGGGGCCGTCACAGTGCTCGCGGCGGCGCTCGCGCTGCTCATTCCGGCCGCTGCCGCAAACGGGGGCGGCCGGGCTTCGCGCCATGCTCCGATCCTCGGAGTGGTCCCGCAGAGGGGCACACCCAATGCGGCGGGCGGCGCACTCTCTCCCGTGGCCGCTCCGGCCGACGACCTCGTGCTCAACCATCCAGCGGATGGGCGGGTGATGCGAACGAACGCGGCGTATGCGATCTACTGGGTTCCGAGCGGGCCGACTGCCTGTGACGGCTCGCCTTGTCACGTTAGCCCGAACTACCAGACCCTGATCGACCGCTACCTCACGGACGTGGCCGCCGCCAGCGGGGAGACGGACAACGTCTATGCCACGGACACCCAGTACTACGACTCGGCCGGAGCGATCGCGTACCAGTCCACCTTCGGCGGCAGCAATCTCGACCGGAGCTCGTTCCCGGTCAGCGGCTGCGACGACGGGGTCGACGCGGTCTGTTTGACCGATCAGCAGCTCAGGACAGAGATCGAGAACGTGCTCTCGACGAACAACTGGCACCCCGGCGCCACGACGATGTTCTTCATCATGACGCCCGAGGGCGTCGGGTCCTGCTTCCAGCCGGGCGACGCCAGCGCGCCGAATCAGGAGTGCACGTCGCCGGGGGGGTACTGCGCCTATCACAGCGCCTTCTTCGCACCCGGCGGCGAACCGGTGATCTACGCGAACGAGCCGTACGACGCGACCATCAAGGGCTGCTTCAGCGCGAAGACCGGCCAGGGAAAGCCCAACGGGGACGACGCAGATGTCGAGATCAACACGATCAGTCACGAGCAGAACGAGGCGATCACCGATCCCTGGGGTGACGCTTGGTACGCCGCCGACGGGGACGAGGTCGCCGATCTCTGCGGCTGGAACTTCGGCCCTCCAATCGGAACCGTCGGCGGACAGCCGTACAACCAGGTCATCAACGGCCACGACTATTCACTGCAGCAGGAATGGAGCAACACCAGCCCGGTAGGCGCCGACGGGACCAAGTGCGTCCAGAGGTACAGCGCGGGACTGCTCTCGCCCCCGACCAACATTGCATCGCCCACCCTCTCCGGCACCGCGGCGGTCGGCAGATCACTCGTCAGCTCGACCGGATTTTGGGCGGGGCAGCCCAGCGACTTCTCGTACCAGTGGCAACGGTGCGACCCCGGCGGCAGTCTCTGCTCGGACATCGCGGGCGCCACGAGGTCCAGCTACCAGCCGTCAGCCACGGACGCCGGCCGGGTCGTGAGATCCGTGGCCACCGCCGTGAACAGCGGGGGCTCGTCCGGCCCTGCGACCTCGGCGACTTCCGAAGTGGTGGTACCGCTGCCTGCGTCGACGAGCCAACCGGTCGTCTCGGGCGTCGCCGCGGTTGGGCAGGCGCTCTCCACGACATCCGGCGCGTGGAACACATCGGTGAGCATCGGGTACCAGTGGCTCCGCTGTGCCGCCACCGGCAGCGGCTGCACGCCGGTCTCCGGAGCCACGTCGACGACCTACGTCGCGACCAGCGCCGACGCCGGACAGCTCCTCGAGGCGAGTGTCTCGGCAACAAACGCAGCAGGCACCTCGGCGGCTCTCTCCGCCCCGACCAGCGCGGTGATCGGTGTGCCTGCCGCCACGACGTCGCCGCGCATCTCCGGGCTCGTCCGGGTCGGGAGGCGGCTCACGGCCGGCCCGGGCACGTGGAGCGGGCCGCCCGATCGCTATCGCTACGAGTGGCTCCGCTGCAACACTCACGGCCGATCCTGCGTGCCGATCAGCGGTGCCAGCCGGCCGACGTACCGGCTCACGCAGCACGACCGCGGCCATCGGCTGCGAGTGCGCATCACGGCCGTCAACCTCGCGGGGACCGACACGGCGATCTCGGCGCCGAGCGCGCGCGTGCGCACGGCTCCCAAGCGCTAGCTCGCTTCGGCCGGCAAGAGGGCTTCGGCCAGCCGCAAGCACGTCTCCTCAGAGCCGGCGGCGGCGACTCGCGACCGCTGCTCGAGGTCGAGCGGGGCTGTGCCGAACGGCTCCTCGACGTCGAACAGTTCGATCGCCAGCCCGACCTCGCGGCAGAGAAGCTGCGCGGCGGCAATGTCGAC
>Ga0187776_10001620_pt1 | contig 11366 bp, 12 predicted proteins | sample 0216_BV02_MP12_2_FD_132426 | JGI IMG/M metagenome (GOLD analysis project Ga0187776, IMG submission 132426) | Tropical peat soil microbial communities from peatlands in Department of Meta, Colombia - 0216_BV02_MP12_20_MG | ecosystem: Environmental > Terrestrial > Soil > Wetlands > Peat | place...
CGCGAGCTTTAGGCGCACGATCTGACCTAATTCAACGGCTCCGCGCCGGGCGCATCCCGTCGGAATCACGATCAATAGAGAGCAACTGTCGAAGTGCCTGCGTGACGAACCCATGGAATACACTTGTCCGAGGGTGGTCATGAGGGGTGCGGTAGAATCCATCCCTATCCCTTATCCCCCCCCATCTGTTTGACCGCCCTTGAAACTGGTCCGTAAACTGGTCAACCTGACCTAAGGTTGGCTGGCACTATGGACGTCGTTGCCACCCACCCTTTGCTGCGCTCAGGATGGGGCGCCCACAGTATTGGTGGCGCAAGCAATGGATGCGTCACCTGTCCGCAAGCAAATGGGTGGGCCGCCCGTCCCGGTAAGTTGAAAACTGGCAGTTGAAAGTTGGAAACTAAAAATCCTTAGCTAGTGCAGCGGGGGCGTTGCCGTCTGTGATTCCCGCTGTTAAGCGCAAGTCTGGAAAAGCGCGAGACCTGGGGCAGCCGCACTTACAATGTCACCAGCACACCCTCACACCGGAGAGGTTAGGATTGTTTCGCCTGCTGCCAGCAATTTGTGCCTTAACACTGACGACGATGACGATTGCGCAATCCCATCGCAGCAGCTCTCCCAAGCCTCCGACGGTGTACCTCAATCACGTTTTCGTGGTTCCCGACCCCGAAACCTACGAGGCCATCCGGACCGACGACTTCCTGCGGCGCGAATTCGCCCCCCTGGAGAGCCGCACCACCGTACGCCGCGACAAGACCTACACGGGGATTTATCTCTACGGGCAGAGCACGTATTTCGAGCTGCTCAAGCCGCCAGAGGCTGGAGATCCCGAAAACCGCAGCGGGCTGGCATTCGGAGTGGAGCGCAGCGGGGCGCTTCACGAACTCCGCGCCGCCTTCAGCTCAACCGCCGGCGTCAACACAGAAATCCTGCCCATCACCCGCCAGACCGACACGTCCGAGGTGTCCTGGTTTCAGATGCTGGTCACCGACGCTCCCTTCGGAGCTTCGCAGCTACAGACCTGGGTGATGGAATACGACGCGGGCTTCCTGAGGAATTGGTACGGGCAGCTTCCCCCCGCGCAGCCGGGGATCACGCGTGCGGCGGTGCTGGAGCGATATACGGCGAAGATCAATGAGAGCCAGATGCGCACCGCGGGGTTGATGCAGGACATCTCCGAGGTGCACCTGGCGCTGGAGAATCAGGATGCCGACCGGTTCCTGAAGTATTGCTATGCTCTGGGCTATCCGGTGGTGCCACAGGGCAAACGCTTCAACTGCAGCGGGCCAGGATTCCTGCTGGATGTGAGCCGCTTCGACGGTTCTGCGCCGCCCTCAAGGCCCGGCGTCGTGGCCATCGAGTTCAGGCTGCGGCGAAAGAAAGATGGGGAACAGAGTTACCGGATCGGCAACTCCATCCTACAGTTCAAGGGCACGACGGCCATCTGGACCTTCTGAGGAATTGGACATTGTAAGTTGAAACTGGGAACTAGCCGGAGCTGCGGCGAGATGCCTCGAATTGCGCGGGAAGCCCGGAACGACGTCTCGACGTCATGTAGAATTAACACGCCTCATTTGCGGGGCGCAATGCGCTCGGTAGTCACATTGCACTCTGACCGAGTGGTCCCCAAGGAAATGGACATGAAGAAGTTCTTCCCCGTTGTATTGATACTCCCTGTTCTGATGCTCCTTCCCGCGGTCTGTGTGGCGAGTGACTCCACGATTGTGGAAGAGATCGTGGCCCGGGTGAACAACTCCATCATCACGAGCCAGGATCTGAATCGCGCGCGCGACCAACTGGTCAGCGAGATGCATGAGAAGGGCATTAACAATGATCAGGCCGTGGCCAGCCGGGAAAAGGACCTCCTCCGTGACCTGATCGACCAGCAACTGCTCATCCAGAAAGCCGGCGACCTGGGGATCACGGGAGATACGGAGTTGGTCAAGCGCCTCGACGAAATCCGCAAATCGCTGAACCTGGAAAGCATGGAAGACCTGGAGAAGGCGGCCCAGGCCCAGGGTGTCAGCTACGAAGAGTTCAAGCAGAACCTGCGCAATGGCATCCTGACGCAGGCGGTGATCGGGCGGGAGGTCGGTTCCCGCATCCAGGTGACCCCCGAGGAAACTCAGAAATATTACGATCAGCACAAGTCGGAGTTGGAGCGACCCGAGCAGGTGCGGCTGAGCGAAATCCTGATTGCCCCTGTGAAGGCCGATCCCAAGCAGGCGACTTCGCATGAGCCTGCGCCCGAGCAGTTGGCGGCGGTGGAGAAAAAAGCCAACGACCTGCTGGCCGAGCTGAAGAAGGGCGCCAAGTTCGACGAAGTGGCGAAGAAGAACTCCGATGGACCGACAGCGGCCCAGGGCGGGGACCTGGGCTATTTCAAGCGGGGCACGCTGGCCAAGGAGCTGGAAGACAAGACTTTCAGCATGAAGAAGGACGAGATGACCGACGTCATCCGCACCCGGCAGGGCTTCATCATCCTGAAGGTGACCGAGCACGACGCCGCCGGCATCCCGCCGTTGAAGGACAAGGACGTGGAGGCGCAGGTCCAGGAAGCGCTCTACATGGAGAAGCTGCAGCCGGCGCTGCGTGCGTATCTCACCAAACTGCGGGAAGAGGCTTACATCGACATCAAGTCCAACGTAACGGATACCGCAGCCAGCCCCAATCAGACCAAGCCGGTGATGATGGCAACCGCGAATGAGGATCTGCCCAAGGGCAAACAAACGAAGAAGAAGAAAAAGTTCCTGATCTTCTAGGGCAGCCGGTGATAGGCGCGAAAAGTCTTCAACCCCTCGGATCCCATGTAGCGCTCCAGAATCTTAGGATCTGTTTGCCGCAGATCGACCATCACCAGCCCATCAAGCACGTCGGAAAAATTCCTGTCGACGTTAAAGCCCAGCAGGCGTCCTCCGACCTTCACGTACTGGCGCAGCAGGATGGGAAGGCCCTTGCCGTCGGCTTCGATGTCGCTGATGGTGTCTGAGAGGGCTTCCACATCCTCCAGCGCGCGGCAGATCAGCGGCAGGTCCCATTCCCGCAGGTGCAAACCGCGGAAGGGAAGCCGTGGCTGCACGAAGCGGCTCAAGTCGTCGCGGCGGTTGTCGGCCTCGAAGAAGCGCACGATCAGTTCCCGCGAGGCGCGGTTGTAGCGGCTGCTGATGCTGACCGCACCCATCAGAACCGGCGCTTCGGGATGGATGGCAACGTAGCGCGCAATGCCCTTCCACAGGCAGAGCAGCGAGCCATAGTGTTTCTGATATTCCGCCAGGATGAAGGAGCGTCCCAGCTCCAGCGCCGGTCCAATGCGGTCGAACACCTCGGGCCGGTAGCGGAAGAGGGTGTTGGTGTACAGGCCCTTGCTTCCCCAGCGGGCAAGAATCTGGTCGATGCGGCCGATGCGATAAGCGCCCGCCAGCTCGTCCTTGGAGCGATGCCACAGGATCAGATGCTGATAGTGACGGTCAAACTCATCCAGGTCTGTCGCTTCCCCGGTGCCTTCGCCCACCTGCCGGAAGGTGATCTCGCGGGCCCGCCCGATCGCAGTTAACAGGTTGGGGATCTGGTCTGCCGCGGCAACAAATACGCGAAAATCGCGGTCTTCAATCAGGTGCTGCGCAGGCGGCAGGTTGCGCACTTCGGCGCGAACCGCGCCGGCTGCGGGTGGGGCGGCAATTGGCCGCAGGGGGCGCGGCCGAGGAAACAGCGGCAAGCGGACTCGATGCGGGCGCAACGCGTCCCGCTGATGCAGCAGGTAGGTTCGCCAGCGGAGGTAACACGTGGCTTCTTCCGCGGAGTGGAGCTTGGCGATCTCCGCGTGAGGTATGGGGCTGGCGATGTGCACTTTTACCGTCCGCCCGCGCTTGTTCAGCAACTCATGCGGCAGTCGCACCGTGCGCAAGCGAGGATGCACCAGACCGAGCAGGTGGAAGGGAATGCTGTTGCCACCGTCGATGAACGTGGGCAAGGCGGTTGCTCCCGAGTTGCGGATCAGGCGGCTGGCGGTGGAACTCCATTGCGGATCGGTTACCCGCCGTTGCCGCATGTGCCAACTCGCTACTTCCCCCGCGGGAAAAATCAGCAGCATGCCGCCGCCGGCGAGCCACGCCATAGCCTCTTTCACGCCACGCCGGTTCATGGGAGCGACGCGCTTGCCTTGAAAGGGGTCGAGCGCGATGCAGTATCGCTGCAACTCGGGAACCTCTGCCAGCAGATAGTTGGTCAGCACCCTCACATCGGGGCGCACAGTGAGCGCCAGGTCGCAGAGGATCGCTCCTTCCAGAAATCCAAATGGATGATTGGCTACGGCGACGACCGGGCCGGAGGTGGGAATGCGCTGGAGATCAGCGGGTGCGACCTGGTACGCGACGTTCATTTCCCGCAGCAGGGCCTGAAAAATCGGCTCCCCGGGGCGCTGCTGTAAACGGCGATAGAGCTTCTGCAGGCCGCGCGGAAAAAGCAGCCTCCGCACCAGCCGGTTGGGACCCCCTACAGCTTGCTTCTGACGGGCCATGAGACTACCCAGCTTTGTTCCTTCTTGCAGGACACCAGTACAACTGCATAGCCAGACTTATCGCGGGCACGGTTACGAAATGATTACGGGCAAGTGAAAATCCGGTGAATGACCCAACCCAGTAGTTAACCCATCGTGTTCGGGTAGCCAACGTCCCTTCGGTACCAACACCCTCGGCCACACCACGATATCCCTGGAATCAGCCGATACTTAACTTGCTCCGCATAGGCGTCATAACCGTCCAAGCCCTGGCGCAGCGTGCGCTCCTCAGGCACCGCGCGTCGTGCAACCATCAGTACAATCACCAATCCGCCCACTACGCCCCAACACGATCCAAGCAGAAGAGCGCTTCCGAAAAGCAATAACGCGACGGCGGCATACATGGGATGGCGCACGTAGCGATAAAGGCGGGCGAACAGCGTGATGACATTGATTCCGGAACCTGCCCTTGCTCCAGACATAAAGCAGGGGAACCTGGGACTCCTTTAATTTGACGCTGGGAATGGCTGAGGAGTTCCAGGCGGGTTGAAAAGTTAGCAATTGCATTGGGATAGCATGGCCTTTGCCACAGGGGAGGTTATTGCAGCGGGAGGTTGCGGGAGGGGCTGGTCGCGTCGGCCTGCTCGTGCGCGTGGTAGCTGGAGCGCACCAGGGGACCCGATTCCACGTGGCGGAAGCCGCACTTCAGCGCTTCTTCCTTCAGCCAGCGGAACTCTTCGGGCGTGTAGAAGCGAGTGAGGGGAAGCTGATCCCTGGAGGGCCGCAGATATTGCCCGATGGTCAGGATATCCACCTTGCGCGCCCCGAGGTCGCGAAAGACCTCTAGCAACTCCGAGGCCTCTTCGCCAATTCCTACCATCAACCCGCTCTTGGTCACTGCTGTGGGATCCATCTGCCTGGCTTTCCCGAGCAGCTCCAGAGTGCGTTCGTATCGCGCTCCCGAGCGCACCGCGCGGTAAAGGCGGGGCACGGTCTCGGTATTGTGATTCAGGACGTCGGGCCGGGCATCCATCACGATGCGCAGACATTCTTCGATGCCCTGAAAGTCGGGGATCAAAACCTCGACCCGGCACCCTGGCGCGCGGCGGCGGATCTGGCGGATGGTCTCGGCGAAAATGCTGGCGCCGCCCAGGTTGTCGTCATCGCGGTTAACGCTGGTCACCACCGCATGCCTGAGGCCGAGGGTGGCTACGGCCCCGGCCACGCGCGCCGGTTCCTGCCAGTCAAGCGGCGCGGGAGCGCCCTTAGGCACGGCGCAAAACCCGCAGCGCCGGGTGCAGAGGTTGCCCAGCAGCATGAAAGTCGCGGTTTTGTGATTCCAGCATTCCCCGATGTTGGGGCACTGCGCCGATTCGCAAACGGTGTGCAACCCCAGAGCTCGTGCCAGCTTCTTCAGCTCGTGATAGTTTTCCCCCATGGGAGCGCGGGCGCGAAGCCACTCTGGTTTCGGCGCGCGTGGCCGAGGCCCAGTCTCGATCTGCACGAGTTGCGACGGAGAGGACATGGCAAAAACCTATTCTACGACGCCCGGGCGGAGGGCGGCGAATCCGAGGTCCCGAGGCGCCCTGGGGGAGGGAGATGCTATGCGGCCAATCCATCCTCTGGCGTTGTTGGCGATTCCGGTTCTGCTTCTTGCATGGTTACAACCGGCCTCGGCGCAGGCAAAGGGTTCTCGCCAGCGCCCACCTGCGCAGGGGACACGGCCCTTGACCGCCGAGCAGAAGGACGACCAGCACGCCATCGAGGAGTTGCACCAGCGCGACATCCGTTACAGCATCGCCGACGACCTGGTCGGACTTTCCACGCTGTGGACGGAGGACATCGTCTCCCTTCCACCGAATTCGCCTCCGATCGTGGGCCGCGAGGCCAACCTGGAGTGGGTGAAGAGCAGCCAGAAGGGAACGCCCACGATGGAAATTCTCTCCTACGATCAGCAATGGAGCGAAATGCGCATCTCCGGCGACTGGGCCTGGGAATGGGGAACCATCTCCAGCCGCGTGCGTCCTGCCTCCGCCAGCAATCAGGAGGTGCAGCTCACCTACAAAGTGGCGCGGCTGCTGCAGCGGCAGCCGGATGGTTCCTGGCTGATCGCCCGCAGCATCTGGAATGAGATTGCCCCGCCGGCGGCGGCGAAGCCGGCTCCTGTGGAAGAGAAAAAAAACGAGAAGCCCAGAACCCTCGATCGTTAGCTTCGCACATGGAGGAAGCGAACATGGCAGACACAGGCCTGGTAACGACTGCCAGCAGTCACACCGTACCCGAAACCATCGGCCGGCTCAAAGACCTGCTTGAAGCTCGCGGCGTAAAGGTGTTTGCGCTTGTCGATCACGCGGCCGAGGCGCAGAAGGCGGGGCTGACGATGAATCCCACGCAGGTGCTGATCTTCGGAAACCCCAAGGCGGGAACACCGCTGATGGTCGCCACCCCGACCGTGGCCATCGACCTGCCGATGAAGGCCCTGGCATGGCAGGACGGCGATGGAAAGGTGTGGCTCTCCTGGAATAGCCCCCAGTACCTGCAGCAGCGTCACGGGTTTCCGCCCGAGCTGATGAAGAACCTGGCCGCGGTCGAGCCGCTGTTTAAGCTGGCAGCGGAATGAGGCAGGGTCCAGTCAGAACGCGTGCAGGTAGGCGATGAGATCGTTGATCTGCGCCGGGCTCAGCATGCGGCCAAATCCGGGCATGGTGGCACGTCCGATGGTGATCACATCGCGGACGCGATCGTCATTAGCCGGTGTTCCGCTCGGCAGGTACTGCTTCTGAAACAACCCCGCCAGCTCCGGACCCTGCTTGCCCTCGCGATGGCACAGCGCGCAGTATTCCTGATAGACCTCTTTTCCCCTTACCTGCGCAGGAGTGAGCACGACTTCTTTTTCGTGCGATGAGGACTTGCAGCCGGCCAGCGCGAACAGCAGGGCGGCGAAGAGAAGGACGACGGCGAGGGCTTCAGCGTGGCGGGTCATCATCGGGGTTCAGAACGAGTAAAATACCAGAGTCATGCCCGTTGCCCTCAAGCGCGCCTACGAAAAGCCGGCCGCGAGCGACGGCTATCGCGTGCTCGTCGAGCGTTTGTGGCCGCGCGGGCTCAGCAAGAGCGCGGTGCGGATCGAGGAGTGGTTGAAGGACCTGGCGCCCTCCGATGCGCTGCGCAAATGGTTTCATCAGAATCCCGCGCACTTCGATCGCTTCCGCAAGAAGTATCTTGACGAACTATCCGCGCCGGAGGCCGCTCAGGCTCTGGATCGCTTGTATGCCCTTTTACGCAGCGGCAAACCCCTGACCCTGGTGTTCGCCTCTCGCGATCCCGAGCACAACAGCGCCGTGGTGCTGAAGGAGTTGCTGGAAGGCCTGCGCAAGCCACCGTCCAACACCGGCCCGGTGAGGACGAGCGCCGGGCGCCCGCGGGCGCGCATGCAGAATCGCTAGCGCGCATGGTCATCCGACCCGAAGTTGACGATCCCGCAGGGTGGGAGGCTCCGGGTCAAATCACGCTGCCCAACGCTTTCATTGCCTCTCAGAAGAGTGAGACCGCCGAATTCTCACCGGCGTGGGAGCCGGTGGCGAGGCGGCAGGGGCTGCTCGCGGCCAGCTATTGGCTGATCCGCCAGCCCGACCATGCAGCCCTCTCGGGCGAACTTGCGGCCCGCTTTCGCGCACCCGGGTTCGCGCTGCCGAATTCCGATGCCATCGCAGCCATTGCCGGGCACGACTCGGGCTGGGCGGCGTTTCCGTTTGAGGCGTCCTTGCAGGTCGATCCACCGACTGGGAGCGACGGCCGTCCCATGAGCTTTCTCGATTTCGGTCCGGATTTTTTTCTGCCTGCCTGGACGCTTTCGATCGACCGCGCGGAGCAAGCGTCGCGAGTCGGAGGCCGCATGGTCAGCGGTCATTTCTACCGCCTAGGCCAGGGACGCCTGGCGGCGCAGGTCGATGAAGGCGGCAACCGCCGCCGGCTGCAGGAATTTCTGCAGGCGGAGCAGCGGCGCCAGCACCGCCTCGAGGCCTGCATTCCCATCTCCGCGGAGCAAGCCGATGCGCTGGTGGATGTGCTGCAGTTTTGCGATGTGCTCTCGCTTTACCTATGCTGCGGGGCGCAGGAGGCGGTGGAGTTCCCGCAGCAGCTTGGCGGACGCAGGATCCGCCTGCGCTTCTGCCACGGTGCCTTCAAGCTCGATCCTTCTCCATTCAAGGGAGAAGGAAGCCAGGACTCATCGGCAATCCGCCTGAGCGTGCCTGCAAGCCGCTACCCGCACCCCAAGGGGCCGGAGATCAGGCAATTGAACTTTGAGTTGTGCTGAGGCGCGAGGTGCGCGCTGGAAGGGAAGGAGCTTCTATTTCGGCTTCTTCGGCCGATCGTCCACCATCACTTCCACCAGCTCATCGATGGTTTCGAGCGCCCGCTTGTTGGGGAGGTTGTGATTGTTCGACATGATGGAGAAGGCCAGCCGGTCTCCGCTGAGGGTGGTGAGGTAGCCGGCGAGCGAGTTAACGTGTCCGAGGGAGCCGGTCTTGGCCTGCACCCGCCCCTGCGCGTTGGTGCCGCGGAAGCGGTCTGCCAGCGACCCGTCCACTCCGGCGACGGGAAGCGTATCTTCAAGCTTCCCTCCCCAGGGCTGCATGTCGGCGTACCGAAGCAGCTTGACCACGGCGTGAGGCGTAACCAGGTTCTGGCGGGAGAGGCCGGAGCCATCGAAGAACACGTACTCTTCCGACCGAATGTCCCCCTGGGCAAGAAATCCGCGCATCACTTCCAGGCCCGCCTCGATGGTTCCGGCGGTTCCTTTCTCCTTGCCGAGCAAGCGCAGCATGAGTTCGGCATGCAGGTTCTGGCTGACCTTGTTGATCACGCGCAAGTCCTGCAACACCGGCTGCGAATCGTAGTTCGCCAGGACAACATTGGCGGCCGCCTGCGGCGCGCGCCGCACATCTTCGCCTCCGCCTGCCGGGGCGGTAGTGGTTACGGTGAATGTGGAGAGGGAGGCCAGCTCGGTGTGCCGGGTGCGTGAGCGGCCGAGGACCACGATACCGCGCCTTTCCAGCATCTCGCGAAATACCTGAGCGGTGAAGTCAGCCGGGTCCTCGATGGCCAGCGCCTCGTTCGCGCCGGGGTCGTCTGCCGGAATGTTGCCCCAGAGGGTCAGCAGATTGGCGCCCGGTTCGCGCGTGATGTAAACGCGGCGCGGGCCGGTTGAGGCGGGCGTGGTGATAATGCGATTGTCAACGCGGTAATAGTTAGAGGCGGGATTGATGGTGACGAAAGCCTTATCCCCCGGAAGATCGGCGGGCAGGATGCTGACGAACACCACATTGTCGTTGAGGGTGAGGGCGGAGACGGGAGCTCCCCACTCCCACACCATGTCGTCCTGCGCCCAGCCTTCCCCGTAACGTTCGAAGGCGAAGTAAGAATCATCGCCGACCACATCCCCGTCCACGTACTTCACGCCCTTCTGCACCAGTTGATCGGCTAACTGCTCCAGTACCCACATGGGCGGCTGCTTGCGCTCGGTGCGCAGGTTGTAGGGCAGGGTGCGGCCCGAAAGATTGGGATCGCCCCGTCCCACCACGTAGAGATCGCCGCTCAATCGTCCGTGGCGGTCCACCTGGCCGTTGGTTTCGATGGTGGTGCGGAACTTGTAATCCGAGCCAATCAGCGCCAGCACCGCCGCGGTGGTGAACAGCTTGGTATTCGAAGCCGGGGTGAACAGCTTCTCCCCGTTCAGCGAGTAGAGCAACTGGTTTTTCTTGAGGGAGATGACTTCGATGCCCCAGAAACCGCGAGAGACCTCGGGATCAGCCAGAATCTTCTCGAGCCGCTCGGGCAGCGAAGGCGGGGAAGCTATGGTTTTCTTGTCTTTCGCGGCCGCAGACAAGGCCAACACGAGGGTTAGAAGCAGAGCGACCCGGCGAGAGGCGGCACCACACGTTGCATACATGGGGGCAATCGAATTCTAGCATTTTCCCCCAGATCGCAGTGAGTGTTTCCTTGTGGCGTGCGAGCAGGAATGATGGACCGCCCCATGCGTGGGCCAGGTCACGCACAACTGCGATGGACAGGCAAGGCTGTGTCGCAGCCCGCGGGGCTACGGCAGTTTAGAATCGACGTGCATGCGCCCTCCCTACCGCTGGAATCTGGGTGACCGCACGCTCGAGTTGGGCGAGCGCACCCTGATCATGGGCATCGTGAACGTCACCCCGGATTCCTTCTCCGATGCCGGCCAGCACCACGACAGGGCTCGCGCCGTGGAACACGCTCTGCGGTTGCTGGATGAGGGCGCCGACATCATCGACATCGGCGGCGAGTCCACACGCCCGGGCACACGCGTCGAGAGCTCTGCGGGGTCCGCGCCGCCTCCGGATCCGCAACGGAAACCCATCAGCCCGGAAGAAGAGTTGAGCCGCGTGATGCCCGTCATCGGTCAAGTGCGGGGCTTGCGCCCGCAGGCTGTGCTCTCCATCGACACCTAAGGCTTGCGTGGCCCGCGCCGCGGTGGAATCCGGGGTGGACATCGTCAACGACGTCAGCGGCCTGCTCTGGGATCGGGGGATGGCGGAGACCGTCGCCGGCTTGCCCTGTGGCCTGGTGGTGATGCACATGCGGGGATTGCCGGAGACCTGGCGTCAATTGCCGCCCTTGGATGACGTAGCGGGGACCGTGAAGCGTGAACTCGAGCAGCGGGTGTGCGCGGCGGAGAAGGCCGGCATCGCGCGCGCGCGGATGGTCATCGATCCCGGGATCGGTTTCGGCAAGAACTACGAAGAGAATTATCCGCTGCTGGCGCACCTGGAGCAGTTGCAAGACCTCGGTCTCCCCATCCTCGCCGGCACTTCGCGCAAGTCATTTGTCGGAAAAG
>Ga0187776_10001621_pt1 | contig 11360 bp, 11 predicted proteins | sample 0216_BV02_MP12_2_FD_132426 | JGI IMG/M metagenome (GOLD analysis project Ga0187776, IMG submission 132426) | Tropical peat soil microbial communities from peatlands in Department of Meta, Colombia - 0216_BV02_MP12_20_MG | ecosystem: Environmental > Terrestrial > Soil > Wetlands > Peat | place...
TCCGCCTCCCCCCGCTGGATGATTCGAAAGGCATCCCCGATGCAGTTGTTTCCGGTCGCGCAGGCCGTCACCGCACAGGAGTTCGGGCCCTGAAGCCCATACCGGATCGCAATCTGCCCGGAAGCCAGATTGATGATGGTCATCGGAATGAAAAACGGCGTCACCCGTTTCGGGCCCTTTTCCATCAGGACGCGATGCCATTCCTCAATGGCATTCAGGCCGCCGATGCCGGAGCCGACGTAGACCCCGATCCGTTCCGCATTTTCGGAGGAGACCTTCAACCCGGAATCGTCCATCGCCATCTGGCCGGCCGCGAGGGCGTAGTGGATAAAGGTGTCCATCTTCTTGATCTCTTTTTTATCGATATAATTCGCCGGATCGAACCCCTTCACCTCGGCCGCGATCCGCACCGGCATCTCGGCCGCATCAAACCGCGTGATGCGGCCCACGCCGCTGACCCCGTCGCACACGGCCCTCCAGGTCGGATCGACCCCGATTCCCAGCGGAGACACCACTCCCATACCGGTGACGACCACGCGGCGTTTCAGAACCCCACCTCCCTCTTCATCAGACGCAACAACCTTGACATGTCTCCATCGTTCAAAAACCGGCCTCCGGCGGACCTTCTTTAGACCCGTTCCTTGATGTAATCCATGACGTTTTGCACCGTGAGGATTTTTTCGGCATCTTCATCCGGAATTTCGATGCCGAACTCTTCCTCAAAGGCCATGACCAATTCGACCGTATCGAGAGAATCTGCGCCCAGATCGTCGACAAAGGAAGCGTCCGGCGTCACATCCTCTTCATCCACTCCGAGTTGCTCGACAATAATCTTTTTCACCTTTTCATCCACGGCTGCCATTGGTTTCTGCACCTCCCCTCTTCCGTCTTAAATTTTCGATTAAAATGACAATGAAACCGTCCTCCCTTTATACCATCAACATCCCGCCGTTGACATGCAGAACGTGTCCCGTAATATATCCGGCCTCCTTCGACACCAAGAATCGAACCGCTTGCGCGATGTCCTGGGGTGTCCCAAGCCGGCCCAGCGGAATCTGTTTCATCAAACCCTCTCGAACTTCAGCCGAAAGGTTCTGGGTCATCGCGGTGTCGATGAATCCGGGGGCTACGGCATTGACCGTGATTCCGCGGCTGGCGTATTCCCGCGCCACGGACTTTGTAAACCCGATCAACGCCGCCTTCGAGGCGGCATAGTTGGCCTGTCCCGCGTTGCCCATCACTCCGACGATGGAGGCAATATTAACGATCCTTCCGCTGCGCTGCTTGCTCATAAAAGGAATCACCGACTTCGTGCAGTGGAAGGCCCCCTTGAGATTCACGTTCAAGACCAAATCCCAATCTTCCTCTTTCATCCGAAGGAGAAGACCGTCGCGGGTGATCCCGGCGTTATTGATCAAAATATCGATTCGACCGAACTCCCGGATCGCCCGATCCACCATCTCGGCCACGGCCTTGCCGTCGGTCACATTGGCCTCCACCGCCAGGCATCGGCGCTCGGGGGAGGCCAGCGCATCGGCCGTCTGCTTCGCCTCTCCCAGATTGACGTCGGAGATGACCAGATGGGCGCCGTCTTGAGCCAGGCTCTCTAAAATCGCCTTTCCGATGCCGCGGGCGCCTCCTGTGACAATGGCGACATGGTCTTTCAGATTCATGTTTTTCTATCGCTCCGATGAATGTCTGCCGGATTAATCCGCTAGTGCCTGGAGAGTCTCATTCAAACTTTCCGGATCTTCGACGTGATACGTTCTCGCCTCTTTGGCGATCCGCTTGACCAAACCGGATAAAACCGTCCCCGGTCCGATTTCAACAAAGGTGGTGATGCCCTCTTGAATCATGCGTCGGACGGTATCGACCCAGAGAACGGGGGACGCCAATTGCCGAACCAGCGCCTCCTTCGCCAGATCTCCAGAAGTGATCGGCGCCGCGTCCACATTCGTCACGACCGGGATCTTCAACGGGAGAAACTTTACTCCGTCCAGATCCCGGCTCAGCCGTTCCGCGGCCGGTTTCATCAAGGCACAATGGGAAGGAACGCTGACGGCCAACGGAACGATCCGCTTCGCCCCTTTCTCTTTGGCCCCGGCCATCGCGGCCTCGACCGCCGGGCGATCTCCTCCAATGACGATCTGAACCGGTGAATTGATGTTGGCCGCCGAAACGACGCCGTGGCTTGAAGCCGCCCTGCAAATCTCCTCTATCGTCGCCCGATCCAATCCCAGGATGGCCGCCATCGCGCCGCTCCCGGCCGGAACGGCCTCCTGCATGTACCGTCCGCGGTTCCGCACGAGCGCCACGGCATCGGCGAACGCCAAACTGCCGGCGGCCACCAACGCGGTATACTCGCCCAGGCTGTGTCCGGCCAGCATGGAAGCCGACAGCCCATTTTCCTCCGCCCATCTCAACGCCGCGAGGCTGGTCGTGAGAATCGCCGGCTGCGTTTGCTCGGTCAGGTTTAACCGGTCGGTCGGCCCCTCATGACAAAGCTTCGCGATATCAAAACCCAGCACCTCCTGGGCCGCGACGTATACCTGTCGGGCCGCATCGGACGCCGCGTACAACTTCGCGCCCATCCCGACATACTGGGAACCCTGTCCTGGAAATAAAAACGCAACCGACATCGTCAGAGTATTCAGATATTGCTTAAATCGGATCTCGAAGTCAACAAAAAAATATCCTTAAATCGCACGAAAATGAGTCAAGGAACAGGAAAGAAGGGATACATCCGCCGGGTGTCGTACGCCTTCGAATGATTTGGGCCATCCGAATCGGATCGCCTACCACCGTACAAGGGCTGAGGCCCAGGTTAATCCGGCCCCAAAGGCCTCGAACAATACCAGATCCCCGTCATTGATCCGCCCTTGGCGAACCGCCTCATCGAGTGCGATTGGAATGGACGCAGCCGACGTATTGCCATACCGGTCCACATTGAGGACCACTTTGTCCATCGGCAACCCCAGACGCTGTGCCACCGCTTGTATGATCCGGAGATTGGCCTGATGGGGGACCAACAAGGAGATGTCGGAGGTTTGAACGTGAGCCGACTTGAGGGTTTCGTAAACCGCTTCCTCCAGGGTTCGGACCGCCACTTTAAACGTTTCATTCCCCTTCATTTTGATATACGGCTTCCGTTCGGCCAGCATCGACGGAGACGGGGGGATCCGCGAACCGCCTCCAGGCACCTGAAGGAGGTCCCACAGCCGGCCGTCGGAATGGAGATGAGTCGACAGGACGCCATGATCGCTTTTCGTCCGTTGAACGACGGCCGCCCCCGCGCCGTCTCCGAACAGGACACAGGTATTCCGGTCCGTCCAGTCGACGATCCGGGACATGACTTCGGTCCCGACGATCAGCACGTTTTTATAGACGCCGTTCCGGATATACTGGTCTGCGACGGAAAGGGCATAGAGAAAACCGGAGCAGGCCGCGGAAAGGTCAAAGGCCGCCGCCTGATGCGCCCCAAGCCGGTCTTGAACGAGGCAGGCCGTCGACGGAAAAAACATGTCGGGTGTGATGGTGGCCACCATAATCAAGTCCAAATCTTTCTCATTCAGCCGGGCCATCTCCAGTGCGCGACGGGCCGCCGGAATCGCCAAATCCGATGCCGCTTCGCTCTCATCCGCGATCCGCCGTTCCCGGATGCCCGTTCGTTCCAGGATCCATTTATCGGTCGTATCCACGATCCGTTCAAGATCCCGGTTCGTCATAACCCGTTTGGGAACGTAGGTGCCGGTGCCGATGATTCGGGTTTTCATTTAGTCTCGCCTGAGGGACTGGAGATACTCTTCGTGCACTTTGCTGTAGATGCTCATGCTCTCTTCGATATCTTTCTGAATCCGTTCATTCACCCGGCCTTCGGCCTGCGTCTTGGCCACGCCAACGGCGTTTTTGATCGCCTTGGCCGACGACCGTCCGTGGCAGATGATCGAGATTCCATTCACCCCAAGAAGCGGGGCCCCCCCATACTCGGCGTAATCCATCCGTCTTCGGAAACGTTGAAAGGCGGACCGGAGAAAGAAATAACCGAACTTCCCGCCCGGCGAGGCCGCGATTTCACGCTTCAAGAGCTTCCCCAAGGCGTCCGCCAGTCCCTCGCTGATTTTCAGGGCGACGTTTCCGATGAAGCCGTCGCAGACGATCACATCGGCAGAACCCGAATAGACGTCTCGCCCCTCCACGTTTCCGACGAAATTCATGGGGCTCGCCTTCAGAATTTTAAACGCCTCTTTGGTCACCTCGTTTCCCTTAGTGTCCTCCTCGCCGATGCTGAGCAACCCGATTTTGGGATTCGATTTTTGCAAAACCCACTCGGCGTACTCATGCCCCATGATCGCGAACTGAAAAAGGTTGATGGGCTTGCAATCGACATTGGCGCCGACGTCGAGCAGGATCGAGTAACCCAGCAAGGTCGGCAGGATGGTGGCAATTGCTGGCCGCTCCACTCCTTGCAGGGGGCCCAGGATGTAGAGCGCCGTGGCCATCGTGGCGCCGCTGTTTCCCGCACTGATCACGGCCACGACATCGCCTTTGCGAACCAGTTCGGTCGCCACCCAGATTGATGACTCCCGTTTTCGACGGATCACGACGGACGGAGCCTCATCCATCTCCACTTTTTGAGCCGCGTGAACGATTGAAATGTCCAGACCCGAAATGGAATGCCGTCCCAATTCCTCCCGGAGGACTGCGGAATCCCCGACCAGGGAAATCCCAACCCCCAACTCCCTCGCGGCCAGGACCGCCCCTTCAACAATCGGTCCGGGCGCATCATCCCCGCCCATCGCATCGACCGCCATTCTCATGGTCATCGTCTTCACCGTTCGAGCACCTCGGAAATTCGGGTTCGCTCCGTTGCCTCGCTTCGACTAGGACTCTTTGATCGCAATGATCGTCTGGCCTTTATAGGTTCCGCAGTTCAGGCAGACGTAATGGGGCCGCTTGGGTTCGTGACATTGGGGACAGGGAACCAGGCTGGGCGTCCGTAGTTTCTTATGCGTTCGCCGTTTGTCTCTCCGGGACTTGGATATCTTGTGTTTTGGATGTGCCATAAAAGATTTACCTTTCGTTATTTTTTGATGATCTTTTTCAGTTTCTCCTGAAAATGGGTCATCGGGCGACGGGTCTCATCCTCTATACAACGGCAAGCCATGCGATTCAAGTCCACGCCGCATCGAGGACAGAGCCCTCGACAACTTGGCCGACACAACGGATAGGTCGGCAGGGACAGCAAGACTTGTTCTCGGACCAAGTCGGTCAGATCGATGATATCGCCCGAATAGAAGGACTCATCCAACTCCCTCCCGTTGAGTTCACGCCATTCCCCTGGCAACCGACCGGTCTTCGACTCCTTCGGCACCATGGTTATTTCGAACGACGTATGGACCGGATAGGAAAGCTCCTCCAAGCACCGAACACATTGATGCTTTACCTGGGCTTGAGCTTCTCCCGAAACATAGACGGATTGATCCGTCAGAACCAGCCGGACCCGAACATGAATGGGACTTACAAATTCTGAGGCGGAACCTTTGAGGTCCAGCGTCGCGGGATCCGCTTCATAGTCGAGATCAAGCCCTTCATTCGGTATATCAGATCGATGAATCTGCATCTAAAACCATGATAAAACTTTCAAATTATAGGGATCACCCGATGATTTGTCAAGGAAATTGACTTCCTCGACGAAAATGGGGCGTCTGATGCCATTCGCATCGAAAAGTATGATAAAATATATTTATGGAAGTTTTCAACCGCCATTCGCCCGGAAAACTTCGGATCGGTCTCTTCCTTTTCTTGGCCCTGCTTGCTGGAGGAGTTTATCAGGGCTTTCAGTTGGCCCCCTATTGGATGAACGCCTACGAGATGAAAGATTTTATGGCCGAGACAGCCCATACGGGACCACTTGCGACAGATGAAGCGATCCGCCGATCCATTATTACAAAAGCTAAGGAGTTAGGCATCGAACTCACGGACCGGGACATCGAGATCGATCGCTCCCCAATGGAATTGTCCATCTCAACCGCATGGGAGGTGGATTATAATTTTTTCGGTCTTTATGATCACACCTTTACTTTTAGCCCCCAGGTCAACGCCAAACACCAGTAAACCACTCCCCGCCCATGGGGGGCGCCGTATGAGGACTTAACGTTAAAAACGGCGCTTCCCGCTCCCGATGGAAATGAAAATACCCTGCCGCCGCGATCATCGCACCGTTATCCGTACAGTAGGCCGGATTTGGAATGTAAAGCGATCGTCCACGTTCCCTGCAAACATCGGCCAACCGTTTACGGAGCAGGGCGTTTGCCGCCACTCCCCCCGTCACACAAATGGATCGGACACCGTATCGATTTGCGGCCGAGACCGTTTTCTCAACCAGGACATCCACGATCGCCTGTTGATAGGCCGCGGCCATGTCCGGTATGCGGAGGTCAGACGCATGCGGAAAGCCCGATCGTTCCAAATAATAACGCAGAGACGTTTTCAGTCCGCTGAAGCTCATATCCAATGAATCATTTTTTAAAAAAGGCCTCGGAAATCGGGTTCGACTCGGATCGCCCTCCCTGGATACCCGATCGATCGATGGTCCTCCCGGATAAGGCAACCCTAACATCTTGGCTCCCTTGTCAAATGCCTCCCCCGCCGCGTCGTCGATGGTTTGTCCCACTAACTCCAACGGTCCGTGGACCGGAACGAAGTAAATATTTGTATGCCCGCCGGAAACCACCAGGGCCACGGCAGGAAGTTCAACGGTTCGGTTCTCCAGGTGGACAGCCGCAATATGGCCTTCGAGATGGTTCACGCCGATCAACGGCAGCTTGTGACGATAAGCCAGGGCCTTTCCGAACGAGACGCCCACCAACAACGCCCCCATTAAACCGGGCCCCTGCGTTACCGCTATACCGGAGAGATCCCGAAACTTGACGCCGGCCTTAGTCAAGGCCTCACTGACCACCTCCGAGATCACAGCGGTGTGTTGACGGCAGGCCAATTCCGGGACCACCCCGCCGTACCTCTGATGAACTCGCTCCTGCGAGTACAAAATATTGGACAAAACCTCCCGCCCATCTTTAACGACAGCGGCGGCGGTTTCATCGCACGATGTCTCGATACCCAGGAGAAGCACGCTGTTTTCTCTTCGATGCATCATTTAATTGGAATCCAATACGAGAACTCTTTTTGACAGCAGGCCATCCGTGGGGTCGGGTAAATGAAAAAGCTTAAGTGACCCCGATCAAACTGGACAGAATACCGATCTAAACAAGATAGACTTTTGGAGGGAACGTGATGGTGGAAGAAAATCGGACTCTATGCGGTTCTTCAAGTCCTGGCCCCGGGGGTTCATTACGAAACACTTACTTTTGAGCCTCATGAATGATGCTCATAATGCATTATTACCCCAGGGAGCGCCTGTATTCACTGCACACGTGTTGAATCCGTCGATCAGACCTCCGCCATGACCTCGTCTTCCACAAAGGCAAGCATATTGTCTTTGAGAATCACCTTAATCCGTTTCGCATCTTTAAAGCGTCCCTTCAACAATTCCTCGGACAAAGGATCGCCGATGTTTTTCTGGATCACTCGGCGCATCGGTCGCGCTCCATAAGCCGGCTCGTACCCTTCTTTGGTCAGCCACGATTTTACTTCGGGCGTCACATCCAGTTGGATCCCGCGATCCGAAAGCCGCTGATTGACCTCCTCGATCAAGATATCCGCAATTTTAATCAGGTGCTGCTTCTCCAGGGGATGGAAGACGACCACTTCGTCGATCCGATTGAGAAACTCCGGATTGAACCCCTTTTTCAATTCGGCAAGCACGTCTTCTTTCATACGGACCCGTTTCTCTTCATCGGCATCTTTCTGAAAGCCCAGCGTGGCCCCTTTATGGATCAGCTTGGTGCCAAGGTTCGAAGTCATGATCAGGACGCAATTCTTAAAGTCGACCTTGCGGCCGAGGCTATCGGTTAAACAGCCGTCTTCTAAAACCTGAAGCAGCATATGGAAGATCTCCGGGTGAGCCTTTTCGATCTCGTCGAACAAGACGACGGAATAAGGCCGACGGCGCACTGTTTCGGTCAATTGGCCGCCTTCTTCGTATCCCACATAACCCGGCGGGGCTCCCACCAGTCGTGACCCGGTAAACTTTTCCATGTACTCCGACATATCGATGCGGATGAGGGCGTTCTCGTCATCAAACAAGAACTCCGCCAACGCCTTGGCCAATTCGGTTTTACCCACCCCCGTCGGCCCCAAGAAAATGAAAGACCCGATCGGTCTCTTGGCCTCCTTCAAACCGGCTCGGGAGCGCCGGATGGCACGACAGACCGCTGCAATGGCCTCTTCTTGTCCCACGATCCGCTTGTGAAGTTCCCCTTCCATATGGAGAAGTTTCTGGGATTCCGCTTCCTCGAGTTTGTACAACGGGATTCCAGTCATCTTGGATACTACATATCCCACGTCCTCTTTCGAAATGACCGGCCGATTTTTCTCTTGGCTTTTTTTCCACTCCCGCTTGGCCTCTTCCAGCAACCGTTTGTGCCGCTCTTCTTCTTCGCGAAGCTTGACGGCCTCTTCAAAATTTTGAAGCGTGACGGCCAATTCCTTATCCCGAGTAACCCGTTTCAATTCCTGCTCCAATGATTTGAGCTCCTCAGGAAGCGAATAGCTCTTCATTTTGGCCCGAGACCCGGTTTCGTCGATCACATCGATCGCCTTGTCCGGCATGAATCGGTCCGTGATGTACCGGTCTGCAAGGCGTACGGCTTCCACGATCGCCTCTTCCGTAATCTCAACACCGTGGTGTTCTTCATACCGATCCCGAAGCCCTTTGATGATCCGAATCGTCTCTTCGGCACTCGGCGGTTGAACAAAGATCGGTTGGAATCGTCGCTTGAGGGCACCGTCTTTCTCGATATGTTTTCGGTATTCGTCCAGCGTCGTGGCTCCTATGCATTGAATTTCGCCCCGCGCCAACGCGGGCTTGAGCATGTTGGACGCGTCGATGGAACCCTCGGCCGCACCGGCCCCGACCAACGTGTGGAGCTCGTCGATAAAAATGATGATGTTTCCGGCCTGGACGATCTCCTTCATGACCACCTTGAGTCGCTCTTCAAATTGGCCCCGATACTTGGTTCCCGCCACCAAAGAACCGAGGTCCAAAGCGATGACGCGTCGGTTCAGAAGGTTGTCCGGCACTTCCGTTGAGACGATTCGCTGGGCCAAGCCTTCAACAATCGCGGTCTTGCCCACGCCGGACTCCCCGATCAAAGCCGGATTGTTTTTCGTCCGCCGGCATAAGATCTGAAGTACACGTTCAATTTCATCCGCCCGGCCGATCACTGGATCCAACGCCCCTTCACTGGCCAATTGAGTCAAATCCCTGCCGAACTCTTCCAACGCAGGTGTATTGCTCTTCTTCTCGCGCTCCCGCGGTACGGATTTGCGAAGAAAATTAACGGTGAGTTGACGAGCGGTGAGTAGATTGGCTCCCAGGCTTCGGAGAATTTTTCCTCCGATCCCTTCTTCCTCGCGGAGAAGCCCTAGAAGCAGATGTTCACTCCCGATGTGGTTATGACCCAGCAATCGGGCTTCTTCAACCGCAAACTCGATAACCTTCTTTACACGGGGAGTAAACGGTATTTCACCAAAGGTCATGGTGCTGCCCCCACTGGGAAGATTCCGCTCGATTTCCAGGCGAACCTGCTCAGGAGAAAGCCCCATCTTCTTCAAGATCGCCAGTGCGATTCCATCCGTTTCTCGTAGAATCGCTAGAGCCAGATGCTCTGTACCTAGATAATCATTTTGGTGGCGCTCCGCTTCTTCCCGCGCCAGAATGATGATCTTTCGCCCCTTATCGGTAAATCGCTCGAACATCGGTCCTCCTCAACCTTTTGCCACTCACCATGGGTATTTCCAAGACAACGTAGTCAACACGACTTGATGTTGTTTTATCTACAAAAGAGCGGGCAACTTCTTAACGATACCCGCTCTATTTTATTATCCTTTTGAAAGTGAATTAAAAGCGAAATCATTTGATTTTATTGTAACCATTGGCCAATCTATTGTCAAGATATTTCTCCTGATACGCGGGACGAATTGGCAGGGCGGGAAACGACAAACCAGGCAAGAAAAGTGAGTGGACCGTCGAATCAATTATTCGGTGGCCTTATTATTATGCTAAGTGACTGGATGTGGATCTTTGGAACGGGCGGCTCGAACAACATCGAATTGAGAGGCATGGATCGCACGACCTTGCCATTGGAACTCCGCGAGATCAAAACCTATTTGAAGTGCGAGTTTTTCCAATTCCAAGGCGAGCTCAAGATCTTTCTTGCCTTCGAGGTGTCGATGCTCATACATCCTATCCCAGCAAAGCAGAATCGTTTCCCCCAAACAACCAAACACTTCATTCTCGTGAAGAAGCCCAAAATCGAAGGAGCACTGCATGCCGGAAAGATGTCCAACTCCGCCTTCCACAACCACAATATCGGGTCGTTGTTCCATGAGATCCAGAGGAGTGCTGGTCGGGCGACTGTCATCGATAATCAGAGTCCCGGCCGGGAGCTCGGCCGGGCTCAAAACGGCCGATATGGCGTTGGTCGCAGCTACAATGAGATCGGCCTTCTGTGAAAGAGAAAGTCCTTTGGAAAGAAGGATCGGCGCCTTCACCTGCTTCGAAAGCTCTTCCCCAAGCTCATTGAGTACCTTGACCCGGCGATCCACGAGGACCAGTTTTCCGACCCTCTCTGCCAACAGTTTGCTCACCAGGGATCCGACCAGCCCCGCCGCCCCCACAACAGCAACGGTACAATCTTTTAATTCTAACCCTACCCTCTGGGCCAAAGATTCCGCCGCTTGCTTGAGAAGGACGGAGGTGTAGATGCTTCCACTTGTAATGAGGGCCTTCACTCCGTCCAAGGCTTCCCACTTTGCGCGCATAACGGATGCAGATAATGCACCCAAACCAATCACTTTAGGCCCCAGTTTTTCACCCAGCCGGACCGATTGGACGATTCTTCTTCGGGCTTTATTGAGATCCCTGAACATCTGCTCGGCCGTTAAAGGACAAAAAACGACCCGACCCTTCATCGGCCGCCCCTCCCGAGTTTTTATACCCGAAATTGAGGGGCCGAGTACAGGCCAAAGGTGACGGGAAATTGCTTCAATAAGCCAAACAGGAACATACCGGAAAAATGGATATTTTCGACAGACATCGGATGGGTAGCGGGGATGGACGACGAATACAAAATCCACCGATTCGACCATGAGTTGCACAATGGACCGCGGCATCAAGTGGAGAATAAAATCTCGCAATGTGCTGATCAGGGATTGCATGCTGTTATGATCCAAATGAA
>Ga0187776_10001622_pt1 | contig 11353 bp, 8 predicted proteins | sample 0216_BV02_MP12_2_FD_132426 | JGI IMG/M metagenome (GOLD analysis project Ga0187776, IMG submission 132426) | Tropical peat soil microbial communities from peatlands in Department of Meta, Colombia - 0216_BV02_MP12_20_MG | ecosystem: Environmental > Terrestrial > Soil > Wetlands > Peat | place...
ACAGCGAAGGACAACTCGTGGCCTCGATCCTGTCCAAGAAAGTCGCGGCCGGGTCGAGCCATGTGGTGATCGATCTTCCGGTGGGTCCGACGGCCAAGGTCCGCAGTCTCGATGCGGCCCAGGCGCTGGCGCGTCGTCTGGAGGAGGTGGGCCGGGCGGTTGGCCTGAAGGTCCGCGTGGCGATCACCGATGGGTCACAGCCCGTCGGCCGCGGCCTCGGCCCGGCGTTGGAGGCGCGGGATGTGCTCTCCGTGTTGCGGGGGGATCGCAACGCGCCGCAGGATTTGCGTGAGCGGGCCCTGCTCCTTGCGGCGGACGTTCTGGAACTCTCCTCCCGGGTCGCGGAAGGCCGGGGTCGCTCGGAAGCCGAGGCGATTCTTAACGACGGGCGCGCGTGGCGAAAATTTCAGGCGATCTGTGACGCCCAGGGCGGAATGCGTGAGCCGCCCCGCGCCCCGCACACGCATGTCGTCGCGGCGGATCGTGCGGGCCGTGTGGCCGCCATCGACAACCGCCGCCTGGCGAGGATCGCGAAGTTGTCCGGTGCGCCGAAGGCCCGGGCCTCAGGCCTTGAGCTGCATACTCCTCTCGGCACACGAGTTGAAAAAGCCCAGCCCCTGTTCACGATCCATGCCGAGGCGCATGGGGAGCTCGACTACGCCCTGGCCTATGTGGAAGGGCAATCCGACATTGTGCGCATAGAGGAGCCCGGATGAAACCGCTGATCCTGGCGTGGCCCGGAAATATTGATCGGGCGGAGTCGCTCGCGGCCCGCATCGACGCGGAGTTGGGCAAAATGACGGTGCGCCGCTTTCCCGACGGGGAAACCTATCTTCGTATCGATACCCCGGTCGAGGGACGCCCCGTGGCCCTGTTCTGCACGCTGGACCGCCCGGACGAAAAAGTTTTGCCGTTGCTTTTATTAGCCGCGACGGCGAGAGACCTCGGGGCTGCGCGGGTCGGTCTGATCGCACCGTATCTGGCCTACATGCGCCAGGACCGCCGCTTTCAACCCGGGGAAGGGATCAGCTCGGTTTATTTTGCCCGGATGCTCTCCGGATTCGTCGACTGGCTAGTGACGGTTGATCCGCATCTGCACCGCCGACGGTCCCTAAGCGAAATCTATTCCATCCCGACAAGCGTCGTTCATGCCGCCCCGTTGATTTCGGAATGGATTCGTGCGAACATTGAATCCCCGGTGCTGATCGGGCCCGATGCGGAAAGCGCGCAATGGGTGTCCGAGGTGGCGAAAGGGGCAGATGCGCCGTGCCTCGTGTTGGATAAAATTCGCCGGGGCGACCGCGAGGTGGAGGTGTCGGTCCCGGAGGTCGAACGTTGGCTCAAGCACACGCCGGTGCTGGTGGACGATATCATCTCCACGGCCCGAACTCTGATTGAAACGATCGGGCCCCTCCGGCGGGTGGATCTGTCGCCGCCGGTCTGCATCGGGATCCACGCGATCTTTGCGGCCTCGGCATATGACGATCTCCGGAAGACGGGGGCCGCGCGGGTGGTGACCTGCAACACTGTCCCGCACGCCTCAAACGCGATCGATGTGACGGACCTCCTGGTTGAGGGCGTGCGCGAAATTCTGGAGTCCAGATAAAATGTTTAAAAACGCCCGATCGTTCAGAGTGGGACTCTCGGACCTGAATCGCTTGCGGAAAATCCTGACGGTGGTCAGCGAATCGGGCGGGGGTCTTCTGATCGATCAACTCCGACTGAAGTACCTCCTCCCGCTTTGGTCCCGGTTCACGGGCTTCTTGACTCGGCGGCCGTCGGAGGCGCGCCTGGTCCGGATCGAAACGGGGAGGCCGGTCCTGTCTCCGGACGTCCTTCGGTCCGTTTTGGAACGGTTGGGACCGACGTTTATCAAGTTGGGACAGGTCCTAAGCCTGAGGGCGGACGTGGTCGGCGAAGGCCTGGCTAAAGAACTTTCCAAACTTCAAAGCGACGCCGGGCCTTTTCCGTACGAAGAGGCCCGGCGCATCTTTAAGGAACAAACGGGCCGGTTCCCCGAAGACGTTTTCAAATCGTTTGAAGAGAAGCCGGTTGCGGCCGCCTCGTTGGCTCAGGTGCATCGGGCCGTGTTGAACGACGGAACCGAGGTGGCGGTGAAGATCCAGCGGCCGGGCATACGAAAAATGATCGAGCAAGATGTCCACCTCTTTTATTACCTGGCCGGCTTGGCGGAGCGTTTTATTCCCGAACTGCGGATCTACCAGCCGGTGAGGGTGGTCAAGGAGTTTGCCGATTGGACCTTGCGGGAACTTGATTTCGCGATCGAAGGTCACAATGCCGAACGGTTTGCCTTTATCTTTAAAGACAATCCGCAAATATTCATTCCGAAAATATTTTGGGACTATACGACCTCCCAGGTGATCACGATGGAGTTTTCCCACGGGGTGAAAGCCAGTGACCTGGGCCGGATCGGGGCGCTTGGATTGGACCGGAAACAATTGGCCTCGATCGGCGTGGAGGCGCTCTTTCACCAATTTTTTATATCGGGTTTTTTCCACGCCGATCCCCATCCCGGAAATTTTTTCGCCATGCCGGACGGGCGGCTCTGCCTTCACGATTTCGGGATGGTCGGATACCTCGATCAAAGGACGCGCAAAGAACTCCTGAGCTGTCTTGTCTCGTTTGTCAACAAGGACGTCGACGGTTTCACGAAGCATATCCTCCATATGGCCTTGATCGACGAGAAGAGCGATGTCGTCGGTTTTGAAAAAGACGTGGCCGGCATCCTGAGTGAATTTTTCTTCTCGGAGCGCCGCCCGAGCGTGGCCTGGGCCTTCTTCCGCGTGATCAACCGGGGGGCGCAGAACGCCATCCGGTTTCCGGGAGACCTCGCGTTGTTCGGCAAGGCGCTTGTGACGACCGAGTCGATGGGTTTACTGTTGTACCCGGAATTCGATTTTAATCGGGAGTTGGAACCTTTTGTGAAAAACGCCATGTTGAAACATTTCAGTCCCACAAAAACGATCCAGAAAATGGAAGCGGATATCCTGGACTACTTGGGATTCATCCAGGATCTGCCCGAACGGGTCCAGGGCGTGCTGACAAAGCTGGAAAGGGGGGAGATCGGAATCAAATTCGATGCGGGCGACTTGAAAGAGATCGAGCGGGAATTCGACCGTCAAAACGATCTGAGGATCCTGGGGATCGTCCTGACGGCCGTCTTCTTCGGAATGCTCGGGCTTCTTTATCTGGAGGGCACGAGAACGATTCTGGGCTTTTCGCTCAGCGCCATGGCGGTTCCGTTGTTTGTCGTGTTGCTGGCCTGGTTCTTTATCCGATTGCGACAGGGACCCGGCCGGTAGGGTATTATAACGGGAATATCCCAAAGGAGGAGGAAATGAATCGAGGGTTGATCTTGTTCGTGTTCGGTGCGGCATTGATGCTGGTCCCGTCGGCCCCATCGGCTCAGATGGGGGGAATGCCGGACGAGGGGATGCGGGGCGGAGAAATGGGAATGCATGAGGGGATGGGAATGCATGAAGAGATGGGCATGCACGAGGGCATGGGGATGCATGAAGGGATGGGGATGGACGGCGGCATGAGGGGCATGATGCGGATGATGATGGCAATCAACCATCTGGACCTGACGCCGGAGCAGCAGAAGAAGATCCAAACCCTTCGGATCCAGCATCAAAAAGAGGCCATCCCGCTTTTTGGAAAGATCCGAATGGCCGGCCTGGAAATCGAAGAGCTCCTGATGGCCGATCCGGTCAACATGGAAAAGGTGAAGGCCAAAACGAAGGAAAAATACGAAGCCATGGCCGATCTGGAAGTTCGACATTTTCAGCTCCAGCAGCAGATCAAGGCGGTCCTGACGCCGGAGCAGCGGAAGCAGCTTGAAGAAATGAAGATGGAGCACGGCATGGGTCGTCCGATGGGCCACCCGATGGGATCGCCGGGAGAAATGCCGATGCACCCGAAAATGGGCATGCCGGCGCCGGGCTCGCCGGCTCCCAAGGCGGAAGATCCCTACGACCGTTGAGCCGAAGCGAGGGGTGTGCGAAACCATGTTGATCCTGGATCGAAATTCTCTGGATCTCCTCTTTGACGCCTTGAAGCGTCGGGGCTTCAATCTGGTCGGGCCGACCCTTCGCGACGGCGCGATCGTATACGACGCCCTGGCCTCGACGGCCGATCTGCCGGTCGGGTGGACGGATGAGCAGGAGGGGGGCCGTTATCGGTTGAAGAAACGCGCCGACGACGCCCTCTTCGGCTACGCTGTCGGGCCGCAGTCCTGGAAGAAGTTTTTGTTTCAGCCGGTCACGCGTCTCTGGCAGGCCCGCCGCGAAGGGGACGGTTTTCGGATCATTCCGGAGAATGTGAAGCCGCCCCAGTGGGCGTTCATTGGCGTCCGCTCGTGCGAGCTGCACGCGATCGCGATTCAGGATAAGGTTTTTATCGGCGGCCCCGCCCCGGATTCCTCTTACCAGATCCAGCGCAAAGATCTTTTTATCGTCGCGGTGAGCTGCGGCCAGGCCGGCGGAACCTGTTTCTGCGTCTCGATGAACACGGGTCCCAAGGCGACGGCCGGTTTCGATCTGGTTCTGACCGAGGTGTTGGAGCCCGCCCGTCCCCCCGATGGGGCCCGTCGCCACTACTTCGTGGCGGAGGCCGGCAACGAGCGCGGGGCCGAGGTTCTCCGCGATGTTCCGCACACGGAGGCGACCGAGCAGGAGAATGCGGCGGCGGAACGCATCGTGGAAAAAACGGCGTCGCAAATGGGCCGGACGATGGATACGACCGATATAAAGAATCTGCTTTATCGAAATCTTGAACATCCAAGATGGGATGAAGTCGCGACGCGCTGCCTGACCTGCGCCAACTGCACCCTGGCCTGCCCGACCTGCTTTTGCTCGACGGTCGAGGACGTGACGGACCTGACGGGCGACCACGCCGAACGGTGGCGGAAGTGGGACTCCTGCTTCACGATGGACTTCTCCTACGTTCACGGCGGGACCGTCCGGTCATCCGTGAAGTCCCGCTACCGCCAATGGATGACACACAAGCTGGCGACCTGGATTGATCAGTTCGGCACCTCGGGCTGCGTGGGCTGCGGGCGCTGCATCACCTGGTGCCCCGTCGGGATCGACATCACCGAGGAGGTCCGCGCCATCCGGGAGACAGGAAAGTGAATCCGAACAGCGAGCACAATCTCCGCCTGTAAGGGCGGAGTTAGCGAGCGAATTAAATGGAGAATTTTTCCACACGGATCGAAGAATCCCCGGCTGGAGGGCCGGGGTTCTTCAATGCATGGATTCCCTATCCGGCCGAGGTGGTCGAGAAGCGCCGGGAGGCGCTGCGGGTCTATACCTTGCGGCTCCGGATCCGGGATGAGGCGGTCCGGCGGGCCTACCGGTTCCGACCTGGCCAGTTCAACATGATCTATGCTTTCGGGGTTGGCGAAGTTCCGATCTCAATCGTGTCGGACCCGGACGAGTCGGAGTATCTGGATCATACGATCCGCGACGTCGGAAAAGTGACCGACGCCCTCGTCGGCCTCAAAAATGGGGCAACGGTGGGCGTTCGTGGACCGTATGGGAGCTGGTGGCCGCTGGAAGAGGCGCGGGGCAAGGATGTCGTGATCGTCACGGGCGGACTGGGATGCGCCCCCGTCGTATCGGTGATCAACTATGTGGCCAACCGGCGCGACCGCTACGGCCACCTCAAGATTTTCCACGGGGTCAAGACGCCGAAGGACCTGCTCTATCGCGCCCGGTTTCGCGCCTGGCAGAAACACCCGGATACGGAGGTGTATCTCACCGTGGACCATCCGGATCGGGAATGGAAATACAAGGTCGGCGTCGTCACGAACCTCTTTCGTCAGGTCCGGATCGACGCACGGAAGAGCGCGGTGATGATGTGCGGTCCGGAGGTCATGATGAAAAGCGCCGTGCGGGACCTTCTGGCCCAAGGTCTGTCCGCCGATCGGATTTACCTCTCGCTGGAGCGGAACATGAAATGCGCGATCGGTTTCTGCGGGCATTGTCAGTACGGACCGCGATTCATCTGCAAGGACGGTCCGGTGCTCCGCTTCGATCAAATCCGGGACTGGTTCGGAATCAACGAGGTCTGAGATGAGGGCACGAAAACCCAAGCTCGCCGTCTGGAAATTTGCCTCCTGCGACGGCTGTCAGTTGAGTCTCCTGGACTGCGAGGACGATTTGCTGAAAATCGCGGACCGGGTGGAGATCGCCCATTTTCTGGAGGCGTCGCGCGCGGTCGTCAAGGGTCCTTACGACCTTTCGCTGGTGGAAGGCTCGATCACCACGCCGACCGACGCCGAACGCATCCAAGCGGTCCGGCGCGTATCGAAATTTCTGGTCACGATCGGCGCCTGCGCGACCGCCGGCGGCATTCAGGCCCTTCGCAATTTTCAGGATGTTAAAGAGTTTACCTCGATCGTCTATGCCCGTCCGGACTATATCCGGACGCTCGACACCTCGACGCCGATCTCGGATCATGTCCCCGTCGATTACGAGCTCCGCGGTTGTCCCATCGACAAACGGCAGTTGGTCGAGGTCATCGGCGCCTTCCTGCACGGCCGGAAGCCGAACACGCCGTCCCACAGCGTCTGCATCGAGTGCAAGCTCCGCGGGAACGTTTGCGTGATGGTGGCGCACGGCACACCCTGTCTCGGACCCGTCACGCATGCCGGCTGCGGCGCCATCTGTCCCTCGTACGACCGCGGTTGCTACGGCTGCTTCGGCCCGATGGAAACGCCCAACACGTCTTCTTTAAGCCGGTGGTGGGGCCGCCTCGGCGTGGGGGAGCGGGATCTCGTTCGGGTCTACCGCGGCTTCAACGCCTACGCCGAGGCCTTCCGCAGGGAGAGCGAAGCGCATGACACACAAAACAATCAGAGTCAATAACCTCGCCCGCGTCGAAGGCGAGGGCGCGCTCTATCTGAAGATCAAGGGCGATGAAGTCGTGGACGTCCGACTGGAGATCTTCGAGCCCCCCCGTTTTTTCGAGGGACTGCTGCGCGGGCGGACCTTCGGCGAAGCTCCGGACATCACCGCACGGATCTGCGGTATCTGTCCCGTCGCCTATCAGATGAGTGCCGTGCATGCGATGGAGAACGCCTTCGGCGTCGAGGTGGACGGCCCGCTCCGGGCGCTTCGCCGGCTGATCTATTGCGGCGAATGGATCGAGAGCCACACGCTTCATGTCTATCTGCTTCACGCGCCGGATTTCCTCGGCTATCCCGATGCCCTCCGGATGGCCCGGGACTATCCGGAGATTATCGAACGGGGTCTTCGGCTAAAACAGACCGGAAACGAGATCCTCCGCCTCCTGGGCGGAAGGGAGGTTCATCCCATCAACGTCTGCGTCGGGGGTTTCTACAAGACGCTGGCACGGCGCGAGCTCGATCCGCTGGCCGAGCGGCTTCGCTGGGCGCGGGAGGCGGCGCTCGAGACGGTTCGATGGGCGGCCACGCTGCCATGTCCGGAGTTTGAAAAGGATTACGAATTCGTCGGGCTTCGTCATCCGCTTGAGTATCCGTTTAACGAAGGGCGTCTGGTCTCGAATCGTGGGTTGGACATTGCAGTGCGCGAGTACGAAGACCACTTCGTCGAAGAACAGGTGCCGCACAGCAATGCCCTGCATTCGCGGTTTAAGGACCGGGGGGCCTATCTCGTCGGGCCGCTCGCCCGCTACAGCCTGAACTTTGACCGGCTCTCGCCGATCGCGCAGGAAGCGGCCCGTGGGGCCGGCCTTTCCGCCGTCTGCCGCAATCCGTTCCGGAGCATTGTCGTCCGGAGCGTCGAGATTCTCCAGGCGTGCGACGAGGCGCTTCGGATCATCGAGAGCTATGAGAGGCCGGACCGGCCCGCCGTTCCGATACGGCCCCGTGCGGGAATGGGTTACGGCTGCACCGAAGCCCCGCGGGGCATTCTCTATCATCGCTACCGGGTGGATGACGCGGGCGTGATTAAGGAGGCGAAGATCGTCCCGCCGACGTCTCAGAACCAGAAGATGATCGAGGATGATCTGCGCCGGTTTGTGCAAACGCATGTCGGTCTGCCGAAGGAGGAATTGGAACGGCGGTGCGAACAAACCATACGCAACTACGATCCGTGCATTTCGTGCGCGACGCATTTTTTGCGGATTCATTATTTATAGGGACTCGCGTCGGGATTTATGAAGATCCACCATCTTACAGTAGAGGATGCGCTCAAGAGCCTCCACAGCGGCCTCGAGGGTCTTTCGGTCGCGGAGGCGGACCGAAGGCGGTCGGAGTTCGGCCCGAATCGGGTCGAGCGGATTCAGGAAGAATCCCTCGTCCTTCGTTTCTTGAAAGGGTTCACCCATTTCTTCGCATTGATCCTCTGGGTCGCCGCCGGACTGGCGTTTTGGGCCGAATGGAACGATCCGGGAAAAGGAATGGTCACGTTGGGTCTGGCGATCCTGGGGGTGATCCTAATCAACGGACTGTTTTCGTTCTGGCAGGAATACCGGGCCGAACAGGCGCTCGCGGCGCTTCAGAATCTCCTCCCGCGTCAGGTCAAGGTGCTCCGAGACGGCAAAGTGGTGCTGACGCCCTCCGAGGAAGTGGTTCCCGGGGATGTCATTGATCTGGAAGAGGGGGATCACATCCCGGCCGACTCCCGATTGATCCAGGGCTACGGAGTGCGGGTGAATAATGCCACCGTAACCGGGGAGTCTATACCCAAGGCCCGGGATGCGCATCCGAGCGAGCGGGAGGAATTGATTCAGAGCAAAAACATCCTTCTGGCCGGAACCTCGATGGTCTCGGGTCAGGCCCGAGCCCTGGTATTCGCCACGGGGATGCAGACCGAGTTCGGCAAGATCGCCCATCTGACCCAAACGGCCGGGATGACGGTTTCTCCGCTTCGAAAGGAGATTGCGCACTTGAGCCGCGTGATTGCAATCCAGGCGATGGGCATCGGGGCGGTCTTTTTCCTGATCGGACATTTTCTGGGTCTGATGTTCTGGCAAAATTTTATTTTTGCCATCGGTATCATCGTGGCCCTCGTTCCGGAAGGGCTTTTGCCCACCGTCACCCTTGCACTGGCGATGGGCTCTCTACGCATGGCGAAAAGGAACGCCTTGATCCGACACCTTCCCTCGGTCGAAACCCTGGGATCGGCCACCGTGATCTGCACCGATAAAACGGGGACGTTGACCTTGAATCGCATGGAGGCGGAAAAAATTTATCTCGGCGGTCGGTTTTATCAGTCCGACGAGGTAGGGGCGGTTGGCGAACCGCCCCCACGGGAGGCCCACCCCCATTTTTTTGAAGCCGCGATGTTCTGTCACAATCTAAAAAAGATCGAAAAGGATGGGCGCGAGGAGTTGCTGGGAGATCCCATGGAGGCGGCGCTGGTCGGGTTGGCCCAAAAGGCTATTTCGGTCGAAAAAGAGTATCCCCGTCTGGATGAAATTCCGTTTGATTCGGATCGAAAAAGGCTGTCCTCTCTTCATCGAACTCCGGAGGGCCCTGTTCTCTATACCAAAGGGGCGCTCGAGGCGCTTCTCCCGCTCTGTCGTCAGGTCCAACAGGATGGAAATCTTCAGCCCCTCACGGCGGCATTAAAAGAAAAGTTCCTTCGAGCCGAAGAAGCGATGGCGGCGGACGGATTGCGGGTTCTGGCCTTCGCTTACCGTCCCGTTTCAGAAGGGCATGACCGTCTGCATCTGGAGGAGGAGATGATCCTGACCGGGCTGGTGGGTTTAGAAGACCCTCCCCGGCCGGAGGTGCCCGTGGCGATCCGGAAATGCCGGGATGCCGGTATCAAGGTGATCATGGTGACGGGAGACCATCCCCATACCGCGCTGGCGATCGCCCGCGAGATCGGCCTGGTGAAATCCGCGACACCCGTGGTCCTCACGGGCGATCAACTCCGACGGTTTTCCAACCCCGAGCTCCAGCTCGCGCTGGACGCTTCGGAAATTCTCTTTGCCCGGGTCGGGGCGGATCAGAAGATGCGCATCGTCAACGCCTTGAAACGCAAGAAAGAAATCGTGGCCGTGACGGGGGACGGCGTGAACGACGCGCCGGCGCTCAAAATGGCCGATATCGGCATTGCGATGGGAGTCACCGGCACGGACGTGGCCCGGGAAGCCTCCGATATGGTCCTGATGGACGACAACTTTGCGAGCATCGTCTCTGCGGTTGAAGAAGGTCGGGCGGTCTATGACAACGTCAAGAAATTCCTGACCTACATTCTGACCCATAACATCGCCGAGCTGGTTCCCTATTTGGCATTTGTCCTTCTTCGTATTCCCCTGCCCCTCACGGTGATTCAAATTCTGGCGATCGATCTTGGCACCGACACCGTGCCGGCACTGGCCTTGGGAGCCGAGAGACCGGACATGCAGGTTATGCGAAAGCCGCCCCGCTCTCGAAGGGAGCGTCTGTTGAACGGACCCATGATTTTGCGGGCCTACCTTTTTCTGGGACTCATTGAGGCCTCGGCGGCCATGGCGGCTTTTTTCTTAGTGCTTCGCCACGGCGGGTGGTCTTACGGACAGGATCTGGCCTGGAATGATCCTCTTTATTTACAATCCACCACCGCCTGTTTGAGCGCGATCATCGTCATGCAGGTCGCGAATGTCTTCATATGCAGGAGCGACCGGGAATCATCCTTCTCCTTTGGCCTGCTCAGCAACCCGTTTATCCTGTGGGGCATCGCGGCCGAGATCGGGTTGATCTTTCTGATCGATTATACGCCTTGGGGGAATCTGATTTTTGGAACGGCATCGATTCCGGCGAGCGTCTGGCTCTTCGTCATCCCCTTTGCTGTCGGGATGTTGGTCCTGGATGAGGTGCGGAAGGGGTTCATTCGGAAAGTGGTTGCCGATTGAAAGATTGACTGAGGATGAAATATTTGTCAAAATGCTTTCGATAACAAGGGTCGTTGAAGTCAAAGGTCACAAGAGGGAGGGCACACATGGCACGGAGTAAGAAAGGTTCGGTGAAACGCGGCCGCGGGACGGCGTCAATCAAAAAAATCCTGGTGCCCACCGATTTCTCCGAAGGTTCGGAGGAGGCGCTGCAGTACGCCGCCATGATGGCCCGTGTGCTCAAGGCGCATATAGGCTTGATCCATGTCATCCAGCCTTATGCCTATGGCATGACCGAGACGTTCAACGTGGTGGATCACTACACGACCTTGAAGACCATCGCCGAGCCGATGCTCGAGCAGGCCCGTGAACAATTGCATAAAAATGGCCTGACCGTTGAAACGGAATTGTTGAGCGGAGTCGCCCATCGCGAAATTCTAAAGGCGGCCCATCGGACAAAGGCGGATCTGATCGTGATGGGAACCCACGGCCGGTCGGGCGTGGACCACCTGTTGTTGGGCAG
>Ga0187776_10001623_pt1 | contig 11353 bp, 8 predicted proteins | sample 0216_BV02_MP12_2_FD_132426 | JGI IMG/M metagenome (GOLD analysis project Ga0187776, IMG submission 132426) | Tropical peat soil microbial communities from peatlands in Department of Meta, Colombia - 0216_BV02_MP12_20_MG | ecosystem: Environmental > Terrestrial > Soil > Wetlands > Peat | place...
ACCCGCTGCCCTCGCCCTTCTTCGTGCTCGCGACCCAGAACCCCATCGAGATGGAAGGCACGTATCCGCTGCCGGAGGCCCAGCTCGACCGGTTCCTCTTCAAGCTGCGCGTCCGGTATCCGGCCCTCGAGGAGCTCACCGAGATCATCGATCGGACGACCCACGTCCGCCAGGTCGAGGTCCGGCGGGTCCTGACCGGCCCGCAGGTGCTCTCCATGCGGGAGGTCGTGCGCGAGATCCCGATCGCGACCCACGTGCGCGATCTGGCCTCGTTCATTGTGCTGGGCACGCACCCCCAGTGGGAGCGGGCGCCCGAGGTCGCCCGGCGCTTCATCCGCTACGGGGCGAGCCCGCGCGGAGCCCAGGCCCTCGTGCTCGGGGCGAAGGTGCGCGCGATCTCGGAGGGTCGGTTCAACGTGAGCGTCGACGATCTGCGCGCGACCGCGCTGCCCGCGCTGCGCCACCGGCTCATCCTGAACTTCGAGGGCGAGGCCGAGGGCATCGACGTCGACGATCTCATCGGGCAGATCGTGGAGAACGCCGAGAGCATGAGCGGCGCCGGAAAAGAGGTCTTTCTCAGGTAGGCGAGAGGAGCCACCATGCCCGGTCCCACGGTCATCGAGCGACTGGTCGCGGAGGTCGCCCGGCAGATCCGTCTACGGCGGGCCGAGTTCTATGGTCTCCGCGGGCTGTTCTGGGGCGCGGTGGCCGCGGTGGTCCCGCTCGTCCTCAAGGAGTCCCTGGGCCTCTGGAGCTACGTCGGCGCCGCCCTCCTGTCGATCGCGGGGGCGACCGTCGGTGCGCTCTTGGGCTTTCTCATGCGGCTGCCCCAGTCCGAGGCGGCGCGGCTCGCCGATCGCGGCTACGGTTTGCAGGAGCGGGTGAGCACCGCGCTCGAGTGGGCGGACCGGCCCGACCGCACCCCGATCGTGGACGCGCTGGTCGCCGACGCGTCGACTCGCGTCGAGCAGCTCGGCCATCGCCGGATCATCCCGCGGCGTGTGCCGCGCGAGGCGAAGCTGGTGCCGGTACCCCTGGTGCTGGGGCTCGTGCTGGCGGCGGCGCCGCCGATCCCGCTGCCACAGGGACGGCTTCCCAGCTTCCAAGTCTCGCGGGAGGACGACGAGGACAAGACGGTCCCCGATCGCAGCGGCGAGATGCAGCAGTCCGAGCGCAAGCAGGCGACGCGCCGGGATCCGGTGCAGCGCGCCGATGTGCAGGAGCGCAACCTCGCGCCGCGGCTGGGCGGCGGTGGGCAGAGCCAGCCCGGCGACCTCGCCGCCGTCTTCAAGGACACCTCGCTCGGAGGTCGCGCGCCCGACTTCAATTCCTTCCTCAAGAAGGGGGACGATCGGCTCCGCATGCTGGAGCAGCTCGACAGGATCCCGGACCTGCAGAGCGATTTCACCCAGAACCAGACCCGCATGGTCTTCCAGAAGGCCAAGGCTCTCCGCGGTGGCCTCGATCCGAACAAGAAGGTCTCGCCCGAGAAGCTGCGCGAGCTGTTGAACGAGATGGAGCGGCTCGGGCGGAAGAACGGCGGCGCCGGCCAGCCGGGCAACTGGTCGGGTGACGTGTACGAGGGGATGGAGGCGCTGGAGGGAGGCCAGACCGACAAGGCGATGGAGGCCATGGAGCGAGCCCTGAACAAGATGCGCTCGATGGAGGAGCGGGGCCGAGACGGCAAGGGCCTGAAGGGCGGGCGCGAGAGCGACCGGCGGGGCGGCAAGCGGGGTAGCGAGAGGGGTGCGGGCCAGGCCGGACCCGGCGACGAGGGTGACTTCCCCGAGGGTGAAGGGCTCCTGCCGGGGCGGGGCAAGAGCGGAGCGCCCAAGGGTGACCCGACCGCGCGCCTGCGGGGCAGCCCTTTCGACGTCGGCGTCGAGGGTGAGGCCCGCGCGGGGCGCAAACAGGGCATCGATACCAACATGCTGGGCCGTGGGGCACAGATGCCGTCGCGGATGCAGTACATGGGCGTGCTCGGCCAGTACCGCAAGATGATGGAGGAGTCGATCGCGCGCGAGCAGGTGCCCCGCGACTTTCAGAGTCAGGTGAAGGAGTACTTCCAGTCTCTGGATGAGAGATAGCGCGGTGCCAATCGTTCGCGCCGGGCAGGAGTTGCTGTCCGCGGACTTTCTCACCCAGCTCGAGCGCCTCAGCCTGCTCTCCCGCCGTTCCTTCCGCGGTCGGGTGAAGGGAGAGCGGCGCAGCCCTCGCAAGGGTATCAGCGTGGAGTTCTCCGACTTCCGTCCGTACGGGATCGGGGACGACCTGCGCTACGTCGACTGGAACGTCTACGCCCGCCTGGACCGGCTCTACCTCAAGCTGTTCGTCGACGAGGAGGATCTCTGCCTGCATCTCCTCGTCGACGCCTCCGCCTCGATGGGCTTCGGGGAGCCGTCCAAGCTCGAGCACGCCCTGCGCCTGGCCGGGGGTCTGGGCTTCGTCGGCCTCGTCGGCCTGGAGCGGGTCGGGGTCGGGGTGCTCCGGGAGCGCATGGCCGAGGGCTTCAACCCGGTCCGGGGCCGCAGCCAGGTCCTGCCGCTGATGGACTTCCTCCGCCGCCTCCGGCCGGGTGGGGCGACGTCGCTCAACGACGGGCTCGCTGCGTACGTCCTCCGCTCCCGGGAGGCGGGGCTCGCGGTGCTGATCTCGGACCTCATGGACCCGGGAGGGTACGAGCGTGGTCTGAAGGCGCTGCTCGAGCGACGCTTCGACGTCCACGTCATCCACGTGCTGGCGCCGGAGGAGATGAACCCCGCCTTCGGAGGTGACCTGCGCCTGCTCGACGCGGAGACCGAGGAGCTGCGCGACCTCACGCTCGACGGCGAGGCCCTGCGCGGCTACCAGCATCGGCTCCGGGAGTTCCTGGATCGGGCCGAGCAGTTCTGCCGTGGAAACGAGATCACGTATCACCGGGTGGTCACCGACACGCCGGTGGAGGAGTTCATGATCCGCCAGCTGAAGGGACTCCTGCTCGCATGAACTTGCTGAGTCCGCTCTCGTTGCTCCTCGCCACCCTGGCGGTGCCGCTGCTGCTGCTCTACTTCCTGAAGGTGCGGCGGCGGCAGATGCGGGTCTCGAGCCTCCTGCTGTGGGACCCGTCTCTCCGTGACCGGGAGGCCTCGACCTTCTTCCAGCGCTTGCAGCGCGATCCCCTCCTGATCCTGCAGATCCTCGCACTGCTCGCGCTCACCGTGGCCCTGGCCCGGCCGGCGGTGACCGTGATGGGGCAGGGGGCGAAGCGAGTCGCGATCGTCATGGACAGCTCGGCTTCCATGAAGGCCACCGACGTGTCGCCGTCGCGCTTCGTGCAGGCGCAGCGGGCCGCGCTCGGGCTGGTGGGCCGGCTCGGCGAGGGCGCCGAGGTCATGGTGATCGAGGCCGGTGTCCAGCCGAAGGTGCTGGTGCCGTTCACGCGCGAGCACGACCGGGTGAGCTCCGCGCTGCGATCGATGGAAGCGCACGACCTGCCCAACCGGCTGGCCGAGGGGCTGCGCACCGCGCGGGCGCTGGTGGGAAACGATCCTCGCGCGGAGATCCACGTGTTCACCGACGGGGCCCATCCGGAGGCCGCGCAGGCGCAGGGCAACGACGTCCGGATCCGGTGGATCGGCACCGGCCGGCGCTCGAACAACGTGGGGATCACGAACCTCGCGGTCCGCCGGAACTACTTCGGCGCGTACAACTCGCAGGCCTTCTTCTCCGTCGGCAATTTCTCGACCGAGCGGCAGACCTTCTCGCTGCGCCTGACCCTCGACGAGGAGGTGCTGACCGAGCGCACCCTCACGCTCGACCCCCAGGTACGGCGCGCGATCGTCGTGCCGTTCAGCGAGCAGCGGGGCGGGGTGGTGAAGCTCCGGCTCGACGTCTCGGACGACCTCGACGCCGACAACGTCGCCTACGCGGTCATCCCGCCGCCGCGCACGATCTCGGTGCTGCTGGTGAGCCCGGGGAACCTGTTCCTCGAGAAGGTGCTGCAGACCGACCCCCAGGTGAAGCTCGAGGTGCGGAAGCCGGACGCTTACCAGGGCGGCATGGAAGGCTTCGACGTGGTCGTGGTCGACAGCGTGAGCCCGCAGAAGCTCGGCAACGGGCGCTTCGTGCTCGTGAACACGGTTCCGCCCGACGTGCCGCTCGAGGTCCTGGGGCGCCTCGATTCGCCCACGATCATGGACTGGGACCGCACGCACCCGATCATGCGGCAGATCGACTTCGCCAAGGTGACGATGGAGGAGGCGATGCGCGTCCGCCCCCTGGCCGCCGGCAAGACGCTGGTGGAAGCGGTCGGAGGTCCCCTGATCTACGCGCTCGAGGAGCGGGACCGCAAGGCGCTCTTCTTCGGCTTCGACCTGTTCCGGACCGACTTCCCGCTCCGGGTGGCCTTCCCCCTCATCCTCTCGAAGGGGCTGCGGTGGCTGCATCCGGCCGGCCTCGATCAGTCGAGCCTGCAGCTGCAGGCCGGCCAGCCGATCCTGCTTCCGGTCGAGCACGGGGTCACCACCGCCACCGTGCGGACTCCGTCGGGTCGGAGCGTCCGCGCGCAGGTCAACCGTGGGATGGCGAGCTTCACCGAGACCGACGAGGTCGGTATCTACACGGTCGTCACCGGCCGCGGCGAGACCCGGGTGGCGGTGAACCTGATGAACGCCGACGAGTCCGATCTCACGCCCCAGCCGCTGCCGACGTTCGTCGAGGGAGCCCGACCGGAGTCGCCGCCGGTCCTCCTCCAGCGGGAGCTGTGGCCGTTCTTCGTGGTGATCGCGCTGCTGCTGTTCGCGCTCGAGGGCTTCCTGTACTGGCGGCGGCAGACCGGTGGCCGGCTCGGACTGCCGCGCGGTCTGGGCGACCGCTGGGCCCTCGGCCTCCGGTGCGCGCTCCTGGCGGTGCTGCTCCTGGCTCTGACCAAGCCGACCATCCCGCGCTGGGCCGATCGGCTCAACGTGATGTTCCTGCTGGACGAGTCGGACAGCGTGAGCCTGGCCGCTCGCGAGAGCGCCTATCGCTTCGCAGCCCAGTCGGTGTCCGCGATGCAGCCCGGCGATCAGGCCGGACTCGTGGTCTTCGGCGAGGAGGCGGTGGTCGACCAGCCGCTCCGCCCGACCACGAAGATCGAGCGCCCCCAGGCCCAGGTCCCGGGTCGTGGAACCAATCTCGCCCAGGCCCTCCAGCTCGGCCTTGCCACCACGCCCGCCGGCCAGGCCAACCGCTTCGTGCTCCTCACCGACGGCCGCCAGAACCAGGGTAATGCCATCGCGGTGGCCCAGGCGGCGAAGGATGCGGGCGCCGACATCTACTACGTGCCGGCCCCGCTGACGTTCCCGCAGGAGGTGGTCGTCGAGTCGATGGTGCTGCCCCAGGAGGTGAAGTTCGGCGAGCCGTTCCAGGCCAAGGTGGTGGCATGGAGCCAGGCCGAGACGCAAGGGCGCCTCTCGCTCTATCGCAACGGTGAGTTCCTCGGCTCCCAGGTGGTACGGCTCGCGCCGGGCAAGAACGTCTACACCTACCGGCAGTCGCTCGAGCAGAGCGGCATCCACGTCTACCAGGCGGCCATCGACGTCGAGGGCGACACCATCGAGGAGAACAACCGCGCGATCGGCACCCTGGTCGTGCGCGGCCGGCCGCAGGTGCTGCTGGCCGAGAAGGACCGTTCCCAGGCCCAGGCGCTGGCGGCGGCCCTCCGCTCGCAGCACGTCGATGTCACTGTCGTCGAGGCCGACAAGATCCCCAAGGACATGGCCGGGCTGCAGAAGTACGACGGGCTCATCCTGTCCAACGTCTCCTCGCTCAAGATGACGAAGAAGCAGATGGAGAACATCCGCGACTATGTCCGCGAGCAGGGCGGCGGGCTCATCATGCTCGGCGGCGAGGAGAGCTTCGGCCTCGGCGGCTACTACCGCACTCCGATCGAGGAAGCGCTGCCGGTCACGATGGAGGTCAAGCAGAAGATCGAGATCCCGAGCCTGGCGGTGGTGCTGTCCATCGATCGCTCCGGCTCGATGGCAATGACCACCGACGAGAAGGTCACCAAGCTCGACATCGCCAAGGAAGCCGCGCACCTCGTCGTCGACCTCCTCGACGAGCGCAACGAGGTGGGGGTCATGAGCTGGGACACCGAGTTCATCTGGGACTCCCCGCTCAAGCCCGCCCGGGACAAGCAGTCCATCCACCACGCGATCGCGACCATCAAGGCCGGCGGCGGGACCGACGGGTACCCAGCCCTGAAGGAGTCGTACCAGGTGCTCTTCGACCGCCCCGCGCTGCTCAAGCACGTCATCTTCCTGTCGGATGGGCAGATGACCCGGGGCGATTTCGCGGGCCTCCTCCGGCGCATGGCGAAGGACAAGATCACGGTATCCACGGTGGCCATCGGCAAGGACGCGGACGTGCCGCTCATGGTCGACGTGGCCAAGTGGGGGCGCGGGCGCTTCTACTACACCGAGGACGACTCCACCATCCCGCGTATCTTCACCCTCGAGACCCAGCTCGCATCCAAGGCTTCCCTGGTGGAGCAGCCGTTCAAGGCCACGGTGGCGAGCCCGGCCCACGAGGCGATCCAGGAGATCGACTGGAAGGAGGCCCCACCGCTGGGCGGCTACGTCGCCACCAGCATGAAGGCGAATGCCGAGCTGGTCCTGATGACGCACCAGGAGGACCCGCTCCTCGCCACGTGGCGCTATGGGCTGGGGCGCTCCGTGGCCTTCACCTCCGACGCGAAGGCCAAGTGGGGCGTGCTCTGGGTGCGGTGGAGTGGCTTCAACAAGTTCTGGTCCCAGGTGACTCGCTGGGCGCTGCGCACCGGCACGCGCAGCGACACCGTGGCCACGGTCTCGCGTGTCGACAACACCGGCGAGGTGCTGGTGGACGCCATCGATCCGAAGGGGGAGTTCATTAATTTCCTCGACTCGCAGGTCGGGGTCGTGTCCCCCGACAAGACCCGGACCGTCATCGATCTCGAGCAGATCGGGCCGGGACGCTACCGCGGCCGCTTCCCGGCGAGCCAGGAGGGCGTCTATCTGGTCGGCATGGCACAGCGAAGGGCCGACCAGATGGTGGGCTCGCAGCTGGCAGGTCTGGTCGTGCCGTACGGGCAGGAGTTCCGTGACCTGGGGGTGGACGAGGCGTTCCTCCGCGAGCTCACGGAGCTGACCGGGGGCGGGATGCTCTCCGACCCCAAGGACGCCTTCCTCCAGAACCGGCACAAGTCGCGTCTGAGCGTTGACATCTGGCCGTGGCTGGTGGGCATGGTGGCCGTGCTGCTGATCCCGGAGATCGCGCTGCGCCGGATCGGGCCGGTGGGCCTGAGTCGGCTATGGACGCGAATGCGGGCGGGACGGAGCCAAGGAGGACCAGGGCATGAGAGTGCTGACCGGAGCTAGACGGGTCGTCCTCGCCGCACTGCTCGTCGCCCTCGTCTCGGTGACGGGCGCGGAGGCGGCGGTGAAGCCGCGCAATGTCCTGATCCTGCCATTCGAGACCGTCGACCTTGCCCGTGAGGAGCAGTGGATTGGTGAGGGCGTGGCTCAGTCGCTGATGCTCGCGCTGGTTCACGTGCCCGGGCTCGTGCAGATCGATCGCGATCGCCTGCGTCAGCTTCCGCAGCCCGAGGGCTGGGACGAGGCCGCGACGCTCACCGCGGCGAAGAAGCTCGGCGCAGACGTCGCCCTCTTCGGCGAGGTGAAGAGGACCGGCACCGACTTGATCGTCCAGCCACGCTACCTCGAGCTGCACGGCGACAAGGTCGATCGTGGCGCGCTGGACACGTTCTCGGTCCCGGAGGGGCAGCTCCTCGATCGCCTCCGGCCGCTGCCCGCCGCCTACCTCAGGGCGCTCAAGGCGCCGGCCAGCGAAGCGGAGCTCGCCCGCGCCCAGAAGTGGGCGGCGCCGACCGGGCAGCTCAAGGCCTACGAGCTATACGTGCGTGGTCGTCAGGCCGCGTACCGCGCGACGCAGGACGCCAACGAGGCCGCGGTGGAGTTCCTCAGCCGGGCTATCGAGGCGGACCCGCAGTTCGTGGCCGCCCAGTACGCGCTCGGCGTGGTGCATCAGGGGCTCGGCAACCGCTGGAAGGCGGCCGCCCAGTTCCGGGCCTCCGCCCAGCTCGATCCCGCGTATCCCGAGCCCTACAAGGCCCTCGGTGACCTGTACCTGAGCGCGCCCCGCCGGCTCTTCGAGGAAGCGATCAAGGCCTACGCGAAGGCGATCGAGCTCCGGCCGTTCTACTCGGACGCCCACGTGGGGCTCGGCGACGCACTGGCGGCCAAGGGCGACATCGACCCGGCCGTGGCCGCGTACCAGAAGGCGCTCGAGTACAACCCGATGAACGCCAAGGTCCACGTGAGCCTCGGCAAGATCTACTACTCCGAGAAGGGCCTGTATTACGAATCGGTAACCGCCTACAAGAAGGCGATCGATCTGGATCCCACGTATCTCGAAGCGAGGACCGGGCTCGCCGAGGTCTACGAGGACAAGGGGCTCTACAAGGAGGCCATCGAGGAGTATCGGAAGGTCGTCGACGCCGATGCCAAGAACACGGGGGCGCTCTACAACCTGGCCCTCGTGTACGAGAAGGTCGACCCCAAGGAAGCCATCGTGCTGTGGGAGCGGTACATCGGCCTGGCCAGCAATGTTCCGACGGAGAAGGACTGGGTCGACGTCGCCAAGCTGCACTTGAAGAAGCTCAAGCAGCAACAGGGCAACTAGCTAGAGGCCGAGGGCTGCCTTCAGCGCGGGCTTGTTGAAGCCGCGCACGACCTGGTCGCCGACCAGGATCACCGGGATGGACATCTGCCCGGTGAGCTTGACCAGCTCGTCCCGGGCGGCTGCATCCGCCAGCACGTTGATGTCCTCGAACACGATGCCCTGAGACGAAAGAAACTCTTTCGCCGCCTTGCAGGGCCCTCAGGTCGGACTGCTGAATACCCGGACCTTCCGCGGCTGGTCGCTCATAGTGGTCCCAGTATACCGTCCGCCCGCCATGCCGCGCGACCGAGTCTCGACCGCCCGTTTCAGGCACTCGGCCTGACTGCCCGTGTCAACCGGGCTCCGACGAGACTTGGCAAATCACGGGGATATGCTCTGTACACCTTGCTGGCCCCGCTCTTGCTGCCCAGATGAGCATGATCGCCAGGTCGCTAAGTCGGGAGCGGGGGTTCACGCTCGTCGAGCTGATGGTCGTGGTGGCCGTGATCGGCGTCCTCGCCACCATAGCGATCCCGCTCTATACGAACGTGCAGGCTCGTGGGCGGCTGGCGAAGGCCCAGGCCGACTCTCGAACCTTGGCCTCGGCGGTCAGCGTGTACGGCACGCACATGGGGCGCATCCCGACCGCGCTGACCCAACTGACCGTCGCGTCGACGAACGCCCAGGGTCTGGTGGCCGGACCGTTCGTCGCCGCAGTACCGACCGCGCCGGGCGGATGGGGCGCTTACACCTACACCCCCGACACCGCGGCTGGGACCTTCACCATCACCACGAGCGGAGACGGAACTTCCGTCAGTATTCCGTAGGGTTGCGCAGCTGGTCCGGAGAGGGGCCGGGCCACCAACCTTGACTTAGGGGAATGCATTTTTTATGGTGACCCAGTCATGACCGATCTCCGGAAGGACCCGACCCGGGGCCGCTGGGTGCTCGTGCGGCCGGGGGGGCGGCGTCTATCGGTATCGACTTGCCCCTTCTGTCCCGGGAACGAGGCCCTCACACCTCCCGAGATCTTCGCGTACCGCAAGGAGGGGTCGAGCCCGAATGGACCTGGGTGGTCGGTCCGCGTGATCCCAGAGGCCGATCCCTACTTCCGCATCGAGCAGGAGCTCGTCCGGGAAGGGGTCGGGCTCTACGACCGTATCTCGCCCCGCGGGGCCACCGAGCTGATCGTGGAGAGTCCGAGCCACGACGATACGGCGGCCACCCTCGGCGACGGCCAGTGGGAGCAGGTGTTGTGGATGTACGGCGAGCGGATCCGGGATCTCAAGCGAGATACCAACATCCGGGACATCCTGGTCACGCGCCGCCACCGCGCGCCCGGCTCCCAGATCACGCATCCCTACTCCCGGCTCACGGCGATCCCGATCATATTCGATGAGGTCCGGCGCAAGCTCCGCGAGTGCCGAGAGCACTACGAGTACAAGCGGCGGTGCGTGTACTGCGACATGATCCGTCAGGAGATCGCCGCGCGGGTCCGCGTCGTTCGCCTGACCGAGCACTTCCTGGCTCTCTCGCCCTACGCGGCCCGGTCTCCATTCGAGACCTGGATCCTCCCGCGACAGCACAGCTGCGTCTACGAGTCCTCGCTCTCGGGCGAGATCGTCTCAGAGCTGGCCGGAGTTCTCGGAGGACTCTTCCGCACGCTCGCCGCGAAGCTCGGTGACCCTGCCTTCGAGATGACGCTCTACACGGCGCCCAATCTGGCCGCCAAGATCCTCCCGGGCGAGTGGGCCACCATCGCCGACGACTACCACTGGCACATCGAGGTGTGCACGACCCCGGACCGGTCCAACGGGGTCGGGGGTATCCACGTCAACGACACCCCGCCAGAGGAGTCCGCCAAGGAGTTCCGCGACTCCTGGCTCTGATCGGGCAACCCGCCGTCAGACCGCTGTAACGCCCCGACCGACCAGCCCGATCCCGGCCATCGCCGCTTGACAAGGCCCCTCCGGGCTGGCAGACTCCGACCGTAGGAGTCGGAGACCCCTGAGGTCGGATATAGGGATCTGCCCCGCCGGTGTAGGCGGGGGGCGAGGGGACAACGTGCTGAGATTCACAAAGCGGGCGGACTACGGGCTGATGGCGATACACTTCATCGCTTCCCATGGAGACGAGGGGGCGGTGAGTGCGAAGCGGATCGCCGAGGAGTTCCACATTCCGCCGGAGCGGCTGGCCAAGATCCTCCAGCGGCTGGCGAAGAAGAAGCTGATCGCGAGCCACAACGGACCCAAGGGGGGTTACGTGCTGACTCGACCCCCTTCGAAGGTCACGGTTGGCCAGATCGTCCGGGCACTGGAAGGTCCCGTCACGGTGGTGAGCTGCATGACGGAGCACGACGATTGTCCGCAGTTCGCGCGGTGCACGCTGCGCGGGCCCGTGCAGCGGATCCAGGCCGGTATCACCCAGGTGCTCGACAGCATGACGCTCGCGGAGCTGGCGGGGGAGCCGAGCGCACCGCTGATGCCGCTGGCCAGCATTCACTAGGAGACCGACGGCAATGGCGTTGAAGCTTCCGATCTTCATGGACAGCCAGTCCACGACCCCGGTGGATCCCCGGGTGCTCGAGGCGATGCTGCCGTACTTCACGGAGAGGTTCGGTCACCCCGCCAGCCGCAATCATCCGTTCGGCTGGGAGGCAGAGGCCGCCGTG
>Ga0187776_10001624_pt1 | contig 11352 bp, 8 predicted proteins | sample 0216_BV02_MP12_2_FD_132426 | JGI IMG/M metagenome (GOLD analysis project Ga0187776, IMG submission 132426) | Tropical peat soil microbial communities from peatlands in Department of Meta, Colombia - 0216_BV02_MP12_20_MG | ecosystem: Environmental > Terrestrial > Soil > Wetlands > Peat | place...
CGGCCTTGAGCTTGGCAACGACCTCTCGTGCAGTGGGGTCGCTCTTGATGGCGGACTCGGGGATGAACCCCATGTCACCGCCATTGCCTGCGGTGGAAGGGTCCTCGGAGTAGTTCATGGCCACGGTGGCAAAGTCCTCGCCCGAGTCCAGCCGGTTCTCCACCATCTGGATTTTCTTGCGTGCGTCGGCCGGATTCAGCGCCTTGTTCTTCAGGTTGCTGAATTCAGGATTCGCCGCGGCGGTCACCACGATCTGCGCTAGGTGGTAGCGCGGCTCGACCAGATTGAACTCCGCTTTGTGTTCGTTGTAGTAGTTGCTGATGTCAGCATCGGAGATGGTGATCTTCGAGGTGATCTCCTTGTTGATGACCTTCTCGATGGTGATGTTGCGGCGGAACTCCCGCTTGAGGTCGTCCACCGTCAGGCCGCGCTCTTTCAGCCGCTGATCGAATTGCTCCTGGGTGTAAGGCGCCTTTACCTCGTTGAGCTTGCTGTCCACCTCTTCCTCGGTGGCCAGCAGGCCGAGCTTTTCCGCCTTCTGCAGCATGATCTCGTCGTCGATGAGCTGCTTCAGGATGACTAGGTGCAGGCTGGTGGCCTCCTCGGCGCTGGGCTGTTGCGGCGCCTGCACGGTTTGATTGCGGTAGTACTTCTCGACATCGGCGCGCAGGATCTTCTTGCCGTTGACCTTTGCCATGGCGTCACCGGAGCTCTCTTTGGATCCGCACCCGGCCAGCGCCAGCAACGCAATGATCAAGAAAGCGAGCGCGCGCAGACGATTGCAGTTCAACAACGCGCCTCCCCTGGAGTAAGCGGTGCAGCGGAATTGTACCGAAGGCTCGCGCGTAAATGCATCATTTCGCCGGCGCTGGAGTTCCAGCGGGGTCCCCAGCAACTCCCGTTTTGGGTTGCTGGGGTGGAGCGGGAGTCGTGTCTGCGGCGATCTCCGGTTGCTCGGCATTCCGCAGGGCGGCCTGGATTGCCAGCCGTAACTCTGCGTCGGTCAGCGCGCCCGACACCTTTTCGCCGTTGATGAACATCGTGGGCGTGGAGCTGACGCCGAGAGCGTCCGCCTCCTTTACCGAGGCATCGAGCTGCGCCTCAGGCTGTGACTTCAGGCAGGACTGCAGGATGTTCGGGTCCAGCTTATGCTTCTTGCCGGAGTCCAGCGCGGCATTGTCGAGGCGCACAAACGCTGCATTAAGATCGCGGTTTGGCCCGCTGATCTCGGCCTGCTTGGCGTGAACGTAATCCGCAAAATCCCAGTAGGCTTCGCTGCTCTGCTCCGCCAGGCAGTTGGAGTCGATGGTGGCACGCTTCGCCCAGGGATGGACCTCGAACAAGGGGAAGTCCTTGAGCACGATGCGCACACGGTCCGCGTATTCCTTCATGGCGTCCGCAAACAGTGTCTGGTACATCACACCGCAATAGGGACACTGGAAATCGTCATAAACGACGATGATCACCTTGGGCGAGGCCGCGCCGCGCCAGGGCCGGCCGGTGACATTGATCTTCTTCATTAGATCGGCCTGCTCGCGCCGCGTCACCGCTCTCTGCGCCAGCGTCTTGGCGTAGGCCTCAGGAGTAATGTCGACGTCGGTCAGACGGAGCAGCTTCTTGCCGTCCTTGGAGAGCAGAAATTCGTAGGTGTTCTTCTGCCCCGGGCCTTCGAAAGTCACGGGCAGAGTGTCGTAGCCGGAGAATTCGCTGCGTTTGGGCACGCCGAGGGTGATGGTGACGGCGTCAGGCACTTTGAAATGAGCGCGTATTTGCTGCTCGATGCGCTGGTTCGCCTCCGGGGAAAGCGACTGAGCCGAACATCCCAGGCAGAAAAGCACGACCAGCCACGCCGGACGCTTCAAGAAATCCACGCACACCACCTTAGTAACGCATTATCTCACGGCGCCGTAATTGAGCCATTGCGCCATTGTGCTCCCCGCCTCAGCGGATCCCAGGGTGCAGGGCCGCCACCGGAAGCACGGCGTTCATCGAACCCGAACGGTAGCCCTCGAGATCAAGGGTGACATAGTGGAAGCCGAGTGCCTTGAAAATGCGGGCGAACTCGGCAGCCATGGCCGGCGTCAAAGCGCGCGGCATTTCCTCGGGCGCAATCTCCAGACGAACAATCTCGCCGTGGTGGCGGACGCGAAACTGGCGGAACCCCAGGCCGCGCAAAGCATCCTCGCCCTGCTCCACCACCGCCAGCACCCCCGAAGTGACCGCCCGTCCGTACTCGACGCGCGACGACAGGCACGCCGACGCGGGCTTGTCCCACACCCGCAGGCTGGCGGCGCGCGCCAGCTCGCGGACCTCCGCTTTGGTCAGCCCGGCTTCGAGCAGCGGCGCCGCCACCCCGTGCCGGCGGGCAGCTTCCTGCCCGGGACGGAAGTCGTCCTGGTCGTCGAGATTGACGCCGTACGCCACCGCGTCGAATCCCCGCGACGCGCGGATTTGCTCCATTACCGTGAACAGCTCGTCCTTGCAGTAAAAGCAGCGCGCGGCATCGTTGCGCACGTACTCCGGGCGGTTGAGTTCGGCGGTCTGAACGACCTCCAGCGGGATCTGCTGCTCGCGCGCGAATGCGACGCCATCGTCGAATTGGGTGCGGGCCAGAGAAGGGGAATCCGCTAGCACCGCCAGCATGGCGTCACCCAATGCCTGGTGCGCCGCCCAGGCGAGAAAAGCGGAGTCCACTCCGCCGGAATAGGCCACCAGCAGGCGCCCCAGGGTGCACAGGCGCCGGTCGAGGGCAGCGCGTTTGGCGGACAGGTCCACGCGAAGATATTAGCATTCAGCCTTCAGCACTCGGCGAATGCAACAGGTTGAATGCTGGCTACTCCTAGTAGATCCTCTCCTGCCGCTTCAAATTGCCGAAGGCGCCGATGTTGGCGAGGGTGAAGGAGAAGCGGAACTGGTTCTCGTTGCGGACCGAGCCCAGAGCGTAGCGACGATACTCGAAACTCAAGCCGCAGCAGTCCCAGTTGTAACTCGTCTGGAAGGCAGAATACTGCAGGAAGTGGAGGTTGGCGTCAAAGCCGATGTTGGTCGCGGCGTTGATGCCGCGCTTGCTGAGGTTGCCGTAGCCGAGCATCACGCGGAACTGGTTGAAGCGCTCGGGGCCCGACGTGGGGTTTGAGAAAAGGTCGTGGAAGTAGGTGTGTGTGCCGCCGAGAAAAAAATGCTCCAGGCGGTAGTTAGCGAACACGGTGCTGCCGTTGATGCGGCTTGCTACGGAGTCGTAGTCGAGCTGCCAGCCGAATTCGGTTTGATGGCTGGGGTGGACCAGAATGCGAGAGACGATAGGCGTGAAACGCCGCGGCGAGGTAAGAAAGGCGATGCCAGTAAATTGGTCGGTAGTGGTGAACACGTAACGGGTGCTTACGCCGGGCACTACCACGCCGCCGAAAGTAGGATCGAAGAAATACTTCTGCTTCAGCTCCCAAGAAACCAGCTCGCGGGCGCCGGCAACGCCGCAGGAATCGGCGGCACCTGCCCCCAGTGCGGCGGCGGACACGGCTGCAGTGCCCGATTCCGCTGCAGGCGCTGGGTTGCGGCACTCGGATTTGCCGACCGGTTTGATATAGAGGCGTTGGATGACCGCATACTCCAGCTCGTTGGTGTCGGAGAGGATGTCGCGGGAATCGAAGCGGATGATGTCGGCCAAATTGTCCACGCCGCCGACAAAGCGGTACACGAGCCGCGGTTCGATTACATGTTTGAGCTTGCGTCCGAACACCGGGCGTTCAAAGATGCGGACCAACAGGGGCGGTCGCAGCTCGAACGAGGCTTCAGCAGCGTTGCGATTGATGGACTGCTCCGCGGGAAGAAAAGGCAGTCCCCCGCCGCTGGTGTTGAGCGCCTGGCGCTCCGTGTAGTAGGTCTCGCGTAAGCCGATCTCGGGGCGCAGCGTCCAGCTTCCGAGCAAAAGGGGCAAATAAGCGCGCGGATGCGCGTCGAAGCGCCCCACCAGATCGTCAGTTAGAAAGCCGGGCTCCTTGCGGGAAACGCCTTCCGCCGCACTCTCGAACGACCAGTACACTGGCATGTTGCCAATCCGCCGGGCAACGCTCGAGACTTCGAAGCTAGGAGCGTGGATGATAGTGACCACATCTCCCGGGGTCGTGCTCTGGAAGTTTTGATAGCGGGCGGTGAGGAAGTTGAAGCTGAATCCGTTCAGATTCTTTGTAAGAAAGGCTGCGGATTTCACCTCGGAATCCACCGCTTGGGCGAAGGTCTGCCCCCAGGCCAGGCGAAAGAGGTAGGAGCTGAGGTATTCGGCCGAGAGCACCCCGCGAAACCCGAAGGGGAACTGGGCCTGGCCATCGATGTTGGCGTCGTCCCCGCCCTGCTTCTCGCGGTCGATCACGCCGTAGTAACGGGCGCTGAGGTAGGAGTCGTCGCTCGGCCGGAAGCGCCACGATCCATGCTGTGACCAGCCGCGGTCAGAAAAATATTCGGCGCCGTAGGTGGCGTCCATGCTGCGATTGATGGCCCAGTAGAACGCATCGCCCAGCATGAAGCCCTTGCTCGACGAAGTCCCGATGGTGGGCATCAGGAAGCCGGTCTCGCGGCCCAGTTGGTTGACCGGATGGTCGGCATAAGGAAGATAGAACACCGGCGCTTTTTCCACTCGGAAGGTGGAGTTGTAGAGGCGGGCCTTGCCGTTCATGTCCACTACGATACGCTCGCCGTTGAGCGTCCACTTGGGGCGCGGCATTTCGCAGGAGGTCACGCTGCCGTGGTGCACCACATACACCTCGGGCCCGAGCTTGTCGACCACCTTGCCAGTGAAGACGAAGGGGTTGCTCGAAGTCAATACGACGCTGCGGCTCTGGATATGCACGCCACTGGTGCCTACCACGTCATAGAACGTGCCGGTTTCGCTGCGCACGTTGTAGTGGCCATGGGAGGCGACGATGTGCTCGTCGTGCGGGCCGCCGTCGAGCGTCAGGTGGCCGCTGGCGACCACCTCACCGGTGGTGTCGTCGTAGGTGGCTTCGTCGGTGCGCAGCACCCACTTGCGATAGTCCACTTCCGCATCGCCGCGGAGCTTGTAAACGTCGCCCGCCTTCTCCTGCTCGCGTGCCTTGATGGTGACCGCTTCTCGACTCCCGGGCCGCGCCGGCGGATTGGAGGGTGAAGACTGCGGCGGGGGAGTGGCAGGCGCGGAACCAGGCTGCTCCGCCGGAAGCAACTGGCTAGTAACTACGGAGGGCGCCAGAACCAGATGACAAAGGAGTGCAGCCGTGATACCTAATCGGTTGCGGCGGAACATGGGAGAGGCTCGACCTTAGCATGCGGGCCGCGGCCGACGCAATTCGAGTTCTGGCGCGCTCTGGTCGACTCACAACTCGTTCATGGCCTGTCCGATCTGCGGTGAGCTGTGCACTTGTACGCGCGAGCGGGGTGCCGCGGCCGGCGCCGCCCTCCTCGATTCTGAATCGGCAAGCTACCGCCAGCAACCCTCGTACGCAGACGGTGTATGGCGGCAGGAAGTGGCCTCGCGCGTGGACGCCTTCTGCGCGCGGCGTGGCCGCAAGCGCTTGCCCCGAACACCCTCGCTGAGCCTCGATTTCGAGCGTGCCGCCCGCGCCACGGCAGCCGCGCACTATGCCGTGCCGGAGCCGCAGGGCGATCCCCCGGCTGAGCCGCTCTCTGAGGCCAGCAACCTCATCGAGTTCCCTCGCCTGCAGGAGCCGCCGCTTGCGCTGGAGCCGGTGCCTTACGTCGAGGAACTGGCCGAGCCCATCCTCGACAAGCCGCGCATTCTGGACGCGGAAGAGCCCTCGGGATTGCTGTTCGGCGGCGAGGGCCGGCCCGCCATCACGCTGGAGTCTCCGCCCGCGCCCGAAGCTGCCGACGAAGCCGGCCCGGCCGGGGAGAGCGCGTCGCTTTCGCGCCGGATCTTCGCGGCGACGCTGGACGGGTTGCTGGTGGCAATCGCCACGGCAATGTTTGCAACCATCTTCTTGCACATCGCCGGCGCGCTGCCGCGCTCGCGTATGGCGTTCTCGCTGGCCGCAGCCTTGCCGGTGCTCTTGTGGGCGGCCTATCAATACTTCTTCCTTGTGCATGCGGCGGCGACGCCTGGCATGCGGATGGCGGGACTGCGCGTCCGCACATTCGACAGCCTGCCGGCGCGACGCAGCCTTCGCCGCTGGCGCGCCATCGCGATGATCGTGTCCGGCCTTGCTCTCGGCCTCGGATTCCTGTGGGCTTCCATCGACGAGTGCGGCCTATGCTGGCACGACCGCATCACGCGCACGGTGCTGAGCCACAGCTAGACCGGATCGGTTTTTTTTTATAACAAATTCACCTCCGCGATCCTGCCGCGGTTATTTGTTTAAGGTCAGTGCCCAAGCATCGTCATGGCGTTCCGAGGGAATCCTGAACGGCCGGATCGTGTCGATGTCAGAACGCAAGAGGATTGGGCTCGTAGCCCATGACAACAGGAAACAGGACATGTATGACTGGGCGAAATTGAACCGCGACTTGCTCGCCGAGCACGTGCTCTATGCCACCGGGACCACGGGCAGCGTGCTGGAAGAGCAGCTCGATCTACGCATCCACAAGCTGGAGAGTGGGCCGCTGGGCGGCGACCAGCAGATCGGCGCCAGGATCGCGGGAAACGAGATCGATTTCGTCATTTCTTCTGGGACCCGCTGGAACCGCTGCCGCACGACCCAGACATCAAGGCGCTATTGCGCATCTCCGTGGTGTGGAATATCCCGGTGGCGTGCAACCTCGCTTCGGCTGACTTCATGATCTCCTCGCCGTTGATGCCCGACACCTATCAACGCCGCATCCCCGACTACTCCACCTATCGTTCGCGCTTGGAAGCCGCGCGCTAGTCCGCAGTTCTAGTTGGGCTTGGGACCGGAATCAGACGGTTGGGCGTGGTGCGCGCGCAATTCCCGCTCCAGCATCTTGAGCAGCTCAGGACGGCGTCCGCTCTTCAGCTCCTGCCGCAACTCCTCGAGAGCCAGCGCCAGCACGTCGTAGTGGTGGAGTGCGGCGAAGTTCGGGTCGTGGGTGATGTCCAGCCAGATCTTGTGCAGCAGCTCGATATCCTTGGGGCGCAGACGCGGCGCGTGCGGGCCCAGGGCGTAGCTGTGGATGGTGCCGTCAGGAGCGATGATTTCCATGGTCAGGCGCGGTCGCGGTTCCGGCAGTTGCTCCCAGGCATCGCCGGTGTTCTTGGCCTGCAAGTCGGCAGTGAGCTTGTTCGAGAGCCCACTGACGACCTTGGCTGACTGCAGGTGTGCAGCCGTGACCAAGATGCTCTCAAAGACGTTCTTGCCTGGCACCACCAGCAGCGACACCGGCTTGCCCTCTTTTTCCGCCGTGGCGACAACCTTGGTGAACAGTTTCTGCTCGTAGTCGTCGAAGACGTCCTTGGCTTCGTAGTAGCGATTGCCGCTGAAGGCCGGCCCCTGGTAGAGGCGGGCCGTCATCACCACCACGTCCTGCTTGGTGGTCTCGGTGCGCGAGAGCACGTTGCGCAAGTAATAGAGGTTGTTGGGGTCGCGGACTGTCACCAGCACATTGCCCGGGCGCACCCGCAGCGCCGCCGAACTCAGTTCCGGTTCGCCGGAAACCCGGAACTGTTCGATGTTCTCGTCCCGGCCACGCCGCTCCTTGTGGGTGTGGTGTTCGGATACGGTGAAGATCAGGAAGAAAGCTACGCTGAAGGAAACACCGGCGATCGTGGCGGTAGGCTTGGTCAGCAGGTTGGTGAAGGCAGTCAGGAATAGAACCACGGTGATGGCCATCAGTCCCAGCGGCACTTCTTTCCCAGCCAGCCGCAGGTTTCCAGGGACCTTCCACTCGCGGTTCTCCGGTTCGGTGTAACGCAGCACGAGCACGGCCAGAGCTTTGAAACCGAAACTCCAGATCACGCCGAAGGCGTACAGCGCGGCCAGGAAGTAGACGTTGCCACGGCTGACAACGATAGTGATGACCTGCAGCACGACGATCAAGTTGATCAGCCGGTACGTGGTGCCATAGCGGCGGTGCGGGCGCTGGAACCAGGAGGTGAGCACGCCGTCCTCGCTCACGCGGTTAAGCACGCCGTTGGCGCCGACGATGGCCGTGTTCACTGCCCCGGAGAGGATCAGCGCTCCCACCAGCACAACGAAGAAGTGAAACAGGAGCTTCGGGAGCATCGGCCCCACAACGTACATGGAGAGGCCGCCGATCAGGTTGGGAAAGAACTGCGAACGAGCCTCGTCGGGAATGATCATCACCGCGAAGAACGACACCAGCGAGGTGAACAGCAGGCTATAGAGGAAGATCACCAGCCCGGCGCGCTCCAGGTTCTTCAGCTTGGGGTGCTCGATCTCGCGGTTCACCTGGGCCAGGGTTTCTTCGCCGCTCATGGCCAGCACCGAGTGCCCGAATCCAACAAATAGCGCGATGAGAGTCACCGAAGTCGCCCAGTGGCGTGGCAGCCATCCCAGCGACTCGTGGTCGAACTTCATGCTCTGAATACCAGGCAGCGGCGGCAGGTGGGCGTGGATCTTGAAGATGGTGACCAGGCACCACACGATCAGGATGACCACCATGACGGTGGTGACCCGCATGATGAACATCGCCTTTTCGCTGCTCTCGTGGATGCCCTGCAGGTTCTTCCACCAGAAGTACAGCACTACCAGGATGGCGCAGGCGGCGGCGAAGTAGTTCTCGTTAAAGCTGACGGGATGGCCGACGTAGCGGCTCACCTCCTCGACAAATCCAGCGAGGTACTGGCCGGCGGAGACGGCGCTGATCGGCCCTGTCAGCACGTAATCGAACAGCAACGCCGAGACCGAGAGCTTGGCCAGCGTGGAGCCCATGGCCTCCTTCACTACGCGGTATACGCCGCCGCGCACGAACATGCTGCTGCTCTCGATGTACACGGCACGCACCGCGTAGCTGAACAGCATGACCGCCAGAATGAACCAGGGCGCGCTCTTGCCGATGACGTTCTCGGTGTCGCCGCCCACGTAGTAGGCGGAGGAGGCTAGGTCGGAAAGCACGATCGCCGCCGCCCGCCAGAAGGAGATGAACGTCAGCATCACCGTGGTGGCGACAAACACGGGTACGGCGGGTTTCAGACGGTCGAGCGCAGAAGTTGAGGTTGAAGACATACCCAGGTGCGAATACTGGATTCTACCCTGAGCCTGAGGATTGAGTCATTGGCTCATTGACCCATTGAATCATTGAAAAACCGCGCCATTCAATCGATGCTTCCCGATCGACCAACGAGTGAACAAATCGTCGCCCCATCGCTCTGGTACCATCACCGGGAAATTCCTGCGCGGGAGGAGAAGAACGTGATCATCCTGTGGGCGGTCGTGACGGGAGTCGCGGTGGGGATTTTGTCCGGGCTGGTCGGAATCGCCGGGGGCGCCATCCTGGTTCCCATCCTTTTTTACGGTTTCAAGATGAATCAGCACACGGCCCAAGGTACCACCCTGGCGGTACTGTTGCCGCCCACGGGCCTACTCGCGTTCCTTAAGTACTACAGAGCCGGGAATGCTGACCTGAAGATCGGGCTGCTGGTCGCGCTCGGGCTCTTCCTTGGAGGGTATTTTGGGGGAATGTGGGCGCAGAAGGTGCCCGACCTGGTGCTGCGCAGAATTTTTGCCGTGGTGCTGGCGGTCACCGCGATCAGGATGTTCTTCCAGAAATAGGCGATCCGGGGACGGCTAGGTGACCGATGCTACCTAGCCAATAGCGCCTGCAGCGCGGGCCTGATCTCGGAGTGGCGGAAACGGTAGCCGCTCGCGAGCAGTTTGCCGCAGTCCACACGCTGGCTGCTCAGCAACAGCGCCTCGCCCATCTCGCCGAACATCAGCCGGACCATGAATGCTGGCAGGGGGAAGATAGCCGGCCGATGCAGCGCTGCGCCCAACGCGGTGGTGAATTCAGCATTGGTGACAGGGTTGGGCGCGACCGTGTTCACTGGACCACGCAGCGAGTCGGTTGCCAGCGCATGCTGAATGACTGCGACGAGGTCGTCGAGCGCGATCCAGCTCATCCACTGCTGCCCGCTGCCGATGCGCCCGCCAGCGCCCATGCGGAATGGGGGCAGCATCCGGGCCAGCGCGCCGCCGCGCGAGCTCAACACCATGCCGGTCCGGAGCGATACCACGCGAATGCCGGCCCCGGCTGCGCTCTCGGTGGCCGCCTCCCACTGCTTCCCGACCTCTGCCAGGAAGTCGGAGCCCGGCGCACTCTCTTCCCGCAGCACTTCATCGCCGCGATCGCCATAGATACCGATCGCCGACGCGCACACCATCACTTTCGGCCTGCTGACTCGCGCCAGGGCCGCTGCGAGCGTGCTTGTGCCTTGCACCCGGCTGTCGCGAATGCGGGATTTCTTCGCCGCGGTCCAGCGCCCGGCGATGCTCTCTCCGGCCAGATGGACCACGGCGTCGAAGCCTTCGAGCGCACCGGCCTCTATCCCACCGGCAGGATCCCATCGGACCTCGTTCGCCGCCGGACTACGCCTAACCAGGCGGACAACGGAGTGCCCGGCGTTCTCCAACGCCGGCACAAGCGCTGAGCCAACCAACCCCGAAGCACCGCTGACCAGAACCTGCATCGCGCGATTGTACTCCTGAGCAGACGCTCCCATTGCTGCTGCGGGAGTGTGTTCCGGAGGCTGCGGAAATCTTCTAAGTGGTTTTGTTTCCAGCCACATCCCAACGAGACCCGAACGCTGTGGCAAATCGTTCCGCGACTCTCGTGCATGTCGGCCTGTTGCGCCCTGCGGGTATAATCAACTATGGCGAGTTCCCGCCACGGGATGTCAGAATCGAGTCCCCAGGCCGATTTCGGGCCTGAGTGTAGTTCCTCCAACTCAGTCGTTCCTCACAACGGGCCGGCATGGCGACGCTGAAACACCAGTTTGCGACTAATGTCCTCACGGTCACCAAGTTCCGTGACCTGCTGAAGACAGTCCGCGCCAACCGCCCCAACGACGACCTGGACATCATCCGCCGCGCCTACGACTTTTCGCAGAAGTATCACGCCGGGCAGAACCGGGAATCGGGTGAGCCTTATCTCAGCCATCCGTTGGAGGTGGCGCTGGTGCTGGCGGAGATGAAGCTGGACTCCACCTGCATCGCCGCCGGACTGCTGCACGATCTGGTCGAGGACACTTCCGTCACCGTCGTGGACATCCGCAAGGAATTCGGCGAGCAGGTGGCCCGCATTGTCGAAGGCGTCACCAAGATCTCCAAGATCGACTTCGCCACTCGCGAGGAGCGCCAGGCGGAGAACGTGCGCAAGATGGTGCTGGCCATGGTGGATGACATCCGCGTGGTGCTCATCAAACTGGCCGACCGCCTGCACAACATGCGGACC
>Ga0187776_10001625_pt1 | contig 11345 bp, 9 predicted proteins | sample 0216_BV02_MP12_2_FD_132426 | JGI IMG/M metagenome (GOLD analysis project Ga0187776, IMG submission 132426) | Tropical peat soil microbial communities from peatlands in Department of Meta, Colombia - 0216_BV02_MP12_20_MG | ecosystem: Environmental > Terrestrial > Soil > Wetlands > Peat | place...
ATCGAATGCACGCCATCCGGAGTTCCTACGCCACAACACGCGCGGACCGCACGAGTTTCGCCGCAGCAGGTCACTCCATTGCCACCACCTCCTGAGGTGCCGGGGCGCGCGGCGTCGGTGGCGTCGGATGCGGGCCAGGAACAGATGCTGCAGCAGGTCGAGCTGACCGGGGTACGCACGCCGTATCCGGGAACCGCACCGGCGATCCGCGAGCTCGACGTAGCGAACCGTTCCCCCTACAGCATCCTGCAGATCACGGTCGGTTGGCTCGAGGGTCCTCCACGACAGTGCCCGACATCGGCCTCAGCCTATGGCGGAACCAGGGATCTGTATGTCAGCTTGAAGTCGGGAGAGACGGTCACCACCATGGGAGAGTTCCCGGATCAGGCAAAGTACTTTTGCATCCTCTCGGCTCAGTTCCTGTCTCCGGGGCGTGGGGAGGAGCTGTTGAACCGAGCGCCCGGCGCTGCGGCACCGCAGGAGCCTCTCCCTCGGTAGTGCGCTATCGCGCACCTCCTGCCGTGTGCGCTTAAGTGTTCCTTCCCGGCGCCGCAAATTACGGCGTTCTGCACAAGCTCGCTCGGGCTCTCCACGACCGACAGCTCGCACGAGTGACAAGCCCAGGCCACACGCTTGGTGTCATCGAGAGAGCGGGTGCGCTGCGCCGGCGCGCTGCTATGATGCCCGCGTTGCGAAACGTCGGGAGCGGAGTCTGAACTTCCTCGCTCACACATACCTCGCGGGCGTCTCCGACCACGCTATCGTGGGCAGCCTCATGGGGGACTTCGTCAAGGGTCCCCTGAGTGGCCGCTACGGGGCGGAGATCACGCGCGCTCTGGTCCTGCACCGGCGCATCGACGCGTACACCGACGCTCACCACATCGTCTACCAGAGCCGCCGCCGCGTCAGCCCGGAGCGGCGGCGCTTTGCCGGGATTCTGGTGGACATGTTCTATGACCACTTTCTGGCGCGCCACTGGGACCAGTATCACGATGTGCCCTTGGAGCGCTTCACCGCACGCGTCTACTGCGCGCTGCGCGAACATGAGGCTCTGCTGCCGCTGCGCCTGAGGGACATCGCGCGCGGCATGGCCGACGCGGACTGGCTCGGTTCCTACCGCCACGTTGAGGCCGTTAGTATCGCGCTCGATCGCATGGGCCAGCGCCTCAAGCGCGGCAATGCCCTGCTGCGATCGGCCGACGAACTGCGCGCGCATTACGAGGCGTTCGATGCCGACTTCCACGCGTTCTTCCCCGACGTCGTGCGTTTTGCTCGAGGAGAACAAGATCAATCAGCGAGTGGGTGAGCTCCGTGCCCGGACTTTGTTCCACGTACTATAAGACCGCACCATGGAGCAGCGGTCGACTCGACAGCCCATGACTCGGAAGCTGTCGCTCGTGGATCTCGCGCGGGTGTTTTTGCGCAACGGCACCTTTACCTTCGGCGGTGGAGACGCCACCACGGCCTCGCTCCAACGCGAGCTGGTGGCCAGTCGCGGCTGGCTGAGCGAGCACCAGTTCGGCGCGTGTTTTGCCGTCTCGCGCGTCACGCCCGGGACGAATCTGCTCGCTTTCTCTACGGCTGTCGGGTGGACCCTGCTCGGGTTGCGCGGGGCACTGTGGGCGTTGCTGCTCGGATCAATCCCAGGCGCCATCCTACTCATGCTGATGACCGGCTTTTACGACACCGCAGCCAGCAATCCCTGGCTGGCGAGCGCGATTCACGCGGCGCTCGCCGCTGCGGTGGGCATCATGCTCGCCGCCGTCTGGACACTTCTGCGGCGGCCGCTGCGTCGCCATCCCGCTCGCACTTTCCTGATCGCGCTGCCCGCGCTGATGCTGAGCCTGTACGGTCTTCTCAGCCCACTCGAGGTGCTGGCTCTCGCGGCAGCCTTCGGACTCGTGGCGCCGGAGCGCGAGACCACATGAGCGCCGGGCTGCTCTATTTGTTGCTGCTGAAGGCCACGCTGACTTCCTTCAGCGGACTGTCCTCGATGCCGATCGTGCGCGACGAGCTGGTTGTGCAGTACGCGGTGCTTACCGACTCGCAGCTCAACGCCGCCGTCGCGATGGCGCGCTCCGCACCGGGCCCGTTTGGAGGCTACGTGATCAGCGTGGGCTACTTCGTGGGCGGCATCGCCGGCGGCATCGCGGGCTGGCTCGCGCTGATCACGCCTGCCCTGCTCGCAATCCCGTTGGTGCACTACTTCGCACGCAGCACAGCCCACCCGCGTGCACGCAGCATGGTCAACGCAGTCGTGATCGCCAGCGCTGCACTGATACTGGTCGCCACGGTGCCGATCGCTTCGCAGGCACTGGGAAGCGCCGCGTTGATAGTCATCGCGGTGGCCAGCACACTGGTGCTCGCTGCAACCGGGGTGGAAACGGTGTGGGTGGTCGCCGCGGCGGCCGCAACTGGCCTGCTTGCCACCTCGTTCGGCGCAGCGCTGTAACGTCCTGTGCCAGAAATCGGCGAAGCGTCGAACCACGAAGCCGCGCAATCCGTTCGCAGTTTAACGAGCGCAGAGCGAATGGAATCGCGCTACTTGATGTCCGTCTGGAAGTTCTGGTATGGCGCCGGCAACCCAGATATAGTGTGGCGGACGCCTGCGGGGCCACGTAGCGCAAACGACGACTATACGTCCACCATTCACCGAGCGCGGAGGATACGTTGAGACATGTTTCGCTGGTTGCAGCGGGTATCACGCTGGCATGGTTGCACCTTTTCGGTGCCAATGCGCAGGAGCTGCAAGGGACGCTGCAGCGTGTCGCGCAGACTAAGACCATCCGGCTCGGTTATCTGAAAGAGGGGATCCCGTTTTCCTTCGCTGAGGTCGAGGGCAAGCCCCTCGGCTACTCGGTCGACCTGTGCAGCCGCGTTGTCGTGGGAATTCAGGAGCAGCTCGGCCTGCCTTCGCTCGCCATCCAATGGGTGGAGGTCACGTCGGCCAACCGCTTCGACCGCGTGATGGACGGGACCATCGATCTGGAGTGCGGAACATCCACCAACACCGTCGGCCGGCAAAAGAAGGTGGACTTCAGCCTGATGACCTGGGTCGATGGCGCCAGCTTTATGGTCAGGGCGGATCATCCGGCCAGGCGGCTTCCCGAGCTGGCGGGAAAGAAGATCGCCGTCATGGGAGCGACGACGACCGAGAAGGCGCTGCGTGCGGCGCTCGTCAAGAACCACATCGATGCCGAGCTCATCGTGGTGAAGGAACATCTGGACGGTCTCAACGCGTTGGACAGGGGCACTGCGGACGCTTATGCCAGCGACCGGACCGTCCTGGTCGGCTTGGCGCTTGCCGTCGCCAGCCAGATGCCGGTGGCGTTGGCCGATGAGCAGTTTTCCTACGAACCCTATGGCCTGGTGCTGCGGCGTAACGACGCCGATTTCAAGCAGGCGGTCAACCAGGCGCTCGCAGCTCTCTACCGCAGCACAGGCGTCATGGAGATCTACGAACGCTGGTTCGGGAAGTTCGGTAAACCCTCACCGCTGCTCATCGCCATGTACGCGCTCAACGGGCTGCCGGAGTAGGCGCCGGACTAAAGTCGGCTCTCGATCTTCGGGCGCGCTCAGACCACGGGCTTCACCTCCGCGCCAGTCGCAGCCGTCACGGCGGCCTGTGACAAATCGGCGAAGTGCGCGCGCTGCATGCCGTCGATGCGTTCCATGATCACCGTCAGCGTCGCGGCGAGTGCGACGTGTGTCGCGGAGTCAGCCACGGACAGCAGCGAAAGCCCCTGAAGTTGTTCCAGGGTTCGCGCGTGGGGTGCCAGGCGGGAAACCGTCTGCCCCAAGAGGCTGACGAGAAGCCAGAGCCCCCACCACCAGCGCAGCAGACCAGGCGTGGGCTGATCTTTCCAAGCCTGTGGTGTCTGACTTGCCTTCCAGATCTCAGCCATGGCGCGAAACGGTTTCCACAGATTCGCAAACGGCACGAAGTACCAACCAATCGACCAGCCGGGACTGAAGCGCATGCCGACGGCGCTCAGCGCATCGAGGCATTCGCGGGCGCGGTAGATCCAGCGCAGGATCAGCACCCCGGTTACCAGAAACACACCCAGCTGCGAGACCGCCAGGAACCGGGTGGCACGATCGAACAGGTGCGGAGAGATCCCCGCCAGCCGCACTCCTGACGCAAGCTGGCCCAGGTACACGTACGAAAATACCTCGAAGGCCATCGACAGCACCGCCACCGCTCCGTAGACCAACAGCATTCCCTTGGTGCTGCGCGTCCTTGCGCTCAGCGGAGCATCCGGCACATCGACGTTGGCGCCCGGCGATCGATAGGGGTTCGAGTCGGCTCGCTCTCTCAGAGGCGGCATGGATGCACGCCGCCCGTGCGGCGCTCTCCAGTAGAAAGGCTCACTCCTCAGCCTTCTTCGCCGGGGCCTCAAACCAGCGTTCCTTGGGGACAACCTGTGGATGCTGCGGGTCGCTCAAATAGTGCGGCGACATGATCTGCACGCCGTACTCGTTGAACACGTCCTGCACGTTGGCGTTCAGATCGTTCAACGCAAGCGCGCGCTGCGAGGGTGCCTCGGGCCCAGCGTGCGCCACCAGCTTGTACTCCACGTAGAAATCCGACAGCGCGGATTGAATCACGTAAGAAGGGGGTTGGCTCAGAATGCCGTGCGTGCGGCGCGCCGCCTCCAGCAGCATGGCATGCACTTGCCGCCACGGTGTGGAATAGCCGATCGTCACCTTGACCTGGAGCACGAATCCGCGCCCGGGGACCGTACGCGAGTAATTGTGCGTGGTGGTCCCCAGCACGAAGGCATTGGGCAGGATCAGCTCCTCGCCGGTACCGGTGTGGATGCGGGTCGCGAACATGCCCAATTCGACGACCGTCCCCTCTACGTCCCCGATCTTCACGTATTCGCCGGCGCGCAGCGCACGCGAGTAGACCAGGATCATGCCGCTCGCCGCCTGCGCCACCAGGCTGGATGCCCCGATCGACACCATCAGACCCACCAGCACGGACAGACCTTTGAACGCGTCGGTCTGCGCGCCGGGCAGATACGGATAGGCCATGACCAGTGCGAACAACCACAGCACGATCGTGATGATGCGACGCGTGGGCTTGGCCGTATCCTCGTCGAGCCAGCCGACGCGGATGTGCTGCGTTTCCACGCGCTGGAAGAAGCCGTCGAGGAAATGTACCAGCGTGCGGGTGATCGCGAAGATGACGATGACCGTCACCAGCCCCGGCACGGCGTGAACAACCCCCTCCAGTATTGAACCCAGCAGTCCAACCAAATAGCCCCGTAGCTGTTCACCCCAGGGACGCGTATAGGGGAACAGTCGGAGCGTGTAAGTCAGCCAGACGTAGGTAGCGAAAAGAGCAAGCACCCAGGCCGCGGCGACGACGAGCCTCTGCGTCGCGTTCAGGAACTGCGCCGGGTGCACCACGGTGACGCCAGCCACCTTCAACGTCTTCACCCTCTCCTTCACAACCGAGGACAGCCACGCACTCAATCGGCGATTTGCCATGAGGATGCCGTAGACCAGGGCGGCATAGATGAGCGTCACCAGAGCGGCAAGCAGCAGTGCTTTCAGCAAGTGCCGGATGCTGGCCTGCTCCTGCACCTCCCTCAACGCGAGGCTCAGCGCTCGCACCGCGTCATCTGCGGTCGACTGCAGCGTCGCGCCCGCAAGCTCATCCACATCGCCTGGCGTTATTCCGAACACGATGGCGCGATCGATCTCCACCGCGATGCCCTCTGGCATGGTGCGCAATGTGACGGCAGAGCCGCTGCTCCGATCTACCAGCAGCTCGATGCGCCTTTGTGCGGCTTCCGCGCGTTCGGCCGGTGTATGTCCAAGGAACATCGCGCGGAAGACGATGATGATGCGGTTGTGGAACATCAGCGGCGCGGGCGCGATCGACGCTTTCGTCGCCTCCGTCGCCGGCGCATCCGCTGCAAAGCCGACGCCAGGGCCGAGCAGCGCTGCTGTCAAGGTCAATGCTCGGATCAACCGCTCAGCCCAAAATCGCACGTTCAAACCCTCGTGGCGCCCAGGTCAAAATTAGAACATAGCCTCGTGGCGGATAACATTGCCGCGCCGCCTCCTTTCAGTGTCGTGAGCGGTCCGGCGTCAGCGCCACCAATCGACCCACTGGACCGCGATAGGACCGGCGTCGGGAGCGAACAGCGCTCGAGGCAACTCGACCTCGAAGTGATCCCCTTCGCGCGAGAGCGCGTCGACCGGGGCGCCGTCTAGCTTGCAGATCTGAACCGACTGCCCGCCTTCCAGCCGGATCAGTCCGCACTCGAGGCTTGCGGTCTTCGACCTGGCAGTAAAACTCTCCAGCTGCGAGAACCCGTGCAGGCGCACGACCATCGCCCGCGGGAACCCGTCTCGCGATGCGCTGAGCTCAGCGCGACCAATGCCTCTGCGATGATATAAGTCGACCACCAGTCGATCGCCTTCTTGGCGGATCTCGAGGCGATCCAGGGCAGCTTCAGCGGCACCGGTCTGCGAATCCTTTTGGGCGCCGGCGGCCGGCGCAAGACACACAGCTGCGAATGCGCATGCGGGGAGAAACCAGCGACGCTGTCGACGCTTCATCTGCCCGGCGACGATTCACCTTTCGCCACGAAATCCTCGGCATCGCGTCGGGCGGCGGACAACCACTCCTCCAGCAGACGGAACCCCACCGCGAGCAGCGTTGGGCCGAGAAACACACCGATGAAACCGAACACGAGCGCACCGCCGAGCACGCCGAAGAAGATCAATATGAACGGCAGGTCGCTGCCCTGGCTGATGAGCCACGGTTTGACCACGTTGTCCACGCTGCTCACGCCGACGCCCCAGATCAGCATGAAGACGCCCCACCCGGTAGAGCCTTGCAGGAACAGCCAGATCGCAGCAGGCCCCCAGATCAGCGGAGGCCCTAGCGGCACCACGGAAAGAAAGAAAGTCAGCAGCGCGAGCAGCGCAGCGCCCGGCACGCCTGCGATGACGAAGCCGATCCCCGCCATCACCGCTTGGACCAGCGCCGTGCCGAGAATGCCGTAGACGACACCGCGCACGGTTTTGCCCGCAACGGTCAAGAGGTGTTTGCCCCGCTCGCCGCCGATGCGTTCGGCCCCGGTTACCAAACGCTGCGCCAGAGACAGGCCATCGCGGAACAGGAAGAACGCGACGAAGATGCTCAACGCCAGCTCGAGCAAGCCGGCGCCCAGCGCGAGCGCGACCTTCAAGAGCCACGTGGAGACGGGCTGGATGAGACGCTGCGACTCCTGCAGCAATTTCGCGTGATCTGCGGCCAGGTTTTGCCAGTAGCCTGTCGCTTGCTGTCCGATGAGCGGAATCTTGGCCAGCCAGGCGGGCGGTGCGGGCAATCCGGTTTCGATCCAATGCCGCGCCAGCGCCGTAAGCTCCTTGACGCTGCCAGCCAGGGTGCTCCCGATGGTCAGGAACGGCAAGAGGATCACCACCGTCAGCGTCAGTGTCATCACGGTCGCGGCTAGAGTTCGGCGTCCGTGAAGCCGCTTGAGGACGCGTTCATATATCGGCCAGGTGGAGAAGCAAAGCACGACTGCCCACAGCAGGGCAGACACGAAAGGCAACAGCACGAGCAAGCAGCCGAAGAGCAGAATCGCCAGGACGATCCAGCCCAGGTTTCGTTCGATCTGCCGCGCCAGTGTGGTCAATGCAATTGCTCGCGCGGTTCAGCGCTCTGCCCAGCGGATTTGCACGGGTCCGCTTTCGGGTTTGACGAGGCTTGGTGGGACGACTACCTCGATGTATTCGGGCCGCCTGCTCATCGCGTTCACGCGGGCGGTTCCCACATAGCAGACAGGCTCGGCGCTGCCGCTTTGGTTCTTGACGGTCGCGCAGCTCAGCTCGCCCGTTGCGGACTGGGCGGTGAACCTCGCGAGAGGCGCAAACCCGCGTAACCGCACCACGACTTTGGGCGGCCAACCACTGCTGGGCGCCCGCAGTTCGGCGCCGCCGCTGCCGCGCTCGCGGTAGATGTTGACCACGGAGGTGGTGCCTTCCGTCATCACTTCGACGCGGTCGCCGGCAGCCGGTGCGGCAGGTGCCTGTGCGGTTTGGGCAGGAGCAGCGGATGACTGCGAAGTTTGGGCAGCTGCAGCGGGCGGCTGCGAAGTTTGACCGGTTGGGGCTGGTGGCTGCGAGGCTTGCGGAGGCGCATCGGCCACCTTCTGCGCGATGTCGACCCAACCCCCGCCCATCGCCTGGTAGATCCGGACCTCGGACGCGAGCAGAGCCGTGCGCGCTGCAGCCAGATTGAGTTCGGCAGGAAACAGCTGCTGCTCGGCCTGCAGCACGTCGGTGTACGGGGCGTAACCCCCGTCATACTGCAGGTAAGCCAGGCGAGCGTATTCCCGGAGCGCTTGCACCAAAGCCTCCTGGGCGGCGATCTGCTCGATCAGTTCCTGGCGCGTGACTAGCGCATTTTCCACATCGGCAAACGCGCTTTGGATTGACAGCTGGTAGGAGAGCAGCGCGGCCTTTTGCCCCGCAGTGGCTTGGGCGACCTGTCCGGAGATGGCTCCGCCGGTGAAGATCGGACCGGTTATCGTGCCCCCATAGCTCCACACCTGCGCAGGACCCTTGAACAAGCTGTTGAGCTGCGAGCTCGCTACGCCAAACGCAGCGGTCAGCGAGATCGTCGGGTAGTACAGCGCCTTGGCCGCACCGATTTGAGCATTGGCCGCGATGAGCAGCTGCTCTGACTGCAGCAGATCGGGACGGCGCTCGAGGAGCTCGGAGGGCAGACCGGCGGGTACCTCGGGCAGGGTGAGCTCCAGCAGGTTTTTGCCGCGCGGGATTGGACCCGGGTTGCGTCCGAGCAGGACTGAGAGGGCATTCTCGGTCGTCGCGATCTGCTGGCGGATGATCGGGATCTGCGCGGCGGCGGTCTGGTACTGGACCTTCACCTGCTCCACGTTCATCTGCGAAATCTGCCCGTGCTTGAACCTGAGCTCGAACAGTTTCAAAGAGTCGGCGTAGGCTTTGAGCGTCTCCTTGGAGATGGTGAGCTGCTGGTCCAACCCGCGCAGCTGCAGATAGCCGCTGCCCACCGAGGCGACCAAACTCAGGATCACCCCGCGGCGCGCCTCCTCGGTTGCCAATAGATTGGCTTGAGCCGCTTGCGTGAGGCGGCGCACGCGACCCCACAGATCGATTTCCCAGCTCGCACCTGCCAAGACCTGATAGTTGTTCGCCGGGTTGGGACTACCAGCTGGGATCGCCGTGTTTTGCGAAAACCGTTGGCGCGCCGCATCGGCTCCATAGTTCGCCTGCGGGTAGAGCGGAGCGCGCGTCTGCGTGAGCACACCCGCGGCCTGTTCGACGTTGGCGGCTGCGATCTTGACGCTGTAATTGTGGATCAGCGCTTGTGCGATTAGATCATCGAGCACCGGATCACCGAACTGCTTCCACCATTCGGTGTTCGCGGTCTGAGCCGTCTGCTTGGGCTCATAGATGTATGCAGCGGGCGTGTCAACCTTGGGCTTGACATAGTCCGGACCGACCATGCAGCCCGCGAGGAGCCCGCCGGCCAATCCGGCGATGGCCGATCGCCGCACCTCAGTCTACCTCTCGCTTGGCGTGCGCAGCGCTCGTCGCGGCTCCCCCTGCCACGGCCTTCTTGCGAGCGAATCTCTCACTCATGCTTTCCAACAGCCAGAAGAAGAGCGGGACAAAGAAGATCGCGATGCAGGTCGAAGCGAGCATGCCGCCGATGACGCCCGTGCCGATGGCGCGCAGGCTGTTCGCGCCTGGTCCCGTGGCGATGGCGAGCGGTACGCAGCCGAGAATGAACGCAAACGAGGTCATGACGATGGCACGCAGCCTCAATCCCGCCGCTTCGATCGCGGCATCGCGCGGCGACATACCATGGTGCACGCGTTCTATCGCGAATTCGCAGATCAGGATCGCGTTCTTCGCCGAGAGTCCAACCAGCGTGACCAGACCCACCTGGAAGTAGACGTCGTTCTGCAGGCCCAGCACCCAGGTGAGCAGCAGGGCACCCAGCACCGCGAACGGAACGGTAAGCACCACGGCGACAGGCAGCGTCCACTTCTCGAACTGCGCGGCGAGCAGCAGGAACACCACGATCAGGCCGAAGATGAAGGCCGACGACGAGGTACTGCCGGATTCCTTTTCCTGCAGCGCCTGCCCGGCCCAGGCGTACGCGAAATCCCCGGGCAAAGTTTCGCGCGCGACCGCTTCCATCGCCTGGATTGCCTGGCCCGAGCTGTAGCCTGGTCCCTGGTTCCCCGTGAGCTTCACCGCCGGAAAGCCGTTGAAGCGCGTCACGAGCTTGGGCGAAGTGACGTAACGCGTCGTGATCAGCGAGGACAGGGGGACGTTGGCCCCGGTATTCGAACGGACGTAAACCTTCTGGAAGTCCTCGGGCTTGGCGCGGTAAAAAGCATCGGCCTGGACGATGACGAACCAGACCCGGCTAAACAGAGCGAACTGCCCCGCCACTTGAGAGCCGAACAGCGCCTGCATCGCCTGGAATGCATCGCCCACCTTGACGCCCAGTACCTCTGCCTTGTTGCGGTCGAGGTCCACGAACAGCTGCTGGCTCGAAGCGCGGAAGGTGGTGTTGACGCCCTGCAGCTCGGGCCGCTGCCGCGCTTTGGCAAGGAAGGCCTTGACCGCAGCGTCGGTGGCGCGCGGGTCGCCCGAACCACGGTTTTGGATATAGAACTCGAATCCTCCGGTGGTGCCGAGTCCCGGAATCGAAGGGGGGTTGACCGCGAATGCCACCCCATCCTCGCGGGTGGCGAACTGGGCGTTCAGCCGCTTGAGCGTGTCGAACGACAGCAGCGATGGATCCTTGCGCTCCCCGAACGGCTTGAGCAGAGCGAACATGACTGCCGCACTGTTGTTGTTCTGGCTGTCGATGAAGCTGTAACCGTTCACCGTGCCCACGTCCTGTACCGCCGGGTCCTTCAGGATGATTTTCTCCAGCTCCGCGGTGAAGCGGCCGGTGACCTGCATGCTGGCAGAATCCTGGACCTGCGCCAGAACAAAAAAGTAACCCTGGTCCTCGTCCGGCACGAAGCTCGCCGGCAGGATGCGGAACATCAGCAGTATCCCGACGATCACGCCGCCGAAGGCCATGAGCGCGATCGGCCAGATGCGGAGCGTCGCCTTGGCTCCACCGAGAAAGGCGCGCTGCAGCCGCTCGAAGCCGCTCTCGAAGGCACGGAACACGCGGTTCTTCTCGCCGTGGTGCGGCTTGACGATGATGGCGGCGAGCGCAGGCGACAGCGTGAGCGCCATGATCCCCGAGATCACCATCGAGATCGCGATGGTGATCGCGAACTGCTTGTACAGCGTGCCGGTGA
>Ga0187776_10001626_pt1 | contig 11345 bp, 11 predicted proteins | sample 0216_BV02_MP12_2_FD_132426 | JGI IMG/M metagenome (GOLD analysis project Ga0187776, IMG submission 132426) | Tropical peat soil microbial communities from peatlands in Department of Meta, Colombia - 0216_BV02_MP12_20_MG | ecosystem: Environmental > Terrestrial > Soil > Wetlands > Peat | place...
GACAAGGATGGAGCAGAGTTTCTCCTGAGGCGATGGGTCTCGTAATTCCTCTGGCTGGAGGGATCTATATGCGACCCCTGAGCCATATCTTCGGGTCTATGACATGGCATCCGCCGTCGCCGTCGGAGTACACCACCTTTTGTATCCGTGCATTCAGGATCATCCTCTTGCACATCTTACAGGGCTCAGAATGACACTCGCCCGCATCGCCTCCGTCCCCGCCTGATATATAAATCGTGGCCCCCCTGAGTTCGTCCGCAGAAGCCCTTATGATTGCATTCGCTTCGGCGTGGACGCTGTGGCACAACTCATAGCGCTCACCGTGTGGTATCTGCAGCTCTATTCTGGTACATTTACCGACGTCCAGGCAGTCCTTCATTCCCGATGGTGCGCCGTTGTACCCGGTACTTACGATGATGTTGTCCTTTGTGATAACAGCACCGTACCTTCTCCTGAGGCAGGTGGCCCGCGCGGACACCGCTTTCGCTATACTAATGAAGTACTCGTCCCACTCAGGTCTTAACCGCTCTTTCTTCTTTTTAGATGCCATATTATTCGCGCCCCGCATCCTCAATGATTATTGCAATTATTATAAATCAAGTCCCCTTTTTTTGGTACGTGCTTTGTTCCACCATTCCCTGTGCATACTCATTTTCTTGATTAAGCCCACCGGCATTTTCTCATAGCTCCTGCCCAGGTGGTAACCCGCATATTTCAGCAGGTTTCTGAGAAAAAATTCGGGCACAAGATGGTATGCTCTTTTTTTCACTATGTACATAATTTCCGACCTGATATACCTCAGTCCCTCACCTTCGGCTTTTCCGAACTCCTCAAGAATCCATCTCTCCTGCTCATGAAATACCCCGATATCGAAATACCTCCTAAACTCCTGAAAAGCGGAATAGTTGTGGGAGTGGTATACCACGGCGTCGGCAGCATATGCTATCTTATAGCCGGCGAGCATCAGTTTGGCGCCGGCGCAGGTGTCTTCACCTAAGATCAATCCCCCCTGAAACCAGCCCACCTCCTCAAGAGCCTTTTTCCTGTATGCGGCAAAAGAGTTGGACAAAAAGGGTGTCTTAATCCCGTATGTGCCTTTATCCGAGAAACTCTTCACAGCCGATTCGTCGGGATAATTGAACAGCCTCAGATGTGTCCCAAACACAGTTTCGCCGGGATGGGGCAGCTGTCTTCCGAACGCGGCGCCAACCCTTCCATCCTCAAGAGGTCTGATCAGATTTTCAACGGCATATTTATCGTGCGGCAGCGCGTCCTGTGTCAGACATATCAAGATATCGCCAGTAGCTGCTTTAGCCGCAAGCGTCCTGCTTCCGCCGTGATCGAATTTCTCCCTCTCCAATCTGATAATCCGGACGCCGAAATGGTCCGCGACCGAACGGGTATCGTCAGAGGATGAGGAATCAATAACGATTATCTCAGAGCTGACCGTCTGCGACTTTAATGCCTCGATCAGCCCCTTCATCTGCTTCCCGGCGTTCCGTGCCGGTATGATAATACTCGTCACCAGATCAACCCTTCAATGAAACTTACTCCCCTCATTATACAGGAAAGCGCACGCTGTCATATAATCGCGTCATCATCGACCCTTTGGTTGTTTGTTAAAACCCCGTATTCCTATGTTATAATTTTTATATGCCCGATTCAGATGTATCCTCAACCTTAAACAAACAGTATATCGACAGTGGAGACCTCCCGAAAGTTCCTTTTGTCATAAACGGGATATCATCGCGTTTTATCCGCGAAAACATGATCGTTCCTCTTGAACTTAAATACAATACGCTGAAAGTTGTTATGGCAAACCCGGACGACAGGGAAACGATCGAAGCGCTCAAGGTAGCGACTTCTGCCGATATTGTGGTATATACAACTGACGGGAAAGCGCTGAGCGACTACATATCCAAGTTCTACGGCCAGGAACCACAGAATATAGGCCGGATCGTAGAGGATATGGGCGAGAAAGGTTTTGAATTTGTCACAGAAGAGGAAGAGGATGTTGGCCACCTCAAGGATCTTGCGTCTGAGGCCCCCATAATAAGGCTCGTCAACCTTGTCATCACAAGGGCGGTGGAGGGCAGGGCGAGCGATATCCACATAGAACCCTTCGAAGACGAATTGAAGGTCAGATACCGGATAGACGGCGTTTTGCATGAGACAGAGTCCACCCCGAAGAGACTTCAGGCAGCGATCATATCACGAATAAAGATCATGGCAAAACTCAACATAGCGGAAAGAAGGCTGCCCCAGGACGGCCGTATAAAGCTTAAGATCGGCGAAAGCGAAGTGGATCTCAGGGTGTCCACCATACCGACGCTTCACGGCGAAAGCGTCGTCATGAGGATACTGCGTAAAGAAGGCATTGTGATCAACCTCAACCAACTGGGCTTCCCACCAGATACGCTTTCGATATTCAACCATCTGATCAGCGTGCCAAACGGCATCATACTTGTCACTGGCCCCACAGGGAGCGGAAAGACAACAACTCTTTATGGGGCGCTTGACAAGATAAACTCGCCTGATAAGAAAATAATTACTGTTGAGGACCCCGTTGAATATCAACTTAAGGGGGTCAATCAGATACAGATGAAGCCCCAGATAGGTCTGAATTTTGCCAATACCCTTCGACACATTGTAAGGCAGGACCCTGACATTATCATGATCGGGGAGATCAGGGACCTCGAAACAGCTGAGATAGCGATACAGTCTGCCCTGACAGGGCACGTTGTATTTTCGACCTTACACACGAATGACGCCCCCAGTGCGATAACGAGACTGCTTGACATGGGAGTCGAAAATTTTCTCCTCTCATCTACAGTAAGAGGGATTCTCGCACAGAGACTCATCAGGATTATCTGCCCTTCATGCAAAAAGATAGATCCCTCAGCTGCAAACAGGGATGAACTGGCTAAAATCGGTATCGCCGGCGACATCCCCCTTTACCGCGGGACGGGATGCGAACACTGCGCCTATACCGGCTTTTACGGCAGAAAAGGGATATTCGAGCTCTTTCTGATCGATGACGAGATACGTAAACTTATCCTGAAGAACTCAGATGCAAACCAGTTGAGGGACACGGGGAAACAACACGGCATGAGGACCCTCATGGAAGACGGCATTGAAAAGATACAGGCCGGTGTGACAACCTTGAGCGAGGTGCTCAGGGTTACCCAGGAGGCATAGATGGCTATCTTTTCCTACAGGGCCACTACTGTGGACGGTACGATTACGGAAGGCGTCATAGAGGCGATCGATGAGAGGACAGCGGCTGACAGACTCAAGAATGCGGGTGTCATCCCTTTAAAAATAGCCGAACCGAAGGAAGGGATCAAAAAGCGGATGTTCTCAAGGTCACCGAAGGGGGACCTTCTCACTTTTACGACCGAGCTGTCCGCGCTTCTGGTCGCCGGTCTGCCCCTTGACAGAAGCCTCAACATCCTTGCTGAGATTTCGGAAAGCAAGGAGATGAAAGAAATTGTCAAATCCATCCTGAAGTCGATACGGGAAGGCAGCTCCTTTTCCGACGCACTCACGAAGCACCCGAGGATATTTCCGAGACTTTATATAAACATGGTCAGGGCTGGCGAGGCCGGCGGAGTACTGGACGTCGTTCTGGACAAGTTGAACGAGTTCCTTGAATCAACGGCCGAACTGAAGGAGCATATATTTTCGGCTATGATATACCCTGTGATCCTGGTCTTTGCAGGCGGCGTGTCGATTACAATACTTTTACTCTATGTGCTGCCGAAGTTCTCTGCAATTTTTGCTGAAATGGGCACAACGCTGCCGCTCCCGACGCAGGTTGTTATTACGCTCAGCGGCGCCGTGGCGTCTTACTGGTGGGCCGGTTTCTTGGGCGCAGTGGCTGGGTGGATCGCCTTCAAGAACTATATAAAAACAGACGCCGGCAGGTATGCATGGGACTCCTTCAAGCTCAGAATGGCGGGTGATATAATAAGAAAGGTCGAAACGGCACGATTCGCGCGCACCCTCGGCACACTCCTTAAGAGCGGCGTTCCCCTCCTTCAGGCGTTGAACAACTCAAAGGATACCATCAATAACCGGGTCATAGCCTCTGCCATCGATGTGGTATCACGGGGGGCAAAGGAGGGCAAAGGCATAGCGCTGCCTCTCGCCAATGTGAACGTTCTCCCCCCTCTGGCTTTGTCAATGATAAAGGTGGGTGAAGAGACGGGCCAGCTGGATACGATGCTGCTGAAGGTCGCGTCAACTTACGAAAAAAGTCTGAGGATTGCGATCAAGAGGTTTGTGAGTTTCCTTGAACCTGCGATGATTCTCGGCATGGGACTGGTCATCGGTTTTATCGTGTTTGCGATGCTCATGGCGATATTCAGCATAACGAATCTGCCGGTTTAGACCATCTTTCGAACTTTGAAGACATGAAGAAAGAAAAGGGATTCACCCTCCTTGAGTTGATAATCGTAATGTTTCTCATTTCGCTCATAGCAGCAGTCTCGACTGCCTTATTTGTCAATACGCTTCCCACAGGCAAATTTAATGCAACTGCGCGAGAGGTGGCGGTAACTATAAAGCACGCCCGTGCGTTGGCTCAGATTACCGGTGAGAGACAGATCGTGGCGATAGACCTCGATGCAAAGAAGTACGGGATAGAAGGCCGCGGCGACAGAGATATCCCTAAGGACACGGAGATCAAGGTGATAGACCCTTTTTTGGGAGAGGTGGTGAACGGGAAATATCATCTTGTGTTTTATGCTGGAGGCAGAGCCGAAGGGGGAACAATTGTTTTGAGGAATAAGAATAAGTCGGCTACGATATACATGGATCCGATCGTGGGGTCGGTGCTGATAAAATAGATGCTCCTTAAGAATCCCTTTAAACGCGACAGAAGACAGCTCACGTCCAGCCCGTGCGAGAACGGGTTCACCCTCCTCGAGGTGCTCGTTGCGCTTGCGGTGCTGAGCATTGCACTGGTGGCTGTCTTTGAGCTCTTCTCGGCAAACCTCAAGGGGATCGCTGCATCAGATGATTATGTAAGCGCTGTCCTGAGAGCGGAATCGAAGATGAGGGAAATCCTCGATGATGATAAGCTCACGGAAAAATCCTGGGGTGAAGCAACAGATGACGGTTATAGAATGGATGCGACTGTTGCGGATGCTGCGACCGACAGGACAGAAAATCTGCAGGTGAAACTGCTCGAGATAACTCTTACAGTCCACTGGACGAGGGGGACAAAAGAACGATCACTCACCCTGAAGACTATGAAGCTCGTGGAGAAGCAGGTTTAGCATGGAGCATAAGGGAAGCACCCTTTTACCTGGAATAATGAAGGCAGCAAATGAAGAGGGGTTCACCCTTCTTGAGCTGCTGATATCCTTTGCAATCATCGGCATCATCGTCGTGATTGTGGGCGGGGCCATGAGACTCTCTCTCCGCGCGGTGAATGCCGGCGAAAAGAGGATCGACGCACTGGAGAGGATGCGGACATCCATGAACGTCGTAGAATCTCAAATCCAGTCGCAGACCCCGCTGAAATACGACGATAATGGGGTAAAGAAATACTATTTTCAGGGTAACAAAGAATCGCTCCAATTTTCTACGAACTGTTCCATCTGGTCCGGACAGGGGGGGTACGTGACGGTCTTCTATGAGGTTGCAGCGGATACCGCAGGGAAGAAGATATTAAAGGCGTCGGAAAACATTATCGGCACGAACAGCAGCAGAGAGACGATGCTCTTTGATGGCTTCGACTCGATATACTTCGAGTATTTTTTCAAGGGCCCCACGGATGAAACCGGCGACTGGGTGGATACATGGACTGACGACACCAGCATCCCCCAAAAAATCAAACTGCACCTCGTCTCGGGACAAAGGGATTTCTCAATGATTATCCCGGTCCGGATTTCAATCCCTCAAAACCAGCCGGCGATACTCCGTTAAGGTTCGGCAGAGATCGATGATGGTCAAACAGGATACGATGAGATCGAACGGAAGCGGCAGGACCCGTGTTTCATTGGGATCGCAAGGCATAGCTCTTCTTATGGTGTTATGGGTGCTGGCAATCCTCATGGTCGTCGTCTTTTCATTCTCCTATATGGGTAGAACAGAGAACCTCGCTGTTCTCTCCTTCAGAGAGGGAGTCGAGAAGAAATTTCTCGCTGAGGCAGGGGTGGAAAGGGGAATAACGGAAATCTTTTACAGGAACATGTATAAGAACCAGGCCGTCGTCCTTGAAGGTACCGAGGTTTGGAAAACGGACGGCACACCGAATAAGGTGCAGACCGCTAACGGCTATTTCACGGTCAGCATGATGGATGAAACGGGCAAGATAGATATAAACACTCTCACCGACACTTCTGGTATAATACTGAAAAACCTCTTGACGAACTCGGGTGTTCCTGAAGAAAATGCAGAAACGATAGTGGATTCTATTTTGGATTGGAAGGATAAAACGGGCGGCGTCATGCACAGGCTTCACGGTGCGGGCGACGATTACTATATGTCGCTGCCGAATCCGTATAAGGCCAAGCACGATAACTTCGACACTCTGGAAGAACTTCTCCTTGTCAAGGGGATGACGTATGAGCTTCTTTACGGGGACGGCAAAAAAAAGGGAGTGATCGATTTTCTCACCGTTTATTCAAAGTCGCCTATAATAAATGTGATGGCAGCGCCAAAAGAGGTCCTGTCAGCGATTCCTGGCATCACTCCTGAGATCGCCGACAGTATCATAAGTTCGAGGGGAAATCAAGCGGGGACGCCGAACTTTGGAAACCTCCTATCAAACATCCAGCCTCCGTTTAATTCATTCGTTGGCCCTACTGCATCCAACACCTTCACCATCGACGCGGCAGGTTACAAGGGGAGCGCTAAACAAGGGTATGCTGTCAGGGCAACGGTAGTTATAGAGGGGAATAATAAATACAGGTACCTGTATTATAAAAGCCCCGCGGAAGTGAGACATGACAGGGTCAGCAGCGATTAGGAAATTGACTTCCTCTGCAGCCGGCTTGTCCGGGAAACTGCGGGCAATATGGATACCCCTCCGGAGGGTCCTCACACTTAGCCCTGCCGATGATGCTATCTCTCTCCGAAAAAGCGTATCCGTTTCCTTGGAAAAAGGAAAAATATCCGTCGTCTACGGCTCGCGGTTCCTCTCAAGGATAACAATAAAGGGAGTGAAAGAATTTCTCTTCGATGGCGACAGATATCCTCAGCCGGAGGACCTCGCATCGTCCCTGGCGCTTGCCGTTAACGAATTCCGCGCACCGAGGAGGGATGTAAGACTCAGCATCCCCAGGGCATGGACGATAATCAGAACTGCAGAATTTCCCTCGACAATAAAGGAGAACATCCCCGATGTTGTCTCATTCGAGATGGACAGGCTGACCCCCTTCATGCCGGAGGATGCTTTTTATGATTTCAGGGTGCTGAACGATAACGGTGGGAAGCTCACCCTTCTCGTTATGGCTGCCAAAGCCGACACGATAAGGCCTTACATAACAAGCCTCATTGAAAGCGGCTTTACCGTCAGCGGATTAACGGTGAACCTTTGCGGCATCGGCACCTTGTGCCACCATCTGGAGAGAAAAACCGACACGGTCTTTGTGGAGATAGCCGAAAAGAGATATGAAGGCGCACTGTTTGTGAGCGGCTCCCCGTCGCATCTCTTTTCGAATGACATGACGGCCGGAGATGAAAGGGCCAGGATTGATGAGATTGCAAGAGAAATCTTGCCTCTCATAGATATCGCGAAAGCGAGACAGGGCAGAGCCCCGCAGATCGCAGTACTTATTCGAGACAAGAACCCCGTTCTTAGGGAGTTGTTAAAAGCGCATATAAACATTCCCATCAGGTTCATAGAGGAGACGGATCCCGGTATAAAGTTCTCGACGCAGCGGCGAGAGATCCCCTATGCCGCGGTGGGAAGTGTCATGCAGGAACTATGGCCGAAGGCGCACGGTCCCAATCTTCTGAAAAAGGGGGTCTACGACAAACAAAAGACCCCGGTCGCTCTTACCGTCATTCTATCATGCGCTCTTGCGGCGCTGGGAGTCCTCTATATAATCGCCCCTCTCAGGGTGGAGGAGAGGAGGCTGCAGGAAATCAGCCGTCGGATCGGCCCGAAGAAGGAAGAGGCAAAAAAGGTTGAGGCATTAAAAAAAGATATGGAGGCTCTCAGTTCCGAAATTGACGCCATAAATGATTTTAAAGGGGCAAGGACAATGGATCTGAACATCCTTGCGGATCTCACTTCCGTCCTGCCGAAAAATGCGTGGCTTACGAGGATGCGGATCACGGATACATCAGTCGAAATCGAGGGATATGCCAATTCCGCGACGGAACTTCTGCCAAAACTGGAAGCATCGAAATATATGAGAAAGGTGGAATTTGCTTCGCCGACCTTCAGAGATGTAAGATTGAACGCAGACAGGTTCAGCATAAAGATGGAGATCATGAGCACTATGAAGAAGGACGATAAGATTAAGGGAGACAAAGGTAAGAATGCAAAGAAGTAAAATCCTCGTGGCCGGAATACCTCTTATGATCGTTATGGTCTGCCTCATGGCGTATCAATACGGCTTTGTGAGAGTGCGGTCGGATATGACCGCCGTCAAGGAAGAAGAGGCCTCAAAAATGAGGATGCTCGGGAAATATATCTCCCTTATTTCGGAAAAACCCAAGCTTGAGAAGAAAATCGCCACATTGAAAGAAGAAAGAAAGGCCGATGACTCGAAGCTTATCGAGGGCCAGACGCCTTCATTGGCTGCTGCTGCCCTGCAGGAATCGATCAAGGGGATCATAACTGAAAAGAGCGGCACTATATCCAGCGAGCGAGTGGGGAAACCCGAAGACTACGGCAAGTTTAAAATTATCAGTGTGAGTATCGACGTTGTACTACCCGACGTCCGGGCGCTGAGTGACGTACTGTATTCGATCGAGACGCGCACACCCTATCTTATTGTCAAAGAGGTCGACGCAAGAGTCAGAAACTTGAAGGAACCGAGAGACCTCATGGTAAAGCTTGACGTCTCTGCCCTGACAGCCGGGAAATGATCGGGATAAAATATCTTCTAAGAAGCATCAATCTGATCAATATCATGTTGGCAGCGGCTGTCATCTTTTTTGCTGATTACATGGTCCTCCCTTTTTTCAATATGGGGGTCAGATTTACCCCTCCGGCTGTAGGCAGGACCGCTTCCCAGGATTCAGCCCCAGCAGAAAAGCCTGCCGAGGACAAGACGCCGTCACCTTCTGATTACGTTATCGTAGCTGAACAGAATGTCTTCCACCCGGAAAGGAGAATACCGCCGCTGGCAGCTGAAGCACAGCCCTTGCCAAAGCCTGATTTTGTCCTTTACGGCACACTGATGAGCAGCGATGTAAAGGTCGCTTACATGGAAGACAAGAAATCACCCCAGAGCACTCCCGGGAGAGAGAAAAGACAGACGCCCTTGAGAATCGGCGATGCGATGAGCGGGTTTACCCTCAAGGAGATCGACAAAGATCATGTGGTTATGTCGAGGGGCGAAGAAAAGATTGTCGTTTCTCTCGAAGACTCGCAGCATGCAAAAACAAGGGAACTCTCTGCCGGTGCACCTCCAGCCCCGGCTGCGGTCCAGCAGCCGCCTGCGGCGAAAACGCCACAGCCGCCTCCCGCGAGATTCCGCCGTCCCGCACCCACACAACCGCAGGCCCAGCAAGGCGCCGCTCAGCAGAGCGCGCCAGACCCCGACAATCCAAAAAATCAGTTTCTTGAGACCTTGAGACAAAGAAGAAGACCGGTCCCGAATCAGCAACAATAAAACGAGGGGTTGTTTTTTTCATCAAGGACATAGACGATTAGTTCATTCATTGCTGAATTTCTCTTAATTCATTGATTACTCATTTACTCATTAGGAAGAGATGGCATTTGAGGGATTCAGGAACGGTTTTGCTCGCCCAAGGCGAGGCCGGAAAAGCCTCTTCGACTCGGCGAATCAGCGAAGGCGGGGGAGGACCGACAGAATGCAGACCGAGAATGAGCTAAAATACTATTTCCTGCCTTCATGATTGAGCATCAAAGACAGGGTTTACGAATAATCCTCTACGGGCCATTCTTCGGAGGTGTTTTGCCGCCTTGATCTTTGTCTTTTCCTTGCTGGCCCTGTTCTTCAATTAGCTTGTCTATCTCCCTATCCTTCGTCACCGCCTTATACTGTTTGACATATCCTAACGTGACCTTCTGTGCCTCCTGCTCATTTCTCATGACATGGGGTGTAAGAAGGATGATAAGCTCGGTTCTCGTAGTCGAATGAGTCGTGTTCCCAAAAAGACTCCCGATAATCGGGATTCGGCTGAGCCAGGGTATCCCTGCTACCTCATGGTTCGTATCTTCTCTTATGAGGCCGCCGATAATGATCGTCTCGCCATCCTGGGCGACCAGGTCTGAAGTAGCCTGTATCTTATTGATAGTAATCTCCGCTAACCCCCCCACATCAACTGACTGGCCGACGGAGGAAATCTCCTGAGACAACTCAACAGAGATCAGTCCGCTGTCGTTTACCTGAGGCTTCACCTTAAGAATAATGCCGATATCCGTATACTGGATAGTGGATGTACCCACAACTGAAACCGCTGATGTAGTTGTGCCGGTAGTTGTAGTCGTAGCAATGGGCTGAGAGGAAGTTGAGGTGGCAAGGGGAACCTGCTGACCTATCTGGATCCTCGCTTCTTTATTATCAGAAACAAGGATGTGAGGCGCAGCCACGACCTTTGCCTTGGAGCGATCCTCAAGAGCTGTAAACACCGCTCTTATGTGTCCGGTAGGATCGGTGCCCACGAAGGTGAAGCCCTGGCTAGGCAGATTAGCCGGATTGAGTCCGCTAAGGTTGAGCGCACTTGTTCCGCTAAGGGCGACAGGGTTCTTTATTTCGCTTTGCATCGCCCATGAAAGCCCGAAACTCAAATTGTCTGTCAGGGTTACCTCGACAATGAGTCCTTCAATACTCACCTGCCTCGGCACAATGTCGATCTTATGTATTGTATCGGCTATGAGTTCATAGTCTTCAGGCGGTCCAAATACTATAATAGCGTTCGTTGTCTCATCGGCGATAATCTTGGTTACTTCGGACAAAACCGTTTCTGCCCCCGGCGTTGCCAGACTGATCTGAGGCTGCGAAGGAGGCTGCGGTGTTGCTGCGGGCTGAGGCTGACCCGGCTGACCCGTCGTTCTCGGCACCACCGACTGAGGGGGCTTTGCTGCCTGCGGCCGCCCCCCCTGGAATATCTGCTGAAGAATGGCCACAACGTCCTTCGCCTTGCTGTTCTGGACCGGATAGACAAAGACCCGGGGCTTGGTTTGCTTGAGA
>Ga0187776_10001628_pt1 | contig 11342 bp, 11 predicted proteins | sample 0216_BV02_MP12_2_FD_132426 | JGI IMG/M metagenome (GOLD analysis project Ga0187776, IMG submission 132426) | Tropical peat soil microbial communities from peatlands in Department of Meta, Colombia - 0216_BV02_MP12_20_MG | ecosystem: Environmental > Terrestrial > Soil > Wetlands > Peat | place...
AGGTAGGTCTCGGCTTTGAGATGAGCACGAAACCGGGCTCAGAAGTTATGGATGAAATCTTTTATGAGCGTAAGGTGTCAGGTGTCAAGCCTAAAGTTGCCGAAAGGTCCTCACGTGCTTCACACCTTACTCATGGCATTTATCGCAAGACGAACAATGCAGGAGGCATTGAGGGAGGGATGGCGAACGGCATGCCGATAATCATGAGGGCGGCGATGAAACCAATTCCGACTTTAAGAAGACCGCTCCGCTCTGTTGACATCCTGACGAAGAATCCTGTCGAAGCCGCATATGAGCGTTCCGATATATGCGCCGTGCCGGCCGCGAGTGTGATAGGAGAGGCGATGGCGGCTTTAACGATAGCGGATGCATTCCTCGAAAAATTTGGCGGCGACAGCATGATAGAAGTGAAGCGGAATTACGACTCGTATATGGAATACGTGAAGAGATTTTAGCATGTGTCCGGCTGTTCCGCGACGTTTCCCGGTGGTTATACAAGCGTTTTGTTATCCCTTTAAAATCAGCGCACGCATGTCATCAAAAAAACGCCGGATATTGTCATACCGGCGAAAGCCGGTATCCAGTGACTTTAGCTTGCTCGAATAGATCAAAGTCGGTGGAATCCGGGTCGAGCCCGGAATGTCAATCAGAGATTTACAAGGATTTCTAATTACAATTGCTGTCCGGGAAATTTTTTATGGACAGATGGGTTACAGACTTGAGCTCAAAAAGAAGGCATTGCCGGTGTCGGTCTTTACACTTCCGGTAAATTCAATTTTATATGCAGTTCCCGCAGCTGTTTTGGCTCCACCTCTGACGGGCTGCCGCTCATGAGGCAGAAAGCTTTCTGTGTTTTCGGGAATGCGATAACGTCCCTTATCGAAGAAGCGCCGACCATTATCATTACAAGCCTGTCGAGGCCGAGAGCGATCCCGCCGTGAGGCGGTGCGCCGTATTCAAGCGCATCCAGGAGAAATCCGAATTTCATCCTTGCCTCTGTGGCGGATATTTTCAAAACCTCAAACATTTTTTTCTGCAGATCACGTCTGTGGATACGGATACTTCCTCCTCCTATTTCATAGCCGTTCAGTACAATGTCATATGCCTTTGCCCTGAGTGATCCGAGCAGTTCGTCGTTATTCACATCACCGGTAAGCATCCTTTCCACATCTTCGTCCATGGGTGAAGTGAATGGATGATGCATAGCCTCAAACCTGCCCTCCTCATCATTCCATTCAAGAAGAGGGAAGCCGGTAATCCAAGCAAATCTGTATCCGGGCTTTATAAGGTTCAACCTCTTCCCGAGTTCAAGCCTCATTCTGCTCAGCACGTCATGGACTACTTTTCCTTTGTCGGCAACAAACATCATCAGATCACCTTCTTCGGCCTCGAGCCTGGTGGCCATCTGCCTCAGAAGCTCTTCGGGGAAAAATTTTGAGATAGGGGATTCAAAGCCTCCGCCTCCGGCGGACTTTACCTTTATCCATGCAAGACCCTTTGCCCCGAAAGAGACGGCTTCTTCAGTGAGTGCGTCTATCTCCTTCCTTGAAAGACTCGCCATGCCTTTACCGTTAATCGCCTTCACCCTTCCGCCCGTGTGAATCGCATCGAGGAAAACCTTGAAAGAGCCTTTTTCGGCCAGGTCTGCCATGTCCTTGAGTTCAAGACCGAAACGTAGATCGGGCTTGTCGTTTCCAAACCGCTCCATAGACTCACGGAAACTCAGCCTTTCAATCGGAATTTCAATATCCACACTCATTACTTCTTTGAAAAGCCTCTTCATCATGCCTTCGATATTACCAAGAACATCTTCTATATCCGCAAACGACATCTCGAGATCGACCTGTGTAAATTCGGGCTGTCGGTCTGCGCGCAGGTCCTCGTCCCTGAAGCATCTCACCACCTGGAAATATTTTTCCAGACCCGACATCATCAGGATCTGTTTGAAAATCTGCGGTGACTGCGGCAATGCATAGAAATGTCCCGGGTTCAGGCGGCTCGGCACCAGATAATCTCTCGCCCCTTCCGGCGTGGACTTTGTGAGTATGGGGGTCTCGACCTCAATAAACCCCTTCTCGTCGAGGTAATCTCTGATGACTTTTGTGACTTTGTGTCTAGTGATCAGATTCCTCTGCATCTCCGGCCTTCTAAGGTCGAGATACCTGTGTTTCAGCCGCAGCGATTCGGAAGCATCTGCAGCATCCTCTACAGTAAAAGGAAGCAGCGAAGATTCATTGAGGACCCTGAGTTCCTCCACATACATTTCGACCATGCCGGTCGGCATATTCGGATTCTCAGTCCCCTCGGGCCGCTTTCTGATCCTTCCGGAGACGGAGATAACGTATTCGCTCCTCAGGTCATGCGCAGCTGCGTGCGCACTGCCGGAAACATCGGGGCTGAAGACTACCTGGAGTATGCCGCTCCGATCGCGCAGGTCTATAAAAATGAGACCTCCGTGATCCCTTCTTCTGAAAACCCACCCGCACAGAGTAAGGTCTTTCCCTGTATCAGATTCGCTTATCTCTCCGCATCCCCTGTCCCGAACCATGTAACCTCCAAATTATAATAATAAATGGTAAATCGCAATCGATATCAAGTCGATTCAGATCGTGACTTCTTTCTTTATGGTTTCTATCTCTTCCTGAGTCAAATGTCTGAATGTCCCGGGCTCAAGTTTTCCCAGTCCGATACCGTCTATTCCGGTCCTCCTGAGCCTGAGCACAGGATGTCCTATACTGTCAAGCATCCTCCTGATCTGCCTCTTTTTCCCCTCGTGTATCGCCATCTCAAGCCAGGCGTTGTTCTCGGCCGTCCTGATTCTTCTGGCCTTGGCCGGGGCCGTCAACCCGTCCTCCAGCATTATCCCTTTTCGCAATTTCCCGATCTCTTTATCCTCAGGGATGCCCTTTACCTTCACCAGATACGTCTTTGGAATCTTCTTTGAAGGATGAAGCACCGCCTGAGCAAAATCGCCGTCATTTGTCAGCAGAAGAAGGCCTTCAGAGTCATAGTCAAGTCTGCCCACAGGGAAAATTCTATATTTTACCCCCGTCAGGAAATCCTTTACCGTGGGCCGTCCTTCGGGATCATGCAGAGACGTTACAACATTTCTCGGTTTATTAAATACTATATAAACCCTTGGCTCGCGTCTTGTGAGGAGTTTTCCGTCGACCTTTACATGGTCTCTTGAAGGATCTGCTTTCATCCCGATGGTTGCGGTCCTGCCGTTTACCTTCACTCTGCCTTCCATTATCATCTCCTCGGCCCTTCTCCTCGATGCGATGCCCATCTCTGACAGGATTTTCTGGAGCCTCATTTCCATAATTTTACATGATAACATAAAAGACTGATCGGGTTATTGAATATGCCTCTGGGCCGAAACGATGGCGACTTTGGCTTTATTGGAGCATTTTAAAGTCACTGGATACCGGCTTTCGCCGGTATGACCTTGCGGGCTTAAGTTACAAATTCGAGCCCAGAAAGAGATCGTCGTTTCGTCATCCCGAGGCTCTTAGTCGGGCGTCCATGTTTCTTAACTGTGAAATCACGCCTGCGGCACCGTGCGCGGGGAACAGAGTATTTTCGAGCGGTTTCTTTTGCCGATAGTCAAAAGCATCACAAAAGATAAGGAGGCAAAAGCCTCGGAGTCCCGCTCCGTCTATGGCGGGCGAGACGAGAATGAGCGAGAATGCTCTGTCCCCCGGCGCAGCCAAAAGCTTTTTTGTTGATTACGAAAGGTGGTACAGGAATTTTCTTCAGTAGGTCTTCGGGGCCGGACTATTCTTTAAGGCTGTTCACAAATTCTCTGTTCTCGATATACCACTGCACCGTCTTCTTTATGCCCTCTTCGATGGTCGTCTTCGGATGCCATTTTAGTTTCTCTTTCGCCTTTTCGATATCGGCCCATGTCGCAACGACGTCTGCAGGATGGCGTGGCGCATATTTGATCACCGCCTTCTTACCCAATGCATCTTCAATCAAATTGATCACGTACATGAGCCCCACTGAATTGTCGTTGCCGAGATTAAATACTTCGTATCCAAAGGGATGAAGACATTTCAATGTGCCGTCCGCAATATCATTAATGAACGAAAAATCTCTCTTCTGTTTCCCGTCTCCGAAAACCGTTATGGACTTGCCGTTGTCTATCTTCTTTATGAATATGAATATACTCATGTCCGGCCTGCCAGCGGGACCATAGACCGTGAAATATCTGGGGATACTTATGTCAATGTCATAAAGATAATGGTAACTGAAACATAGAGCCTCGGCTGCCTTTTTGGTGGCGGAGTAAGGCGCCAGCGGGGTGTCCGTGTTGTCCGTCTCCCGAAAAGGCATCTTGTTAAGACCGTAAAGGCTTGACGTGGATGCCAGTACAAACTTCTTCACGCCGGAGTTCTTGCAGCATTCAAGAAGGTTCAGGGTGCCTTTCATGTTGGTATCGAGATAGACCCACGGGTCTTCCACCGAAGCCCTGACGCCTGCCCTGGCAGCGAGATTGATAACGGCGTCAACCTTGTGAGCCGAGAAAACCTTCTTGAGCGATTCGAAATTGCCTATGTCGCATTTCTTGAGAATGAATTTTCTATTCTTCTTAACTTTTGACTTTCCACTCTTAACTCTTAACTGTTCAAGCCTCCATCTTTTCAGCCGTGGGTCGTAGTAATCGTTTACGTTGTCTATCCCGATAACATCCTTGTTTTTTTGAAGCAGCATGTCGGAGACCTTCCAGCCGATAAATCCGGCACATCCCGTCACCAGGATAGTTTTCAAAATCTGCCTCCTAAACCCTTTTTTTAAGCCATTTCTTAGGATTAACGACCATGAATCCGGTATCACCGTCAGAATAAACAACCTTTACTATGCTTGAGTTCAGTATCATGCGCTTGCACATCATGCAGGGCTCGGAGAGGCACTCCCTGTTCCGGTCATCGATTCCGGATATATAAATTGTAGCTCCCCTTAACTCGTCTACTGACGCGCGGATGATAGCGTTTGCCTCAGCGTGAACGCTGTGGCATAGCTCATATCTCTCGCCATGCGGTATCTGCAGTTCTTTACGGGTACATTTGCCGACTTCCAGGCAGTCCTTCATACCCGAGGGAGCTCCGTTATACCCCGTGCTGACAATAATATTGTCTTTGGTGATCACTGCACCGTATCTTCTCCTCAGACAGGTTGCACGCGTTGCCACCGCTTTTGCGATGCCGATAAAATATTCATCCCAGCCCGGTCTTACTCTCTTTTTCATAATAATATGCATAATAGCTTACAACCTCAAAAGCTTGCAAGGCAGCAAGATTCAAAATCTTCTCTTGAACGAAAAATTCAATGTGAAGTCCGGAGCCCCGGCAGTATTCGGATCTTCCGTAAACGAGAGTTCAAAGCTGTTCTTCCCGGCGTAATATCTCCCTCCAAGGGTCAACAGCACCGCCAGTCTGTCGATTGACGAAATACCCGTCTCCGGAAAAGGAGAGTTCTGGACAAATACCTGCGCGACAAGACCCACATGTTTCCAGAAAGCAGCTTCTACCGCGGCCCCGCCGAACACGAACTCCTTCAGGTTTATGGTCTGGTTGCCTTTCAGATCACCAGGGAAGACAGTGCCGAGATTAATATAGGCCCTCACTTTCTTGCTTATATCCTTGTCAATCAGTACAGAAACGCCTGTATCGATGCTGCCGTTTCCGTAACCTTTCCTGGAAGCCCCTGTTGGAAATTCGATGTCACCCTTTATGCTTATAGCGGGGTCACCGGTAATCAGGGGTTTCTTCAATGAGAGTCTGACATCGCCAATCCTTATGCGTCCTCCCTCTCCCTGAACCACGGGGAGACCTCTTCGCGTTGCGTCATAGAGGAATTCGTTTTCGGGCCTTTCGCTCCTCCCGTAGTCAGGCAGCCCGAACGCATCGTGAAAACTGTTTATGAAGTCATCCATGAAACCAGAATTAAAGCTGATCACCGGCATGTCCATCCCTATTTCGAGGAAATCCCTGAAGCTTTTCTTCAGTCTGAGGTCAAACTCCGTAATTTCCATGTCAAGGCCCACGGACCACTGGGAAGAATCCCTGATCAGGTTGATGCTCGAATGAGAGAGACTTGCAGAAAAGGAATTCTCAACAGATGCTGATTCCAGGTACTGCGCGTCGGCATAAAGGAATAAAGGGAATTGGTTCTTTACCTGTAAAGGGCCTTCGAAGGCGTGCGCCATGACCGTTGGAAGCGAGGCCGATAACATGGAGATGATCAAGGTTAATATTCTTCCCATGTGGTGAATAAACTACCAAAGGCCTATCCTGAAGTCAACAGGAGGAAATTATTTGTTGACGCCGTAGGATGCAAAATGATGTATAATGTGGGACGGCATCCTAACTATTGTGATTTAGCAGAGCAACTTTAGGAGAGTATATCCATGGAAAATTATGGCAGGGTGAAGCTGATCAGATATTTACCATCAATTTTGGTTCTGTTATTGAGCGTGGTAACAGCGGTTATGATCTCAGGATGTGGCAGCGGCGGCATTGGCGGAAATCAAAGACATTCGATTTCCGGCAATGTCAAAATAGGCGGCGCAGTGATTCAGGGCGTGACGATTGAGCTTTCCGGCGACGCTTCAGATACACAGCAAACTGATAAAAATGGCCATTACATATTCAGTGACGTGAAAGAGGGTGAGTACAGGGTAACCCCCAAACTCGAAGGGTTCACTTTCAGTCCGGTGGACTCAAAGGTTTTTCTCTTTGGCCTGGATGCCACTGGGTTTAACTTCAGTGTTACTGCTCAGGGCATGGTGGTGGCAGGCAACTTCCACACTGTCGCGTTAAAAAGCGATGGGACCGTATGGGCGTGGGGCAGCAACAGCAACGGACAATTGGGAGATGGTACAACTACCGACAGCGCGACGCCTGTACAAGTAAGCGGACTTCCGGCTATGAAAGCCATTGCCATTGCAGCAGGCAGTGTCCATACGGTTGCCCTAATGGAGGACGGGACGGTGCGGGCGTGGGGCAGTAACAGCAACGGACAATTGGGAGACGGTACAACTATCGATAGCCCGACACCTGTGCAGGTGAGCGGTCTTTCTGATGTGACCGCCATTGTTGCGGGCGACGCTTTCACTGTCGCGCTGAAGAGCAATGGTGAGGTGTGGGCGTGGGGCAGTAACAGTAACGGACAACTGGGAGACGGCACTAAAACGGACAGCGCGACGCCTGTACAGGCGAAAGATCTCACGAACGCGGCTGCTATTGCTGCAGGCTCAGCGCATACGGTTGCACGGAAGAATGATCGCACAGTATGGACGTGGGGAGCCAACAGTAGCGGTCAGCTCGCCCACGGAGGCACAACTGATAAAACCAAACCGACCCAGGTGAGTACTCTTGACGACGTAATGGCTATTGCGGCGGGCTCAGCCCATACCGTTGTATTAAAGAAGGATGGTAAGGTGCGTGCCTGGGGTGATAACAGCAAAGGTCAACTTGGTATAGGAAAGACATCTGGCAAGAAAACCAGCCCCGTGGATGTAAAGAAACTTAAGGATGTGATAGCCATTGCAGCGGGCGGATTACATACTGTTGCGCTGAAGAGCGATGGCACGGTATGGGCATGGGGATTTAACGGTAGCGGTCAGCTCGGCGACGGTACAACTGATGATCAGAATTTACCGGTTGAAGTAAACGGTTTTGCGAGCGCAATAGCAGTTACCGGAGGTTATCAGCACACTGCCGCTATCAGGTACAATGGTATAGTTGATGGAACAATCAACACTTCAATCTGGGCATGGGGAGACAACACCAGTGGGCAGCTTGGTGACGGTACCATGACTAATAGTGCTGTCCCCGTGGCGGTATTGCCTTTCTGAGGAGTGACAGGCTCAGATTATCGAGATTTTCTGAGTCTCACTAATCAGAAAGACATTGATTTTCGGCTGTTTTCAAAATGACATCTGCATTGTTATTGGTTATGGCAATATTCCATTTCATCCGGACAAGTTGCCCGATTCCACCCAATCTTTCATTTCTCAAATTCAATTAAATTCAGCCAGTTACATCCTGGTATCATTCTTGCCTTAAAGATGGGATTCAGGGGTTGCATATACTCGCGAGAGTGGCCGCGACGACGTTAGTAGCTGTTAGCGGACAGGTTGGAGAAACATCAGAATTGACCGAATTAATGAGCAAAGGAGGAGAACAATGACTCATCATACAGACGGCGCAAGACTCGCCGAACATTTTAAGGAGTGGCAAAAACTGGAAAACGAGACTATCAGTCTGGCGGAGGACCTGCAGAAAAAGTCAAAAAACTCGTTTGTTAAGGTAATCATGGAAGTCATTAAGCGTGATTCCGAAAAGCATAAGATCATGCAGCAGTTTGTCATTGATGCCCTCACCAAGGAGGCTCAGCATTTATCTCCGGAGGAACTTATTCCCATCGCCGACGTCCTGGAGAAACACATAAAGGCTGAAGCGAAATCAATGGGGCTGGCAAATGCCTGTTCTGTTGAGAGCAGGGATTTCTTCGTGGACTTTATGGTCTCTAATCTTATGGGGGACGAGGTAAGACATCATGAAATGCTGAAGACTCTCGATCAGATCAAAGGCAAGGTATACCCGTACGGATCTGTGAGGCCGGAATAGTAAAACCAAAATACGGGCCGCCCCCGAAAGGGAGTCCCGTCCGCGTTTCAACGGGACTGCGGCAGCAGTGGCGCATAAATCAGTTGTCGAAGCAGAGGTGAGCAACAAATAAATAAGAGGAGGGCTTATGGCGAGTAAGAAATTGCTTGATAAACTGAATGAGGCAATATCACGTGAAGTTCTGGTCAGCGTACAGTATATGTGGCAGCACGTCACGGTGAGAGGCATAAACGCCGAATCCGTGGGCGGAGTACTGAAAGATATCGCGATCACAGAAATGAAACATGCAGAGGCGATCGCGGAGAGACTGGATTATCTCGGGGGAGTACCGACGACGCTTCCGTTGAAGAAAGCAATATGTATCGGACGCACTGTCAGGGAAATTCTGGAAATCGATAAGAAGGCGGAAGAAGAGGCTATGACGCTTTACAGGGAGATTATAAAAATCGCGGAAAAGGAGGATGATTCCACAACCAAGCGGCTTTTCGAAAAGATCCTTTCTGAAGAAGAGGAGCACGATAATACTTTTAGTACCCTGATGGAAAAGTAAGCGTGGTGTGATGCGAAAGATGGAAGACGAGCTTGCCGTGCCGGAAGGGAGGCAAATATAGGAATCAACGGCAGGTTATTCAATATACTACTTGTCGAAGACAATCCTGCTGATGTCCGGCTGGCCAGGGAAGCGATGAAACAGAGCAGCATTCCTTATTCCCTGAAAGTGGTAGGGAGCGGCGAAGAAGCCGTCTCCCATCTCTTGAAGAGAGATAAGGATGCAGGCGCCGAGCCGCCGGACATCATCATACTGGATTTGAATCTGCCCGGGAAAGGCGGGATCGAGGTTTTAAGAGAGATTAAGACAACCCCTGACCTGAAGCGTATTCCGGTAATAATCCTGACGACCTCGAGTGACGAACAGAATATCGAAAGCGCCTACGCCGTTCATGCGAACTGCTACATCACCAAGCCGGTCGATTTCGACAGGTTTTCAGAGGTGATCAAATCCATTATGAATTACTGGGCTACAGTAGTAAAACTGTAGCTCCTATCATGTCTGCTATGCCGAGGAGTAACTTATCCTGCGACGGCTTTGCTACCTTTTCTTCTTCGAAGCAGACGCCTTCTTTGCAGGTTTCTTCTTGGATGTCTTTTTTGTTACTTTCTTCGCTGCTTTCTTCTTGGGCTTTGCCTGTTTTTTCCGAGCGGGACTTACCTCCGTTACTTCTATCCCGCAGCAGTAAATAGGACTCAACTGTGACTCTCCCGCCTCCGTTACTATGATTTCCGAACCGCATACGTCGCAATTATACGTAACTATCTTTGCCATACGTTCCTCCTTTTCTTTGGATTCTAATCCAATTATATAATCTCTCTGGCGGAAAACAAGAGGTTGCAGACTGCACAAAATAAATTTATCGAAAAATTTTCTTCAGACACCGGCGAATTTGTATAATTGATTTATGGATGAGCGGGACCGGGTAGATGAAATTTTGGGAATAGTCAGATGCGTACGGTGTGGGCACCGGCTGGATGGTGAAATCGAATGTCCCTTCTGTTCTCTCTTTCCGGAACCGTCAGGGAAGAATGCCTTTCCGAAGTGGCTTTTCATCACTGCTTGTTTTCTCACTTCACCCATCAGCATATATTTTATTTTCAGTAATCCCCGCCTGAACATACTCGAAAAGTTTTTTGCCATGTCTGGAAGTTTATTCTGGTTCGGGCTTTATTTCCTGTTATTCTGACGCATTGCTGTAGGGTTCTGCGCCACATCGAGCCGGAGCAGGTTTCTTCTAAATCTTTGATTTTAATGGCGTTTCCAAAGGTATTTGAATCCATTGCTGAATTCCATATAATTTCCGACAAGTGTTTGGAGGAGTATTGCTTCCTATAGTCCACTCCCCTATAACCTGATATAATTGTTCTGAGTACGAAAGTAGACAACAAAGGAGGTTGCGAGGTCTTCAGATCTAAGAGTGCAAATCATCCTGGAAGCAATGTTGTTTAAACATCACATTGAAAGGAGGTCGGATTGGGTTTCGGGCTGAGATTTGGAGGATGTTTTCCTTATCATCGTATAAAAAGGGAGGGGAAATTATGAGGAAAATATTTTTGCTGTCACTGTTAGCTCTTGTTGCTCTGAGTTTGCTTGTTGGATGTGGGGCTTATGTATATGCACCCAAAAAAGGGACCGGGTGGTACCATCGGGAGTTACCGGAAGCGGACAAGGCCGTAGCAGATGCCCGTAAGGCAGGCAAAGATAAGCAGTGTCCCGAGGAATTTAATGCCGCAGAGGCACGAATGGAAGAGGCCTATAAAACGTATTTGTCATGCCATACCCGTGAGGGCATAGATATGGCCAAGGAAGCAACAGCAATGGCGAACGCACTCTGTCCTCCGCCAGCAGCCTGCACTCTTACAGCATCGCCGGAAGAGATTCAAAAAGGCGAATCTTCAACTATTACTTTTTCGACATCGGGAAAGGTGAAATATGCGATGTTGGATGGGGAAGAGGTTGATGTCACAGGTGCCACGAAGACCGTAAATCCTACTGCGTCAACTACATATATGGGAGAGGTAAAAGGTTCGGGGGGCACTAAGACATGCAGCGTTACGGTAGCGGTGACTTGTCCGCCGTCGCCACCTCCGCCAAAAGTCATCGACCGCCTGACAATCCATGTCAATTTTGATTTTGACAAATCGGATATAAGA
>Ga0187776_10001629_pt1 | contig 11342 bp, 13 predicted proteins | sample 0216_BV02_MP12_2_FD_132426 | JGI IMG/M metagenome (GOLD analysis project Ga0187776, IMG submission 132426) | Tropical peat soil microbial communities from peatlands in Department of Meta, Colombia - 0216_BV02_MP12_20_MG | ecosystem: Environmental > Terrestrial > Soil > Wetlands > Peat | place...
CCACACTTTATTCGCCTTCATGGTCTTGTGGATGAGGCTTTCGGGGTCGTCCAGGTCGCCGAAGTAGTTAGTCCCGCCGATGCAGGTGCTCACGCACATGGGAACCATTCCGTTCTTCAGGCGGTGGTAACAGAAGTGGCACTTTCGGGCCACCCCGATGGGGGGTTTGTCTTTCTCCCGAGGCCACTTCCGGGAATATTCCCAGGTGGGGGATGTCTCATAGGCTTGGACCTGGGGGGTTCCATCGGTGTACAAGGCCCCTCCATCCAGGTTGCGGGCCTTATATGGACAGGCCGCAACGCAGCGCCCGCACCCGATGCACTCCAGATAATTGATCATCACCAGACCGGCGGTCAGGCCTTTGGTGCTCTTCCAGGTTGCGTTTCCCTCCCCCGGCTTGGGGCATACGGCCACGCAAGGGGGGTTGTCGCACTGCAGGCAGGGACGGGGGGTGAAACGTCTTTTGACGTTCGGATACACCCCCATCTCTTCCTCGTAAACCGGCCGGTAGACGATCCCCGGCGGGCTCTTCTGCTCGGCCACGCAGCCGGCGGTGCAGGCGTGGCAGAGCACGCACCGGCGCAGGTCGATGAGCATGCCCCACCGCCGGGTGGGCTTGGCCAGAGCCCGTTGGATATCCGCCTGGATAATGCTGAGTTCGTCCTTCCCTTCGTACATGAGAACCTCCCTGGAAAATTACCTTAAGTGCCTGGAATGAAAACGAGTGCCCGTGCAAAAGCCAAAAAACGATGAAAGCTAATAGCGCAGCAAAGCCGATCCGAAATTCAACCTCCCCATTTAAAGACACCTCCAAGTTCGTTTAACCCTGTGGCGAAAAAAGGAGACCCCCCCTCCTCGTTTGCAGAGGAGGCTTATCTAATAAAATTTTAGGCTGCAGTGGATCGACTGGCAGTGAATTGCTGAAATAATCCTTACCTTCAGGGTAGGATATTATGGAGGCGGAAAAAAGGCAATATCTTTTATGGCCATGGAATCGGCGAAGATTCCCCGACCTGTTCAATCTATGCCTTCCTGAAAAGTGCGGGTTTAGCGGATCAGACCGCTCCCGATTCCTTACAGATTTCCAGCGGAGGCAGTTCATGAATGCCCCTTACCTTTGCTGCGCGGATAAGAATTCAATGATTTCTTTCCGAATCTGATCCCTCAACTTCCGGAAGAAGGCGAGCTTCTCCTGCTCCGTCCCCGTGATGGCGGATGGATCGGGAAAACCCATGTGCATGCGCCGCGTTCCGCCGAAGAAAACCGGGCAGCTTTCCGCTGCATGGTCGCAGAGGGTGATGACGAAGTCGAATTTCTCGTTGACGAACTCATCGATGGACTTAGATCGGTGGCCTGAAATATCGATCCCCAACTCTTTCATCACAGCCACGGCCAGGGGGTTAACGAATGTGGGGTCTGTCCCGGCTGAAAAGGCTTCCACTTTCCCGGTCAGGTCATGGTTGACCAATCCCTCGGCCATCTGGCTCCGGGCGCTGTTGTGGGTGCAGATGAAGAGGACTCTTTTCATATTCGCCACCTTCCTTTAATCTCTGCGGTAGGAACAGGAAATCCCATGTTCGCCAGTGCCGGTTGCTGTTTTCAAGCTGTGAGCATTTTCCCACTTGAAATCTGAGACCAGGAACCTGAAACCGCTTTTCAAGGCTTGCAAGTTAAATGGCAAATCCCCGTAGGGGTCTCCACGGCGTAGGGGAAATATTTCCTTTTGAACCAGAGGGCCACGTTTACCAGACTGATCAAGACCGGCACCTCCAGAAGAGGCCCGATGACCGCAGCAAAGGCCTGCCCAGAATTGATCCCGAAGACGGCCACGGCCACCGCGATGGCCAGCTCGAAGTTGTTGGACGCTGCGGTGAAGCTCAGGGTGGTGGATTGTTCATAGGTGGCCCCTACCTTCATGGAGAGGTAAAAGGAGACGAAGAACATGACAACGAAATAGATGAACAGCGGGATGGCCACCCGGAGCACGTCCATGGGCAGCCGCACAATATATTCTCCTTTAAGGGAGAACATCACCAGGATGGTGAAGAGAAGGGCGATCAGGGTGATGGGGCTGATCTTGGGAACGAATTTCGTCTCGTACCACTCCCGCCCTTTAGTTTTTAATCCAATCAACCGGGATAACACCCCAGCTATAAAAGGGATTCCCAGGTAGATGAAGACGCTTTCGGCGATCTGGCCGATGGTGATGTTGACCACCACTCCCTTGAGCCCCAGCAGGGGGGGCAGGACGGTTATGAAAATGTAAGCGTAGATGGAAAAGAAGATCACCTGAAAGATGGAGTTGAAGGCCACTAGGCCTGCGCAGTATTCCCGGTCGCCTAAAGCCAGATCATTCCACACGATGACCATGGCAATGCATCGGGCCAGACCTATGAGGATCAACCCAACCATGTACTCCGGGTATCCGGCCAGCAGCAAAATGGCCAGGACGAACATCAGGATCGGGCCGATCACCCAATTCTGCACAAGCGAAAGGCCCAAAACCCGATAATTTCGGAAGACATACCCCATCTCTTCGTACCGGACCTTGGCCAGGGGAGGATACATCATTAAAATCAGCCCAATGGCAATAGGGATGTTGGTCGTGTCCACCTGGAACTGGTTCCAGAAGCTCACCACCCCGGGAAAGAGATACCCCCATCCAACCCCTACGAACATGGCCAGAAAGATCCAAAGGGTTAGAAACCGATCCAAAAAGGATAACTTTTTTACCGCCGTGTTTTCCGCCATCCGCTCCTCCCAGATAAATGTATTTGAAAACTTCTTTCTTTCCGCCTTACGCTATGCTCTGTGCCCTATGCTCTTCGCTCTTCTACGGGCATTGAACCACCCCCTGCGCCCAGAGGCATCCCCCGCAGGTGGGGAAATCATTTCCGAAGCAATCTTCCTCGTTTCCTTCTCCCATTTCGCACCCCCCGCAGATCGCACAGGGGGAAAAATCGAAGGCTCGTACTCTTTCTCGGAATGCCACATATTGCGGGTCTCGCCATAAATCCTGCAGGCCTTTTTCTTTCACATTCCCGACGATATGCCTCCGGGAAAAACGCTCCCGCCTGTCCAAGAAGCTGTTGTGGCTGTGCAGCAGGGGAAGGCAGGGGCTGAGGTTTCCCTCCCAGCTTACGGCCGTTGATCGGCTTTCGACGAAAGGGCAGCGGCCCTGTGTATCATCATTTCGATTCCCGGAAAAAACAACGGATTTGCCCGAGTCAAAAGCTTCATACAGGGGACGGAAGGTTGTTTCATTGATGTCGATAATGGGCAGCTCCAAAAAAGGCCCCAAGTAAAAGTCCATTCGCGAACGGGCGTACAGGATTTCTTCTCTCATTTCGGCCGTGTAGGGCAACACGTTACTGACCAAAAATCGTCTGATCCCCAGTTCTCTGGCCAGTTTCAAGAGGGACGGCAAGTCGGCGATGTTGCGTTTCATGGCCACGAAGACGATGCCAAGGTTCGCCCTCTGAGTGTATTCAGTCTGCCGGGCCTTCCGGAAGGCGGCGACATTGGCGAGGACCTCCGGGAGGGCGGACCCCAGACGCACATCGGCATAGCTTTCCGGGGTCGCTCCGTCCAGAGAGACCCAGAGCATGTTCAGGCCCGCGTTCAGCAAACCGACAGACATATCCGGGGTGAGCAAGGTGCCATTGGTAATCAATTCCACCGAGCTCCCGATTTTTCTGGCCTGCCCGACCATCTCGGCAATGCGGGGATGGGCCAGAGGTTCTCCGATTCCCCCGAAAAAGATTTTGGGCGGCGGGGAGATGTTTCCGAGCCCCTCCAGGATGCGGGTAAATGTGGAGCTGTCCATCTGCCCTAAGGGTTCATCCCAGATATTCCGCATGCAGGTCCGGCATTCCAGGTTGCACCGGTTGGTGGGTTCGATGTATACCTTGGACAATGGGTCCCGGGAGATTCCCAGTTCGAGGCCGTTTCCCCCGTTCTCCAGGTAGATTGTGGTACCCCGCCTCAGCCCGTAGCGGGCAACCACTTCCGAGGGCAGGATCCCCCTTCCTCGACTGTCTATTTCGATGGAAAATTCTGATCTTTCGTTCATCAAGAGCCGCACCTCTTTTCAATTCACCAGCCAGATAAAATAGAAGCCGATAAGAATGATGAGGACCCCGCTTCCTTTGCGCAGGTAAGCGAGGCCGGTATTCAATCCTTTGGACTCGATGATCCGTTTGGCAAGCCCCATGGAGGTTCCCGCAATCAATATCAAAGCGCAATGCCCCAGCGCATAGAGGAAAAGGAGCAAACCGCCATAAGCCAAGTTGCCCTTGGAGGCTGTGTAAACCAGTAGGACCGCAAGAATGGGAGTGGCACAGGGCGTAGAAACTATGCCGAAGAGAAGTCCAAGCAGGAACGCCCCCCAGGGACCGCCCTGCTTTGGTTTCCAGCTTTGAGGCAGGGGAAGGTCAAAATTCCAGATTCCCAGCAGGTGCAGGCCCATGACTACGCACACTGCGGCAACGACATAAGGCCAGAACCTGCCCACGTCTCCCACCAGCCTGCCCATCAAAGCGGCTATGAACCCAAGAAGGGTAAAGGTAATGGTCAGACCCAGGACAAAAAGGAGAGAGAAGCTGAGGGCTTTTTTTGCTCCGCTAGTTCCCTGGTAGGCTCCCACAAACGCCATCACGAGGGGGATCATGGCCAGCACACAAGGATTGGAGGCCGTGAGGGCCCCTCCCAGAAAAACCGCCAGAGGAGCCAGCCAGGGGCTGGTCTGGATGATGGCGCTGAAGTCTCCCAGTAAGGATTCCATGGTCAAATCGTCCCTGCTTCTTGGTATTTACTCTCTGCCCTTTGCTCTATGCGGTTTTTCGTTTGGCGGCCCAACTGGCCGCAACGGGCCTCATCATCACCCGGGGGAAGAAACCAGTTCGATTCGATCCCCCTCATTGAGGCGCAGATGAAACCGGCTTGAATCCGAAACCGTGATCCCATTGACAAGAGTCACCAAGTCGGAGGATATTCCTTCCTCTCCGCTAAGAAAAAGATTCTTCATTTCCGGACCCGCTCCCCAAAGAAGGTGTTTAATAAAACCACCCAGGGTATTGCCCGGAAAATCGACAGGAACTCCCCCCGCCCCCTCGAACCCCGGCAAGGGTTCGGAAAGGCCGATGATTTTCACGGTCACTTTTATACTTTCCTCAATCCAGGTCCCTCAGGGACATAGGATTATGCCCTGAGCCCATAAGCATCCCCCGCAGGTGGGAACGGTGTTCCCGAAACAATCTTCTTCATTCTTTTCTGCAAGCTCACACCCCCCGCATATGTAACAGGGGGAAAAATCGAAAATCTTCACCCGTCTCCGCAGGGCAACATACTCCGGCTGATTCCACAGGGCTTTCAGATCGGTTTCCCTCACATTCCCCACGATATGTTTTCGGGAAAAGCGCTCGCGCCCGTCCAAGAAATTTGTGTTGCTGTGGAGCAGCGGCAGGCAGGGACTTACATCCCCCTCCCAGCTGATGGCGGTAGCGCCGCTGTCGATAAACGGGCAGCGATTGTTCGTTTCCCCTAGGCGTCCCCCGGCGAAGGCTACGTTTTTTCCGCTCCGCAGGACCCAGTAAAATGGATCCCGCGTATCTTCGTTCATGTCTAACTTGGGTAATTCGAGGGTGGCCCCGTAAACAAAATCCCCCAGGGCCCGGGCATACAGGATTTCTTCCCTCATCTCGGCAGTGTACGGCAAAACATTGGTGACCAGGAAACGCTGCACTCCCAGATGGCTGCCCAGCTTGAGGACAGCGGGCAGATCAGCAATGTTTCGTTTCATGGCCACGAAGACAATCCCCATCACGGGCCTGCGCGGGTAGCCATAGCGAACTTCCCGGAATCCGTCCAGGTTGGCAATAACTTGGGGCAACGCCGCCCCTAGGCGGACATCCGCGTAGCTTTTTGGAGTCGCCCCATCCAGAGAGACCCACAGCATATCCAGGCCGGCTTCGATCAATCTCCGGGACATCTCCCGGGTGAGCAGGGTGCCGTTGGTAATCAATTCAACCGCCCCGCCAAGCTGCTTGACTCTCGCCACCATTTTCACAATCTCGGGATGGAACAGGGGTTCTCCCAGGCCGCCAAAAAAGACCTTGGGCAAGGGAGAAAATACGCGGAGGCTTTCCAGGATATGCCCGAAGGTCTCCCGGTCCACTTGCCCCAGGGGCTCAGTCCATTCATTGCGCATGCAGGTACGGCACTCCAGGTTACATCGATTCGTCGGCTCGATATACACCTTTGCCAGATAATTTACCGGCAGGCCTAACCGCGGGCCATTCGCGGTCTCATCAATATAAATCTCCCCTCCGTATTGAAGACCATAGCGGGAAGCAATTTCCGGCGGAAGAACGATCCGCCCCTCGGAATCTATCGAAGCGCGTACCTTACCCGCCGCCTCCGGCCCGCTGCCGGAAGGAGTCTTTTCTTTGGAATCGGTTGCTTGCATGATCGAGAAGCTTCTTCTTTTATTTCTCGGTTCGCTTACGGAGAATCTCGTTCATTCTTAAGAAATACGAGAGGAATGGATCCTCAGGATCGCCTGAATGAAATCCTGATGTTTGAATCCTTGAGATTCTTTCTCCTTCGAACCGCCGGTCATAGGCACGCCTTTTTTGCGGGTCTCTAAGGACCTCATAGGCTTCGTTGATCTCCTGGATTTTGGTCCTGCAGCCCGGGTCATTGGGATGAAGGTCCGGATGCCACTCCTTAGCCAGCTTCTTGTAAGTCTGCTTGATCTGACGGATAGAAGAATCCCGCACCACCCCCAGGATGGCGTAATAGTCTTTCATCTTCTTGCCCGTCGAAAAATTAGGCCTCTCTCCGTTGGGATATGCGAGATTTCAGATGATTGGCCACTTTATCAACCTCTGATCGGGGATAATCAAAACTGTGGTTCTTCTCCAACCCCATTTCCGTCACCTGGATATACTCTTGGGTTTTGAAACCGGCATGTTCCAGGACCTTTTTGGCGCAGCCCACCGGGCATCCGTCAATCCCCACGATCATTTTCCCGGCTTTGGTGGACTCGATCATCCCGCTGACATGGCCCCCGATGCCAGCCAGGCAGAACATCCGGCCCACTCCGTCTTGAGTCAATTTGAGAGCAGCCAGGTTGGCGACCTGCCCCACGTTCGAGCTGCCGGAGCACGAAAAGATCAGGATCTCACTGGATTCGCAAAGGCACTTTTCTTCCATGGTTTGCTCCTTTTGTCACTGGGTCATTTTCTTTACCGTTTCCGTTGCCGGAAGCTCGCCGTTCGAGTTCAATTTCACCGTTTACTAGATAGTCATGGTAAGGCATTGAGTCAAAAGCAAGCGGATCGGAATTGGTCGCGATATTTTTGAAGCTTTTGCCGTTCTTCCCCTGGCATAGGCGGACAATCCTCTGCCCGGCGCATCGTTTGTTTTTCTGCTTTTCTTTACCCTACCAACCCCCAGAGCATCTTGGCCGCTATAAGGTAAAGCACCACTCCGATGACAGCCTTGACCTGTGCGCTTTGAAGTCTTCTGGCCATGAGCCAGGATCCGAGATAAGCACCGGCAATCGACCCCAGGGCGGATAAAACCAAAAGCGGGACATTGATATGCCCCATAGCCGTGTGGCCCAAAAATCCCGCAAGGGAGGAGAAAATCACGATGAAGGAAGTTGTGCCTGAAGCTTTTTTCGGATCAAACCCCAGCCAGACGAGGGCCGGGATGATGAAATTGCCCCCGCCCACTCCCAGCAGTCCTCCAAGATACCCGGCCACTCCACCCACAGTGGCTCCAGCACCCATCTCTTGAACATGGGAGCGTTGAACCTCCTTCTTTCTCGCCTTGAAGAAGAGCATCATCGACCCGGCAAAGATTAAGAATCCTACGAAGAGCCATAAGAGGGTATCCCGCGAGAAAAATTGGGTGGTGTAGGCTCCTAGGGGAGAAAGCGCGCTGGCTACGATGATGATGGGGACCGCCGTTCCGAATGCGACCAGCCTGTTCTTGATAAAGGTGAAGGAAGCGATGGCCATGCTGATTCCGTTCAAGAGCAGGGCCGTCGCCATAGCTTCCTTCAGGGGGACCCCCAGCCAATAAAAAGCCGGGATGATGATGAAAGCCGCCCCCACACCAGCAATGGTCAAAATCGTAGTAAATGAAAAGACAATCAGGGAAGCGATGATTCCTGTAGTTAAGAGCATATCGGTCTTCCGGGGCAGGGTATTCCTGCCCCTTCCAAGGATTTATTTTGGCTAAGTGTTTATTCTTATTTTTCCGAACAAGGAACGCAGAGAAGACGCCCATCGGGCGCTGCCTTTAACTTATTCGTAAAGACCGCTTCGCCGCATTTGGCGCACCGCTTAACTTCAAAGCTTGTCGCCGCCTTTTTCAATTCTCGCTTAAAAACTTCGGACACGGTAAGGAAATCCGCCTCCGGCAGATTCAGGATTCTTTCCACCTGCGGGTCAGTGATCGCGGGGGAAACATCCTGCGGCAATATTCCCTCTTTTCTTTTCTGGACGAAGGGAGAGCTTAAGGCCTTTTCAAAAAACTCTGGCTTCAGGGAAACTCTTATGGCCCTACCCGTCCAGGCATCGATCAGGGTAAAAGCCATTTTATTGTAACGGAGTTTGCTAATATTCCCCTTCCCATAGGTGCTGCCCGTTGCCGCCATAACGCCGTCCACAAAACATCCGGCCGCATGGCCTTCCCCTGTTTCGGATTCAACCACCAATTCCTTGTCCTTCGCCCTTTCCACACCCAGGGCCTTCATCGCCGCCAGCCCCGCCCTCAACCCCATAGGCATGGCCGGACATTTGTGGCCGTGAAATTTTAAGGCCATCTCAAAGCAGTCTTTTAACTCTTCCATCACTAAATTTCCTTTCTATAATGCCGCCAAAAGCGAGCCCTTCTCATGCTCCATCTTTTCATGAAGGGTCCAAGAGGTCAGAAATCAACTTTTCGACCCTTCAATTTTCAATCCATTGCCTGATCTCTTCTGGTTTGGGGACTTTTCCTGCTACCTTAACCACTCCATCCACTACTAGGGCCGGCGTGGACATCACTCCGTAGGCCATGATTTTTTGAATATCCTCTACCTTGGCAACGTGAACCTCCTTGTCGCTCATCTTTACCGCCGCAAGGGCATTCTGGTAAAGTTTGTTACAATTGGCACAGCCCATCCCCAAAATCTCAATCTTTTTCATCCTCCTCCACCTCCTTTTTATAAAACGGCATTGAACAGATAACCGATCAAAACAATCGCCACCGACACAATCCCAATGAAGATGGCGATAAGCTTCGGCTTGATGACCTTTCTCAGGATAATCATCTCGGGCGTAGAGATCGCCACGATGGACATCATGAAAGCCAGGGCTGTGCCCATCGGCATTCCCTTTTCCACCAGGGCCTGAACGATGGGAATGGTCCCGGCAGCGTTGGAATACAGGGGAATGCCAATCAGGACCGCAACAATCACGGCGAAAGGATTGCCCGGCCCGGCGTACTTCATCACCAGATCGACGGGGGCATAGCCATGAATCCAGGCTCCCACGCCGATGCCAATGAGAACGAACAGCCATACTCTCTTCAGGATGTCTTTTGTATAGTCGCGGGCATACTCCACCCGTTCCCCCCACGTGGGCACGACCGTTGCCATTTCGCCGAGTCTCATTTTGTATACGTAATCCTCCACCTCGGATTCCAGCTTGAGTTTTCCAATCACGATCCCGCTGAAAAAAGCAAGGGTAACGCCCGTAGCGATGTAAAGGAGGGCAATCTTCCAACCAAACAGGCCCCAGAGCATGACCAATGCTACTTCGTTCACCGTGGGCGATGAAATCAGAAAGGAAAAAGTGACACCTAAGGGAAGCCCGGATTCGAGAAAGCCAATAAACATGGGTACAGCCGAACAGGAACAGAACGGGGTAACAATCCCCAGCGCCGAGGCGAGAAAGTTCCCAACGTATTCCCGCCGGTTTCCGAGCAATTTTCGTGACTTCTCCGGGGGGAAGAAACTGCGAATGATGGCCACCGCGAAGATGATGACCGAAAGGAGCAGGAAAATCTTCATGGTGTCGTAAAAAAAGAAATTCAGGGCTTCTCCCAGCATGGTTCCGGGCTGAATCCCGATCCACTGATAAACCAGCACGTCCGCCAGATATTTAATCATGAATCTTTCCCCTGCAGAAAATTACAACTGGGCAATCAGTTTTCTTTGTTCCTGCATCTGGGTTTTTAAAAAAAGGCCCACTTTATCCAGGATTTCAAAGATTCTGGGATCCCGGACCTTGACCATTACCTTGACCCCGTCCTTCCGCGCGGTGATCAGGTGGCTTTTTTGCATCGTGGAAATGTGCCGGGAAATGTTGGACTGTTCACCGTTGATGGCCGGCACGATTTCACAGATACACCTCTCTCCATGGCGAAGCATTTCCAGGATTTTCAAGCGCGTGGGCTGCGCCAGCGCTTTCAAAACTTCTGCCTTTAATTGGATCGCCATTTCTTCCATGACCATCTCCATGTATTTATGATTATTTAATCATAAATCAATGAGCACTCCATGTCAAGGACCTTTTTGAGGGAACCTTTTGAGGGAATCCCTTTTCCCCTTATTTTTCCCCCCAATGGAACTTTTCTCGAAATCGGATGAAAGCTCGCCCCTGAAGAATTTTTACTGTTGACTTTCAGATAAGGCAGGAAGACGATAGTTACATAGTGTAGCTTTGCGTAGCCTGTCCTTTTAAGCCAAAAACCAACACCACTTGAAATCAGAGAATGTGAGAAGAGTTTCCTTGACTCCCAGGGGAAAATATTAATGGAAGGAGGAGGAAAGATGCCTAAGAGGTATGGTTTGCTGGTGGACCTGAGGCGCTGCGTGGGATGCGCCTCTTGTCAGGTGAGTTGCAAGATGGAGAATGCGGTCCCCATGAATTCTTTCCGGGCCAAGGTGGATTTTGCCGAGGCGGGAAATTACCCTGCTTCCAAAAGACTTTTTTTTCCAAAACTCTGCAATAACTGCCAGAACCCTCCCTGCGTGCTTCCCTGTCCGGTTCAAGGGGCGACCTACCAGAGAAAGGAAGATGGGGTGGTCATGGTCAACCGGGACCTCTGCATCGGGTGCGGCCGCTGCGTAAAGGCATGCCCTTACGGAGCCAGGTTCCTCCATCCGCGGATCCCGGTCAAGAACGATCCCTCGAAGTACGCCAAAGATGTGTCAGAAGTGAAGGGAAAAACGGCCAAGGACCTAAGGGTTGTGGACAAGTGCGATTACTGCAGCCATCTTCTGGCGGCCGGGATCGAAGAGCCGGCCTGCGTACGCAACTGCGTGGGGAAGGCCAGGGTCTTCG
>Ga0187776_10001630_pt1 | contig 11339 bp, 8 predicted proteins | sample 0216_BV02_MP12_2_FD_132426 | JGI IMG/M metagenome (GOLD analysis project Ga0187776, IMG submission 132426) | Tropical peat soil microbial communities from peatlands in Department of Meta, Colombia - 0216_BV02_MP12_20_MG | ecosystem: Environmental > Terrestrial > Soil > Wetlands > Peat | place...
CCCGGTCGGTCCGGTGGCGGATGAGCCGTCCGAGCCCCTGCTGGAGCGACACGATCGCGAGCGGAACCTGATAGTCGGAAAAGGCATCGCCGCCGCGCGCCTTGATGGCTTCGATCCGGGCGGCGGTCACCGGGTCGGCCGGCGAGGCGAACGGCAGCTTGTCGACGATGACGCAGCTCAGCGCTTCGCCAACCACGTCGACCCCCTGCCAGAAGCTCGAGGTCGCCAGCAGGACGGAATGCGGCGTCGATCGAAACTGATTGAGCAGCTCGCTCCGGGGAGCGGTCCCCTGCACGAATATGGGATAGTCGAGCGCCATTTCGGCGACCGCCTGCACGGCCCGCAGCGTCGCGTAGCTGGTGAACAGGACGAATGCCCGCCCCCGCGTGCGCTTCAGAATCTCAATCACCTGACGGCCCGCCGCCATGGCGAAGTCCGGGGAACGCGGATCCGGCATCCGCGTCGGCAGATAGAGTATCGCCTGGCGTTCGAAGTCGAACTCCGAGGGCAGTCGCACCTGGTCGGCCTTGCCGATGCCGAGCCGCGATCTGATGTAGTCGAACGAGCTGTCGACGGTGAGGGTGGCCGAGGTGAGCACCGTGGTCCGCATGCGATCGAGCAGCAGCTCGCGGATGATGGCCGAGACGTCGATGGGCGAGGAGCGCAGGAAAATCCCCTTCCCCCGAAATTCGACGATGTAGACGTAAGCGGGGTCGTCGGCCCGAAGAAGTGTCCTTAACTCGCTGCGGATTTCCGATGCCCGCCGCGCGAGGGCGGCGATCTCCTCTCTCGCCGTCTCATCCTCACCGGCATCGCGCCCTGGTTCCGGCGCCTGGCTGTCGAACGGCGACGCATGCCCGCTGCTCAGGAGGGCGAGCGTGGCTTCCACAATATCGAGCGCGCCCGCGAGCGCCGCGGCGCTGTCGACCGCGCCGGCGAGCGTCAGCGGCGTCGCTCTCACGCGCTCCTCTCCGCGCGGTCGATCGCTCGTGCGGTGACTGTATGCCAGGTCCGCGAAGAACGACTGGGCGTGCCTGCGGAGCCGATCGACCGCCTTGTCGATTTCAAGGATGTCGCGGCGCTCGGCAATCAGTCCGGACGAGGTGAGACGCTCGACGTCTTGCGCCAGATCCTCGACCCGGTAGGTGCTGATCGACGTGCCGAAGTACTGCGTCGCGATGTCCTCGATCTGATGCGCTTCGTCGAGAATCGCGTGCCCGCACGCCGGAATCACCTCGCCGTACGCGTTCTGCCGCACCGACGCGTCCGCGCAGAGCAGGTGATGGTTCACGATGACGATGTCGGCGGCGGCGGCGCGCTGGCGCATGCGCGTCACGAAGCACTGGTCGTAGCGGTGGCACTCAACGCCCAGGCAGGTCTCGGCCGTCGCCGCGACCTCGTTCCAGAAGGGCAGCTCCTCGGGCAGATCCTGGAGCTCGGCGCGGTCTCCGGTATCGGTACGCGCGGCCCAGTCGCGCACGATTGGAAGGAACACGTCGTGCACGGCGGGACCGATCCCGTCGTTCAGCTGGTCGAGCCGGTGCAGGCAGAGGTAGTTCGCGCGCCCCTTCATGTAGGTCGCGGTGAAGGGCACGTCGAGCGCCCGTGCGAGCGCCGGAATGTCCTTGAAGTAGATCTGCTCCTGCAGGTTCTTCGTGCCAGTCGAGAGAAGAACGCGTTGCCGGCTCAGGATCGCCGGCACCAGGTACGCGAGCGTCTTGCCTGTGCCCGTTCCAGCTTCGGCCAGCAGAACCCCGCCCTCTTCGAACGCGCGGGCGACGCGCTCGGCCATCTCGAGCTGACCAGCGCGCGGCTCGAATCCTGGCAGCGTCCTCGCGATCGGGCCGTCGTCGGCCAGGGCGCGGGAAACGCGCTCGACGAGCGTGCCGGCGTCTACGCCGACATTTCCGGGTAGAGGGGGAATTTCCGGCACAACGTTTCGACCTCGGCGCGGATCATCGCGAGCGCTCCGTCATCGTCGGGCGCGCGGAGGGCGCGTGCTATCAGATCGCCGACGAGATCCATTTCTTCCTCGCCGAGACCGCGCGAGGTGACGGCCGGCGTGCCGATGCGGATGCCGCTCGCGACCATCGGCGGGTTCTGATCGAAGGGGATCGCGTTCTTGTTCACCGTAATGCCCGCCTTGCCGAGCGCTGCCTCCGCCGCTTTGCCGGTGATCTTTTTGGAGAACACGTCGACGAGCATCAGGTGATTGTCGGTACCGCCGCTGACCAGGCGGAACCCCGCCGATGAGAGGCTGGCCGCCAGACGCGCTGCATTGGCCACGATTTGCTTCTGATACGCGGCGAAGGCCGGTTCACCCGCTTCCTTCAAGCAGACGGCCTTGGCGGCGATGATGTGCATCAGCGGCCCGCCCTGGACGCCTGGGAAAACGCTCCGATCGAGATCCTTGGCGTACTGCTCGCGACAGAACACCATGCCGCCGCGAGGCCCGCGCAGAGTCTTGTGGGTGGTGGTCGCCACGAAATCCGAATGGGGTACCGGGCTCGGGTGCAGGCCGGTCGCCACCAGACCTGCAATATGCGCCATGTCGGTGAAGAGCGCCGCGCCGATCCGGTCGGCCGCCGCCCGAATGCGCGGGAAGTCGATCACGCGAGGGTACGCGCTGGCGCCGACGATGATCATTTTCGGCCGGCGTTCGTCGGCCAGTCGATCGAGCTCGTCGTAGTCGATCCGCTCGGTGTCCTTTCTCACACCGTAGGGAACGATGGTGTAGAGCTGACCGGAGAAATTGAGCGGATGGCCGTGCGTCAGGTGGCCGCCGTGCGCGAGATTCATCCCGAGGACCGTGTCGCCCGGCTTCAGGAGCGACATGTACACGGCCATGTTCGCTTGCGCGCCTGAGTGCGGCTGGACGTTGACGTGGTCGGCGCCGAAGAGCGCCTTCGCGCGGGCGATCGCCGCGCGCTCCACGACGTCCACGAACTCGCACCCGCCGTAGTACCGTTTGCCGGGATACCCCTCGGCGTACTTGTTCGTGAGCACCGAGCCGGCGGCCTCGAGCACGGCGCGGCTCACGAAATTCTCCGACGCGATCAGCTCGAGCCCGCTGTTTTGCCGGTGCAGCTCGTCGCGAATCGCGCGGGCGACGTCGGGATCGGTTTCAGCGAGCGTCCGCCAGATGGGTGCGGTCGCGGCGTGGACGGTCATCTTTCGTTTCTCCCCGTGCCCCGGTTCTGCTCGGCCGCGGCAATCTGCTCGATGCGCCGCTGATGGCGGCCGCCGTCGAAGCCGGTCTTCAGCCACAACGTCACGATTTCATCCGCCAGCCCGTTGGCGACGATGCGCCCGCCCATCGAGAGGACGTTGGCGTCGTTGTGTTCCCGCGACAATCGCGAGGTGTACAGGTCGTTGCACAGCGCCGCACGGATGCCGACCACCTTGTTCGCAGCGATCTGCTCGCCCTGCCCGCTCCCGCCAATGACGATGCCGCGATCGGCGCGGCCTTCGGCGACCTCGCGCGCCACGGCGAGGCAGATCGGCGGATAGTCCACCGACTCCTCGTTGTTGGTCCCGTGGTCCTCGACATTGTGGCCGAGCCGCTGGAGCGTTCCCTTGATGTGCTCTTTCAGGCGAAAGCCGGCGTGATCCGCGCCAATCGCGATGCGCACGACGGTGAATTGTACTATAGGGCTTCCGATGACTCCCGTGATCACCGTCAGCGCGCGCGGCGAGCAGCGGATCGCGAGCGGGCATCCCTGGATCTATCGCGCCGACCTTGGCAACGCGCGCGCGAACGGCGGCGATCGCGTCGTCGTTCGCAACGCGCGAGGCCGGACGCTCGGACACGCCCTCTACAGCGACCGCTCGCAGATCGCCCTTCGCATGCTCACTTTTGGCGATCGGCCAGGGGACGATCGGCTGATCGTCGAGCGGATTGACGCAGCCATTCGGTTTCGCGAGGAGCTCGCGATCGATGGCACGGCATACCGACTGGTGCACGGCGAGGGCGATCTGCTCCCCTCGCTCATCGTCGATCGCTACGGGGACTACCTCGTCGTGCAGACGCTGTCGCAGGGCATGGATCGTCTGCTGCCGCTCGTCGTGGCGGCGCTCGGCGATCGGATCAAGCCGAAAGGAATCCTGGCGCGCAACGATCCACGCGCGAGGCTTCTCGAAGGGCTCGAGCAGCGCGTCGACGTGTTGGCGGGAGAGATCCCGGACTCAGTCGAGGTCGTTCAGAACGGCGTTCGCTACGATGTCGATCTGAGACACGGGCAGAAGACGGGCCTCTTTCTGGACCAGCGGGAGAATCGGGAGGCGGCCGCGCGATACGCACGCGGGCGGCTGCTCGACTGTTTCAGCTACAACGGCGGCTTCGCCCTGACGCTTGCACCCTACTGTCGCGAAGCCATCGCAGTCGACATCTCGGAGGAGGCGGTCGCGCGCCTTCGCGAGAATGCCGCGCGGAACGGCGTCGCCGTCGACGCGCGCGTCGGCAACGTGTTCGACGAGCTGCGTGGGCTCGAGCGGCTCGGCGAGCGGTTCGACACGATCGTCCTTGACCCGCCGGCCTTTGCCAAGAGCAAAGGCGCCGTGGAAAAGGCGGCGGCCGGCTACAAGGAGATCAACCTGCGCGCGCTCAAGCTGCTCAACCCGCGCGGCACCCTCGTGACGTGCAGCTGCTCCTATCACATCAGTGAAGCCTCGTTTGCCGACATCGTCTACCATGCGTCGATTGACGCGCAGGCGCACGTGACGGTCGTCGAGAAGCGGATGCAGGGGCGCGATCACCCCGTGCTCCTCGGCGCTCCCGAGACCTACTACCTGAAATGCTTCATCCTTCGAAAGCTGTCGTAAGAACAGGCACGCCGGCTGAGATCGCGCGACAGGGCAGGCGCACGCTGGCAGCGCTCGCGCGTCCGGCCGGCAGCTTCGACGCCAGCCGCTATTTTCGCGGCGACGAGCGTCTCGGCTTCTACAACGTGGGCACCCCGTCGCTTCGCCGCCTCGGGAAAGCGATCGCGCGCGCGCATCGGCAGCGCTGGACGATCGACGATGCCATTGCCTTCGCGGCGATCCTGATCGAGGACCGGCATCTCGAGGCGAAGGGGCTCGGGATCGAGGTGCTGGCGGTGTTTCGGCGGGACTTCGCGCCGCGGCACCTCGCGATCTGGAAGGGTTGGCTCGCTCGGAATCGCGCAGCCAACTGGGCCACGACCGACACCGTGTGCGGCATGTTGATTGGGCCCCTGCTCGTCGCCCATCCGCGGCTCATCCCCGTGGTCGCCAGCTGGTCGCGCGACAGGAATCTCTGGGTCCGCCGCGCGTCGGCTGTCGGACTGCTGGCCCCGATCCGCAAAGCCTCAGCACTCGACGAAGCGTACGGCGTGGCACGCGCACTCCATGCGGACAAGGAGGACCTGATTCAGAAGGCGGTCGGCTGGATGCTGCGCGAAGCGGGCAGAGTCGACGCGTCGCGGCTCGAACGATATCTCAGGGCGAATGGGCCGACGATTCCAAGAACGACGCTTCGGTACGCCATCGAGCGCTTTCCGCCGGCCAAGCGGAATGCCCTGCTCAAGGCAACGAAGAGCGCCGCAGCTCGAGGGCGGGCCCGGACCGCACGAGGTTCCTCGCCAATCCTCACATCCTCAAATCCTTAGATTCTCAAATCCTCAAATCTTTGGGATAATCCACACCAGACCGCCAGGGGTATCCCGTAATGGGATTGAGAACAGACCCTTGGAACCTGCCCACCTTCGCGATAAGCGCCAGGGTGGGTCCGCCGAGGCTTCAGCGGAGGCGGGACCGGTTCTCGTGAAACCGGCGAAGGGAGCGCGGCGTCCCGCCTTCGCTTGCCTGAGCCAGGAGCAACTCCATGTTGGACTTCTCTGCGGCCTATCCCAACTCGCGCAAGATCTACCTCGACGGTCCGCAGGGCGTCAGCGTGCCGATGCGGGAGATCGCGCTGTCGGGCGGCGAGCCACCGCTGCGCGTCTACGATGCGAGCGGACCCCAAGGTCATGCCGTCGAGGGCGGCCTGCCAAAGCTGCGCGAGGAGTGGGTGACGCCTCGGCGCCGGCAGGCCGCACGTGGGCAGGCGGTCACGCAGCTGCGCTACGCGCGTATGGGCGAGGTCACACCAGAGATGGAGTTCATCGCGCTTCGTGAAGGGCTTCCACCCGACTTCGTCCGCGACGAAGTGGCTCGTGGCCGCGCGATCGTTCCGGCCAACATCAACCACCTCGAGCTCGAGCCGATGATCATCGGCCGGAATTTCCTCGTGAAGATCAACGCGAACATCGGCAACTCCGCCGTTTCGTCCTCGATCGAGGAGGAAGTGGAGAAGCTCCGTTGGGCGACCCTCTGGGGCGCCGACACGGTGATGGATCTCTCCACTGGCAGAAACATCCACGAGACACGGGAGTGGATCATCCGGAATTCCGCCGTGCCGATCGGCACCGTGCCGATCTACCAGGCGCTCGAGAGGGTCGGCGGACGGCCCGAAGAGCTCACGTGGGAGATCTACCGCGACACGCTCATCGAGCAGTGCGAACAGGGCGTGGACTACTTCACCGTTCATGCCGGCGTGCTGCTGCGCTACGTACCGATGACCGCGGGCCGGATGACCGGCATCGTCTCGCGCGGCGGATCGATCATGGCGAAATGGTGTCTGGCCCATCATGAGGAGAACTTCACCTATACGCGTTTCCGCGAGATCTGCGAAATCATGCGCGCCTACGACGTGTCGTTCTCGCTCGGCGACGGCCTGCGTCCGGGGTCGATTGCCGACGCCAACGAAGAGGCGCAGTTCGCCGAGCTGAAGACGCAGGGCGAGCTGACGCGAATCGCATGGGAGTACGACGTGCAGGTGATGAACGAAGGACCAGGACACATCCCCATGCATCTCATCAAGGAGAACATGGAGAAGCAGCTCGAATGGTGCGGCGAGGCGCCGTTCTACACGCTCGGCCCGCTGACCACCGATATCGCGCCGGGCTACGACCACATCACCTCGGCGATTGGCGCGGCCATGATCGGCTGGTACGGCACGGCGATGCTGTGCTACGTGACGCCGAAGGAACATCTCGGCCTTCCCAACCGCGACGATGTGAAGGCGGGCGTGATTGCGTACAAGATTGCCGCCCACGCCGCCGACCTCGCGAAGGGGCACCCCCGCGCGCGCGCATGGGATGATGCGCTGTCGAAGGCGCGGTTCGACTTCCGGTGGGAGGATCAGTTCAACCTTGCGCTCGATCCGGTGACCGCGCGTGCGTTCCACGACGAGACACTGCCGGCCGAGGGCGCCAAGGTGGCGCACTTCTGTTCGATGTGCGGTCCAAAGTTCTGCTCGATGGAGCTCACTCAGCAGGTGCGCGATTACGCCAGGAGCAAGGGGGTCGACGAGCGGGCCGCGGCAACGGTCGGGATGGAAGAAAAGGCGCTCGAGTTCCGTCGTCGTCCGGAAATTTACGTACCGGTCACCAATCCTTAGAAGGTTCTCAAATCCTCAAATTCTCAAATCCTCAAATTTGAAAGTCACTTTTCCGTCACAGGGACGATCTGAATGATGGTCGGGAAGCGGGCCGGCTGGCCTCCCGGTTTGGGATTCGGATACCCGTCGGAAATCTCCGACTTGTACTCCTTGATCGTCACGCCGGGCGGAAACGCCATCGTCTCTTCACGAAATCGCCCGACGTCGAACTCGTGGGTCGCCGGCGCCTCGAAGATGAGCTCTCCCCTTTGCTTCAGGACGTTGCGATACCAGGCGACGAGGTCGAGAAACGACGCGGTCGAGCCGAAGATGTAAAAGCGCTGCCCTCGCCCGGCGTCGTATGATGTGAGGTACTGGGCGCCCGGATACACCTGCACGCCGAGCATCGCTTCTGTCGGCGCTCCCGTCGGAGCAGCCGCCGGCTTGCCGACGTTGGTCGAGGCGGGCGGCGCGGACGGTGTGGTAGGCGGCGGGGATGCCTGGGGCGGACGCACGGGCTGGCTGGCCGGCGGCCGGGGAGCCGGCGCCGGCTGTTGCGCGATTGCGCCCGCCAGGAGTAGTGCTGCGAATACCACCACCGAAATTATAGCCGCGGAACCACTGGGCCTCAGCCCGCGTCCACTAGTATTGAACGGTTGAATGCCTGATTGACGTCCATGTCCAACACGCTCAAGACCACCGTCCTCCTCGCCCTTCTCAGCGCGCTACTGCTGTGGCTCGGCGCTGCGCTCGGGGGCGCTCAGGGGCTCTTTGTCGGCTTTCTGATCGCGGCGGTCACCAATTTCGCGTCGTACTGGTTCTCGGACAAGATCGTTCTTTCGATGTATCGGGCCAGTGAAGTGGGCCCCGACCATCGCCTGTATCGGATCGTCGCGGAGCTGGCCGCGCGCGCCGGGCTGCCGCAACCGCGCGTTTACGTCATTCCGCAGGCGTCTCCAAATGCGTTTGCGACCGGCCGCAGTCCGCAGCACGCCGCCGTGGCGGCGACCGAGGGCATCCTTCAAGTTCTGGACGACGAGGAGCTGAAGGGCGTCATCGCGCACGAGCTGGCGCACGTCAAGCACAGGGATATCCTGACGAGCTCGGTTGCCGCGACGCTGGCCGCGGCGATCATGATGATTGCGAGAATGGCGATGTTCTTCGGTGGCGGACGCCGGGACGACCGCAACGGCAACCCGATCGCGCTCATCGCGACGCTCATCCTCGCGCCGTTCGCCGCTATGCTCATTCAGGCGGCCATTTCACGGTCCCGCGAGTTCGACGCCGACGCGGGGGGCGCGTCGATGGTCGGCAATCCGGACGGGCTCGTGCGGGCGCTCGGGAAGATCGAAGCGGCCGCGAAAGCCGTTCCGCTCGAGGCCAATCCGGCCACCGCCCATCTGTTCATCATCAAGCCGTTCTCGATCGGGGGCATGCTGTCGCTCTTCAGCACGCATCCGCCGACGAGCGAACGCATTCAGGCGCTGCTGGCGCTCAAGGCCCACGTCTAGCGTTACCAGCGAAACCCCACCTGTTCCGGCTCGAGCTCCTGCGGCGGCCTTACCTCGCGCCCCGGATCCTCTCTGCGCTCGCGGGGCTGGACGCTGTATCGCTGCTGGAGGACGCGGACAATCGCCTTGACCTCGTTTCGGTAGCCCTCGGGCGGGTACTTGTTCGCGTACAGCCGCTCGAAATTCGGGAGCATCGACGGAAACTCCCGTCCGATGAACTTCATGAAGTGCGTCCGTGTGCCGTCCTGCAGGTACATGACGTTGCACCCGACGAAGCGCGCACCATGATCCGCAATGGCCTTGACCGTACGCTCGAGCTTCGAGCGTGACGTGGAGAAGCCGGGTACTACCGGAGCCATGAGCACGCCGACGTCTATCCCGCCGTCAGCGAGCTCGCGCACGGCCCGCAGCCGCTGGAGCGGATGCGCGGTTCCCGGCTCGAGCACGCGCCAGGCCTCCTCATCGACCGTCGGCACGCTCATGTAGACGGTGCAGCTCGCGGCCTGCGACAGCTCCCCAAGCACATCACGGTCACGGACGACCATTGGTCCTTTCGTGATCAGGCTAATCGGCGTGCTCCCTCGAGCGAGCGCTTCGATCGACGCGCGTGTGAGGCGATAGTGGCCTTCGATCGGTTGATACGGGTCGGTCGCCGTGCCAAAGGCGACATGCTCCCTGGACCACGATGGCCGGTCCAGCTCGCGCGCGAGGACCTCAGCGAAATTCCTCTTCACGAGGATCATCGAGGCGAACTCGTCGTCGGCGTTCATCTCGAACTGCACGTGATAGCGGCGGGCGAAGCAGTAGTGGCAGCCGTGCGTGCAGCCGCGATATGGATTGAGCGTCCACTTGAACGGCATCCCCTCTACGCGGTTGAGCGCCGACCGGCAGGCGACTTCCTGGTAGCGCGCCAGATCGGCTCGACGTTCCGCATCTGTGAGAGCGGATGTGCCAGCGGTCTTCACGGTCTGCGCGATCTCGCGCGTGGTCGGCGTCCGCGGTCCCAGGTCGAAGAGAAGAGGGCGAACCGCTTGGTTGGGTGGGAGTCCCATCGTTGTTTCGTAATTTGTTCGCCTATATTCAGGTGGGGCACGATTCACTGTCAAGTCTCGCAGCGCAACGGAGAAGCTCTACTGTTTGAGAACGAAGAGGTAGGCCGGTCCTTCAACATCCGTGAATTTGCCGTAAGGTGTCAGCTCGCTGCGCGCTCCCATGCGCGACAGCAGCCGCCCACAGGAATCCTCCGTCTTGAAAAACGCGCAGTGCACGATCACGTAGCGCACGCCGAGCCCTTGCAGTCGCTCGATTGATGCCTGGTCGGGGAACGAGAGCATGAGTGCGAGGGTCTTGACGTACGCCGACGGGTAGTACCCACTGTAACCGTTCACCAGCGGGTGCCAATGCTCGAGGGAAAACAGTTCGTAGTCGGTATCTTGCCCGGGGAGCGTATCCGGCGTTGGCATTGGCAACTCGGCGACTGCGCCTGGTCCGGTTGAGCTCATCGCGCGATAGACGGTCGGCTGTGCCGCCGCCCAGCGGGAAAGATCCATGAGATTCATGCCCGTGTTGGCGTACTCGACGCAGAGAAGGAGCAGCAGCACAGGCAGAACCACCGCATGCCACCTCGTGGGTCGACTCTGCAGCTTCTCGAACACGACCTGAGCGCCGAACGCCGCGAGCACGGCGACGGCGCAGCAGACGACGATCGAAAATCGCGAAGTGGCCCGAAGGCCTTGCAGGCCTGGAATGGCGCGGACGAACTTGGCGTAAACGGGAGTATTGATGCCAAGCGACGCCACAACGGAAAAAGACGCAATTGCCGCGTAGGTGACTGTCACGCTACGCGATCGGTGGGCCAACGCAGCGATCGCCAGCGCCATTGCCGTCCATCCCAGGAACAGATTGATTTCCGGCGCCAGGACGGTTGCGCCCCTTAGCCAGTTCTGTCCCGGGGCGGCGAAGTAGCTCGAAAGGCGGCCGCTGTATGTGGCAATTTCCGTCATGTCCCGCAATCCCATCACTTGCGCGGTTCGCACATACACCCAAAGGTAAGGTGCGGTGAGGATTGCGACCACTACGCCTCCCAAGATCAACGCGGGCGCCGCTGCGACAACCTCTCGAGGGCGCCAAATTGCCATGACGAGAAGGAACATGCCAACCGCCATTGTCAGGAACACGCCGTAGTAGACGCACGATACGACCTGCAGCCACAAGCAGAGGCCGGTGAGAAGCCCATATCGGCGACGTTGCGCGCCCGCAGTCTCGAGAACGCGATGAAGCGCGAAGAAGGTCAGCGGTATCCACATCGCCCATTGGAGCTCGAGATGCATGAAGTGCTCGATCCGGTAAGGCGCCATCGTGAACACTGCGGCCGCAATCAACGCCGGGAG
>Ga0187776_10001631_pt1 | contig 11333 bp, 9 predicted proteins | sample 0216_BV02_MP12_2_FD_132426 | JGI IMG/M metagenome (GOLD analysis project Ga0187776, IMG submission 132426) | Tropical peat soil microbial communities from peatlands in Department of Meta, Colombia - 0216_BV02_MP12_20_MG | ecosystem: Environmental > Terrestrial > Soil > Wetlands > Peat | place...
CACACTAAAGTAAAGAAACGGAGGGTACGGGGCCGTGTGTTCGCCCGGGAGGAGCCCCCAATGGAACTGTCCCCAGAGGTCACAAGATTTGCGCGCTCGCGCCCAGTGATAGAGTGCGCGCAATGTGGCGAGCGACTCTATATTCCCGAATGGTCCGAGTGCCTTGACGGAGCCCGCGTGCGGCACGTGTGGCAATGCGACGTCTGTGGCACTTCATTCGAGACGACGGTGCGCTTCGCCGCAACCTGACGGCAAAAAGTGGGTAACGCGTTGATGGGTTTGCGTTACAGCCGGCGGCCGTAAGGCCGCTGAGGCGTTGGTATTTTCACGTAATTTTGCGCAACGCAGCGGCGCGATGGCGGCTATAGTGCGGCCATGATCGACCGCCGATATTTTCTTCTGCTCGGGGCAGCGCCGATTGTGGCCTTCAATTCACGATTAGCCCGCGCAACAGCAATGAGCCACGTCAGCGCCTACGCTTTTACGTTCAGGGGCCTGGACGGAGGCGAGATCCTGCTTTCGTCCTACGCAGGCTATCCCATTCTGGTGGTCAACACAGCCTCGCTCTGCGGGTACACGCCGCAATACGCCGGCTTGGAAACTCTTTGGACGCGCTATCGCAACAAGGGGTTGGTCGTTCTCGGCGTGCCGTCCAATGATTTCGGCGGTCAGGAGCCGGGTGGCGCCAAAGATATTCATGCGACCGCGCAAGGCCAATATCACGTCACTTTCCCGATCACCGAGAAGGTGACGCTGAAAGGCAAGGACGCGCATCCATTCTACCGCTGGGCCGCGCTGGAGCGTCCTTTGGAGGCGCCGCGCTGGAATTTCCACAAATATCTGGTCGGACGTGACGGATATCTGAAAGGCAGCTTCACCTCGGCGATCGAGCCGACCGATTCGAACATTGTTATTGCGATCGAGAAAGAACTGGCTGCAACGTAGTCAGACCGTTGCCGGCCGGTCACACAACACATCCTGTTGTCATATTTCTGAAAAATTCGATTGACGAATCGGCGTGCCCATGACGGATTGGCCTCACGATACACAATCACGTGGTCGGCGGTGATTATCAGCCGACCCGGTACGAGGTTCCTCCCGCGTGGCGTTTTAACTGGGCGGCCGCAAGGCCGCCCTTTTTCGTTTTGCCAGGTCGTTCGCTAGCTCAATAGCAATAGCGGCTTGGCACGCGGTGATAGCTGCCGTCGCGGTAATGCAGCCAGCAGCGACCATCGTACCAATAGTAACCGCCCGCCCGTGGCTCCATTTGCGAGCCGAGCATGGCGCCGGCCGCCGCGCCAATGATCCCGCCTGCGACCGCGCCACCAGCCCTGCCGGTCGCTGCGCCGCCTATTATGGCCCCGGCTGCGCCGCCGAGCAGCGCGCCACCAATCGTATTGTCTTGAGCTGCCGCTGGCTGCGCCGGTACCAGCGCGAGCAGAGCAAGCGCGATAGCGCTTGTGGTTTGCATCATGGGTTCCCTCCGTCTCCCCGTCTGCCTGATTTTTAGGCGAATTTCCGGCCTAGATCAAATTGGCCATTTGAAAACGCGCTTTGCCCGCTCACGCGGAGGCAGCGCTCAAGCGCTGCACCGAAACCTGCGACTCCGCGCCCGCAGGTTGCAGCGGATGGATCGCTTCGACCAGTTGCAGGAACGAACTCCCGGGCAGCGGCGGCGCGAAAACGTAACCTTGCGCGGAGCGAACGCCCAGCGCCCGCAAATGCATCACCTGCTCGAAATTCTCGACGCCTTCAGCCACCACGTCCATGCGCATGTTGCGCGCAAGGTCGACCAGCGTTTCGACGATGGTGGTTGAGTTTCGATCGGTGCCGATGGCGTCCACAAACATCTTGTCGATCTTGATGATGTCGACGCCGAGCTTAAGCATGTACGAGAGTCCGCTGTGGCCGGTGCCGACATCATCGATAGCGATGCGGACGCCGAGCCCCTGCAGGGCGGCAATGATCTGCCGTGTCTCGGTGAAGTTTTCGATCGGGTCGCGCTCGGTCACTTCCAGCACCACTTGTGAAAATTTGATCGGCGAATTGGCAAAGATGTTGCGAACGTCCTTCACGATTGTCGGCTCGCTGAAAAGCTTGCCGGCGAAATTGAAAGATATTTTCAGGTCGGGGCGACGTCCGATGGCGGGCCCCGCCTCGACACAGACCGCGCGCATCAGGCTTCGCGTCAGCTCATGGATCAGACCGCCGGATTCCATCAGCGGAATGAAAGCACCTGGCAACACGAGCGTGCCATCGGGCTTACGCCAGCGCGCCAGAACTTCGGCGCCACGCAGCTGGCCGGTGCGAATGTCGACGATCGGCTGATAGTAGGGAACGAACTGACCGGCCTTGAGGGCCTGCTCGATTTCAATCACCGGATTGCGCGGCGAGCGTCTGGGCGCCAGGACAACATAGCCTGTGATGCTCAACAGAATTATGCATGCCCCCAGCCATCCAAACCATTTTAGGTCAGCGTGCCCGGCGGCGATACGCGCGCGGGGCGTGAGGATTTCGACATCAAATCCAAATTTATCCGATTTGATTTGTGCCGCAAAATTCCGGCCAAGATCGTCGCGCGGGGGCTCGCCCACTTGCCCAATGACGGAGCCTTGCCGCGTCATGATGCGGGCGTAGGCGGTGAAGGGATTTCCCTGCGTGGAAACCTGCGGCAGAAACAGGGTTGCAGGTACAAGGGCGGCAATGCCGATGGGGCCGCTGCCAACCTGCCGCCGCAATCGCACCATGTGCTCGCCGGTCGCGAGTTTAATAATGTCGAGCCAATAGCCGGCGGCGCCGACCAGCAGCTCTGAAGAAATCATTGCGCGTTCGCCAAGCGGCAGCCCGGGATCCGTGCACAGCGTCTCTGCGTCGCCGGTGACGACCGCTATTTCCTTGACCGGGATCGTGTGGAAATTGGCGTAACGCATTGCTTCGAGCTCGGCTGGCCCGCAAGAGGCAATGCCGCGCGTGGCCAGGTCATCGAGCGCGCCGATGGCATCCCTGACCCGCGCTTCGGCAAGCGCGATGACGCGCCGGGCGGAGGTGTCGACTTCCGCCTCGCCCTGTTTCTCGATGAGATCGTCAAGCCAGAAATTAAACGCGATCAGCGGAACCCCGGCCAATATCACGCCGACTGCAATCGCAAATATATTCCGGCGCGAGAACGCGCGCACAAAAAACCCCATCCTGACTCCTGCCAGGGAGCCCCCGTCCTGGTGCGGTGTCAGTGAGCCACGCCGCCGTAAAGACCACCTTAAGCTTAAGCTGTGTTAAGCCCAACCACCGCGGGAAAAATGACCCGGGCATCACCGTGGTTAGCGATCGGTTAATATTGCAGGCGTTGGGCGTCGCGGCATTGCGGAGGATTGAAATGACATTTCGCGCGGTAATGACGGCCCTCGCTGTGCTGACGGTTGGGCTCTTTGCCGCGAAAGCGCAGGAACGGTTCGAAATCTTCGACGCTCACCTGCACTACAACCAGGAGCCAAAGCCGTTCTATCCGCTCGATCAGGTACGCGATGTGTTTCGCCGCAACGGCATCATGGGCATCGTTGCAACCAGCCGCCCGAACAAAGGAACGCATGAGCTGGTCGACGCCAAATGGCCCGAGCTCAAGGTCGTGCCGTTCATACGTCCCTATCGCGTGCGCAACGACATGCAGACCTGGTTCAACGATCCGGAGATCTTCGAGCTCATCAAGAGCGAATATATGCGCGGCTATTACCGCGGGATCGGGGAATTTCACATTTACGGAAAATCGGCTGAATCCGCCTGGGTCAAGAAGATGGTCGATTTCGCGGTTGAGCGGAACCTTTACCTGCACGCGCACTGCGATGAAGAAGCATTGATCATCCTATTTGCTCACAATCCGAAAGCCCGGATTATCTGGGCGCACACCGGTTTTTCGGTTGCGCCGGCGCGCGTCGCCGAGCTGCTGGATCAACACAAGGATGCGCTGTGGGGCGAGCTATCCTACCGCAGCGGCATCACCAGTAGTGACGGCAAGTTGACAAGTGAGTGGCGCGGCTTATTTGACCGTTACTCCGACCGTTTTCTGCTTGGCTCCGACACGTGGATCAATAAGCGCTGGTTCGGCTACGATGCGATCTTCAAGGAATATCGCGGATGGCTGGCGCAGCTGCCCGCAGAACAGGCGCGGCGGATCGCCAGTGGTAACGCCATGCGGCTGTTCGGAATCCACTGACAGGACAAGATAAAGGAGCCGGCCATGAGTTTCTTTCCGGGCAAAGATCCGGCCGCTGGTGACGCTTATCAATGCGATGCGATCTCCCAGGTGATCGTCCCGCGCACGGTTGATCTCGGGGATTTCGCTGTGCGCCGCGCGCTCCCTTCGGTGCGCACGCGTATGGTCGGGCCCTTTATCTTCTTCGACCATTTCGGTCCGGCGGAATTCCGCGCCGGCAACGGACTCGACGTGCGGCCGCATCCGCATATCGGATTGGCTACCGTGACTTATCTCTTTGATGGCGAGATCATGCATCGTGACAGCCTCGGCACGGCTGTCGCGATCAAGCCGGGCGAAGTGAACTGGATGACTGCCGGAAGGGGTATCGTACATTCCGAACGCACGCGTCCGGAACGGCGTGTCGACCATGAGCCGATCCATGGCCTGCAAATGTGGGTAGCACTGCCGGCGGCAAGGGAAGAAATGGAGGCCGGCTTCGCGCATCATGAGACTAAGGAATTCCCGATCGTGCAGGACAATGGCAAGAATGTGCGCGTGGTGATCGGCTCGCTTTATGGCACGTCCTCGCCGGTTCCGACCGTGCACGAAACGATGTTTGGCGACGTTCACCTAAAAGCCGGCACAACGCTCCCGCTGGATGCAGGCCATGAAGAGCGTGCGATCTACGTGATCGGTGGCGTGATTGAAATCTCCGGCGACAAATTCGAGAGCGGGCGGCTGCTGGTCTTCCGGCCAGGCGACACCGTGTCAATCCAGGCGGCAACCGATGCGCATTTCGTGATCCTCGGCGGCGCGCCAATGGATGGTCCGCGTCACATCTGGTGGAATTTCGTGTCGTCGCGCAAGGAGCGCATCGAGCAGGCGAAGGTGGATTGGAAAGCCGGCCATTTCGGCAAAGTGCCGGGCGACGAAATCGAATTCATTCCGTTGCCGGATAAGTGATACGCGTCAGCGTGTCATCAACGGGCCGCGCGAAGCGCGTGACCGGTGATCCCGTTCATTGAATAAAGCGCCCGACTAAGCGGGATCGCCGGAACAAGCCCGACGATGACAAGGCGAGCTGCTATCCCGCCACCGCCCCCCATTTCTCCACGAGTTGCTCGGCGCCGCGTTGTGACACAGCGAAGATCGTGTAGGTCGGGTTCGATGCGCCTTCGGTCGGGAACAGGCCCGGCCCGGCAATCCACAGATTGGCTATCTCGTGGGTTTGCCCGTAGCTGTTGGTGATTGAATTTCCCGCATCGGTTCCCATGATCGTGCCGCCAAACAGATGGATGGTCGGCTGGTTGCCACGTGCCGACCAGACTTCCTTGGCGCCGATTGCCTTGGCGATGGTTAGCCCCTCTTCGAAGTTCGCATTCCACAGCGCAACCGCATCCTGATCGTAGCTGTGCACGATTTTCGCGAGCGGCATGCCGAATTCGTCCTTACCGTCGGCCAGCTCGATACGATTCTCGATATTCGGCATTTCCTCGCCAAACGCGGTGAGCCTTGTGATGCCGCGCTTTGCGCGCCGCATGAAATCGGCAAGCTGTTGACCAAACAGATCGAGGCGCGCGTTGGCAAAACCGCCGAGATCGCTGGTCTTGAAAGCCGCTCCGGCGAGGATGTAGGTGCTTCCGAATGCACCCTTTTTGCTGGTCTTGTCGTAGCGGTCATACGACATGTATTGACCGCCGACCGTGCCCATGTGCGGCTCGACATCATCGTCAAACAGCGCCCAGGTGCCGGACGCAAAGTGCGCCATCATGTACTTGCCGAGCAGGCCGCTTGAATTGGCGAGACCCTTCGGGTGCTTGTCAGTTGTCGAATTGAACATCAGGCGTGGATTCTGCGCCGACCAGGCGGCAAGGATGACCACGCTTGCCTCCTGCACCTGCTTCTCTTTCTTTGAATCGTAATATTCAACACCGGTTACTTTGTCGCCGGCCTCGTTGGTCAGCAGACGCGTAACGGTCGACAGCGCGCGCACCTCGGCGCCGCCCTTGCGGGCGTCGGCCAGGTAAGTGACAAGCGGATTGGCCAGCGCGCCAATCGGACAACCGACGTGGCACCAGCCGTCATAGATGCAAGCCGGCCGGCCCTTGAATTCCGTCGAATTCATGCCGACAGGTTGTGGCACCATGCGGATACCGACGGACTCAAGGCCCTTCAGCCACACCTGGCCGTTGCGGAAAGTTTTCATCGGCGGCATCGGATAGGGCTCGCCTTTCGGCCGCCAGATTTCCTCTGCCTTTGCGTCGCCGGACACGCCAATCTCCTGCGCCACCTTGTCGTAGTAGGACGCGAGGTCGGAATAGTTGATCGGCCAGTCGAGGCCGCGGTTGTGCTCGCTCTTGACTTTGAAGTCGTTGGGCAGGTAGCGCGGGAAATTCGCGAAATAGTGCAACGCCGCGCCGCCGACTCCCCATCCGGACTGATAGGCGTAGCCATAGGGGTTCTTGCCCTCAAACAGGAAGGGAACGCCGGCGGGCTTGATGCGCCGGCCCCACATATCAGAGCTGATCAGGTCGGAGGATTGCCAGTCGGGACCTGATTCAAGCAGCACCACCTTCTTTCCGGCCTTGGCCAAGACCGAAGCAAACAACGAGCCGGAAGCGCCCGCGCCAACTATGACGGCATCGACTTTTTCGTTTGCCATGTCACCACCTCTTGGTTGGCGTGATGTGCGGCATGTAAGGGATGCCGAGCGCGGCATATCCATCGACGGTGCCGTAGACCACGTCGACCGCGTCGCTGCGCAAAACCAAATAGACGAAAGGTCCGGGCGGCCCCTGCCAGCCCTCGATCTTGTTCTGACGCATCAAGTCAATGAAATCGCTGCGCTCGCTCATGCTGAGCTGGGCGAACCCGCGGTCGTTGTTTTTCGCGCGGCTCGTACGATCGATGGCGCCAAGCGCCGCGCGATAGAAATTCGCATAGGGCGGACGGATATTCAAAATGCGCGCTTCCAGCAGCGCCTGCTCGGGCGGGATCGACAGCTGCTGATCGACAAAATTTGCAATGCCCGCGGTTTTTGCGCCGGGCACCAGTGCCTCGCCTACCGCCTCGAGCGTTTCGACCTGCGGAGGTGTCAACGTACGGAATGGGACATTTTGGCTATGCGCTTGACGCGGCGAAAGCAAAACTTCGCTACCGCCGACGCTGAATGCGAGCGCACTCAGCGCTGCGCCCTTCATGAGGGCGCGCCGCTCAATTTCAGACATTGTTCCCTCCCCGACCGGGCTGATATTTTTAGATTGTCGTTCTTGCGGCGTTGGTGTGCGAGGCCCGCCGTCTCTGGAACGAGACTAAATCCAATCGCAATTTGCAGGGCGAATCAAGAAGGCTAGCGCGACGCGTCCTACTTCTTCGGCAGATCCAAACGGATGTGCAGCTCCTTGAGCTGCTTTGGCGTCGCCTCGGAGGGCGCGCCCATCATCAGGTCCTCGGCGCGCTGGTTCATCGGGAACAGCACCACTTCGCGCAAATTCTCCTCGCCGGCGAGCAGCATCACGATGCGATCGATGCCGGGCGCAATGCCGCCGTGCGGTGGCGCGCCGAGTGAAAGCGCGTGCAGCATGCCGCCGAATTTTTTTTCCAGAACATCCTCGGAATAGCCGGCGATGGCAAAGGCTTTTTTCATGACCTCGGGCCGATGGTTGCGGATGGCGCCGGAAGAAAGCTCAACACCGTTGCAAACGATGTCATACTGGATCGCCTTGATGGCCAAGAGCTTCGCATTGTCCTTCGCATCAAGCGCGAGAAACTCCTCAACCGGCAGGTTTGGCATCGAAAACGGGTTGTGCGAGAAATCGATTTTCTTTTCTTCCTCATTCCATTCGAACATCGGAAAATCGACGATCCAGCAGAATTCGAAACGGTCCTTCGCGATCAACCCAAGTTCTTCACCGATCTTGGCGCGCGCCGGGCCGGCAAACTTGACGAAACTGCTCGGCTTGCCGGCGACGAAGAAACAAGCATCACCCACTCCGAGCTTCAGTTGGTCTGAAATCTGTTTGGTGCGCTCGGGTCCGATGTTCTTTGCCAGCGGGCCGGCACCGCTTTCTTCGCCTTCACGCCAGAAAATATAACCGAGACCGGGTTGGCCCTCGCCCTGCGCCCATGAATTCATGCGGTCGCAGAAAGCGCGGTTTCCCCCTTTCGGAGCCGGAATCGCCCACACCTGGGCGGCCAGATCTTTTTCGAGAATGCTGGCAAAGATCTTGAATCCGGAACCGCGGAACGCCTCGCTCACATCCTGCATGACGATCGGATTGCGCAGATCGGGCTTGTCGGTGCCGTATTTGCGCAGGGCATCGGCGTAGGCAATGAGCGGAAACTTTTTTGTCACCGGCTTGCCGTTGGAAAATTCCTCGAACACGCCGCGGATTACCGGTTCGACCGCGTCGAAAACATCCTGCTGCGTGACGAAGCTCATCTCCAGATCGAGCTGGTAGAACTCGCCGGGCGAACGATCGGCGCGCGCATCTTCGTCGCGGAAACAGGGCGCGATCTGGAAATAGCGGTCAAAGCCCGCGACCATGATCAACTGTTTGAACTGCTGCGGCGCCTGCGGCAACGCGTAGAATTTTCCCGGATGCAGGCGCGAGGGCACGAGATAGTCGCGCGCGCCTTCCGGCGACGAAGCAGTGAGGATCGGCGTCTGGAATTCGAAGAAGCCAGCATCCTTCATGCGCCGGCGTATCGAATCGATCACCTTGCCGCGCAACATGATGTTGGCGTGCAGATGCTCGCGGCGCAGATCAAGAAACCGATACTTGAGTCTGATTTCTTCCGGATAGTCCTGCTCGCCAAACACCGGCATTGGCAATTCGGCGGCGGGCCCCAGCACCTCGATCTCGTCGATATAGACCTCGACCTGTCCGGTTGGCAGCTCGGGATTCTCGGTGCCGGCGGGACGCTTGCGCACCTTGCCGTCGATGCGTACGACCCATTCCGAGCGCAATGTTTCGGCAAGCTTGAAAGCCTTGCTGTCGGGATCGGCGACTACCTGGGCAAGCCCATAGTGATCCCGCAGGTCTATAAACAGCACGCCGCCGTGATCGCGGATGCGGTGGCACCAGCCCGACAGCCGAACCGTCTTGCCGATACCGCTGTCACGAAGCGCGCCGCAGGTGTGTGAGCGATAGCGATGCATGTGATTTCCGGGGTGATTCAGGGGTGCGAAGCGGGCGAAAAGCGCATGGGGGGTTGGCTTTGTCAAGGCAAGCGCTCGACACGGTCCCTCCCCGTCTGCACACTCGGTTTTTTATAGTATCCAGACCGCACGTATGCCCAAGCCCAAAGCCGAAAAGAAGATCAAGCCGCACGGCACTGACATGTCGACCGGCGAAGTGGCGGTCGCGACCCTTACCGCACATGGTTTTGACACCGTCTACGCGCTTCCGGGCGTGCACAACGACCATCTGTTCGATGCCTTTCAGCGCGCCAGCGCTCATCTGCGCGTCGTCCATACCCGGCACGAACAGGGCGCCGCCTACATGGCGCTTGGCGCCGCGCTCGCGACCGGCAAGCCGCAGACTTATGCGGTCGTGCCCGGCCCCGGGCTGCTCAATTCCGGCGCGGCGCTGCTGACGGCATTCGGAATGAACGCGCCGGTCCTGGCGCTGGTCGGGCAGATCCCCGCCGCGGCGATCGGGCGCGGTCTCGGTCACCTGCATGAAATTCGCGACCAGGCCGGCATCATCGCGCGGCTGGTTGATCATTCCGCGCATATCGAGGGACCAACCGACGCGTCGATCAAGATCGCCAAAGCGATCCGCGCCATGACAACCGGCCGCCCCGGCCCTGCGGCGGTTGAATGCGCCATCGATGTCTGGGGCAAGCGCGCCCTGGTGGCTGCCGTCACTCCGCCTCTGCCGCACCGCGCACCGAAAATCGACGAAGACAAAGTGCGCGCGGCCGCCAGACTGCTCGGCAAGGCCAAGCGTATTTTGATTGTCGCCGGTGGCGGCGCGCAGGACGCGTCGCCGGAAGTGACCATGCTGTCCGGCATATTGCAGGCGCCGGTGCTCGGCTACAGACGTGGGCGCGGTGTGCTCGATTCGCGCGATCCGCTCAGCGTAACACTGCCGCTCGGTCGCGAGCTGTGGGGCGAGGCCGACGCCGTGCTTGCGATTGGCACGCGGCTGCTCAACCCGATGAGCCAATGGGGCATCGACAAAAATCTACAAATCGTCCGCGTCGATGCCGATCCCGAGGAGCCGGCCCGGCTGCACAAGCCGAAAGTAGCCCTGATCGGTGACGCCGCGCCGATTCTGCGCCGGCTGATCGATGAGCTCGGCAAGTTCAATATTAGGCGCGCCTCGCGCCGCGATGAGATGCAGGTACACCAGGCGAAGTTGCGCGAGCGCCTCGCCAAGCTTGCGCCGCAACTTGCGTTTCTTGAGGTCATCCGTGCCGAACTGCCGGAGGACGGCATTTATGTGGATGAGGTGACGCAAGTCGGCTTTGCCGCGCGTCTCGCCTTTCCGGTCTACAAGCCGCGCACGTTTTTGTCTCCAGGCTACCAGGATAATTTGGGCTGGGGCTATGCCACCGCACTGGGCGCGCAGCATGCCAAGCCCGACATGCCGGTGCTTTCGATCAATGGCGATGGCGGCTTTCTCTACACGGGCAATGAGCTCGCGACAGCGATGCGCCATCGCATTCCGCTGGTCGCGGTCATTTTTGTCGATGGCGCCTTCGGCAATGTGCGCCGCATCCAGCAGGAAGAATTCGGCAATAGGCTGATCGCCTACGATCTCGCCAACCCGGATTTCGTCAAATATGCAGAAAGCTTCGGCGCCGTCGGCCTGCATGCCCGGGGTCCGAACGAGTTACGCACGGCGCTACGCGAATCGTTCTCACGCCGCGAGCCGACACTCATCGAAGTGCCCGTCGGCGCCATGCCGAGCCCGTGGGAGTTCATCCAGATGCCCCGCGTGCGCGGCTCCTGAAACCGACCGATAACCAACCATCCGCAAAGCGGGGTTGCCATGACCGACCCGGATCGGGTTAGTTTTGTCCCCGCAATGGACCTCATCACGACCACGCAAGACCTCGCCGCCATTTGTGTACGGATGGCGAAGCAGCCCTTCATCACGGTCGACACCGAATTCCTGCGTGAGACGACCTACTA
>Ga0187776_10001632_pt1 | contig 11333 bp, 9 predicted proteins | sample 0216_BV02_MP12_2_FD_132426 | JGI IMG/M metagenome (GOLD analysis project Ga0187776, IMG submission 132426) | Tropical peat soil microbial communities from peatlands in Department of Meta, Colombia - 0216_BV02_MP12_20_MG | ecosystem: Environmental > Terrestrial > Soil > Wetlands > Peat | place...
AAGTCTTCTGCCGCGCGATCATTCTGCTGCCCGACCTGCTGATGCTGTTGGCGGAGAGTCTCTACCAATTGCTCGGCTTCACGGCAGGAGGCTTGAAGCTGCAGATGTCGATCATGTGCCGCAGCTTGTTGGGCCTCGGTTTCCCCTCGCTCTCTTGTCAATCGTTCGTCACGCCCGGCTATGTCTTGCTTGCGTGTTGCTAATTGAACCAAGCTCTGTTCCGCATGTGCGACTAGGACGGTCAGGTTGAGGACGTCGAGTCGGCCCCGTTCTTCTTCCGCCACTGTTGTGGACCGTTGATGGAGTAATGTTTTCATCTCACGGTCGAGCGCAGTCACGGTCTGTTCTCGTTCCGAAGATTCGCGCTCCAACGTCACGAGAGCCTCCTCTATGGCTTCCGTCTCCGATCGCAGACGGCGCCGTTCTTCCGCGAGTCGGTCGAGTTCCTGTCTCCCTTGCAGCAACTGCTCTTCAAAGAGACCGCCTCGATTCCGCTCCACTTCGGCCGCCGTCAGCGCTTGCGCCTGTTGCTGCTCGACCGTCGTTAACTCTTCGTGCACACTGGCGATCCTGTCATTCGCCTCGAACACCGTAAGTCGTACCTGTTCGAGCGCTGCCGCAAGCCGCGCCTGCTCGGCCGCTTCTCCTGATTCCTGTTGAGCGCATGTCTGGAGTTCAGCTTCTACACCTTTCATGGTCGCTCGGAGCGTTCGGTATTCATGCGTCAACAATTGGATCTCAAGGGATTTCGCCTCCTGCTGGAGCGTCTGATACGAACGCGCCTGCCGCGCCTGCCGTTCCAAGGCATTCAGCTGCTTCTTGACTTCGGCAATGATATCGCGCACGCGTAAGAGATTGTGCTGTGTGGTGTCGAGTTTGCGCAAAGCTTCTGCCTTCTGTTTCTTGTAACGGATGATGCCGGCCGTTTCTTCGATCAACTCGCGACGGTCTTGCGGAGAGGAGTTGAGAATCTGATCAATTTGTCCCTGGGCAATAACCGTGTGCCCTTTGGTGCCTGCCCGCGTATCGAGCAACACGGTCCGGATGTCTTTAAGGCGACAGGGCGTCTTGTTGATTAGATATTCGCTGTCGCCGTTCCGGTAGAGACGGCGCGTAATCATGAGTTCCTGAAATTCGGCCAATTGACTCGATAGCCCAGACAAAGGATCGACGTTGATCCGATCCAATTCGCTGATCACCAATGACACCTCCGCCATCCCAAGGGGTTTCCGCAGTTCGGTCCCGTTGAAGATGACGTCTTCCATCTTCTCGCTGCGGAGCGTTTTTGTACTCTGTTCCCCAAGTACCCAGAGGATGGCATCGACGACATTGCTCTTGCCGCTCCCGTTGGGTCCGACGATGGCCGTGACGCCGTCCGGAAATTCAATGCGGGCCTCGTGGAACGATTTAAAGCCCAGCATTTCGAGCGATTTCAGGTACATGGCGACTCCTTCTGAGGGGTGGTATGGCCAGCCTGAATGAACCAGACAAACGGGGGTCTTGTAACACAAGACCTTACGAAAAATCAAAGAAAAATACTGCCTGTAGTGGGCTTTGTTAAAAAGCCCACAATATTTTGACGGTTGAGTGCAAGGGAAGGGAAAAGACTAGCCTGCTTGGATCGCCACTGGTTTCTTCGACGATTCGATTGTGATGAGTTCCTTCGGAAGAAGAAATTCGACGTCTTCCTCGATCACAGTGAGATCTTCAACTTGAGCCGTGCCATAGGTCTTCAGGTAGGCTACAACTTCCTCTACCAGCACTTCGGGGGCCGATGCCCCGGCGGTAATTCCCACCGCTTTCACGTTCTTGAGCCAGACCGGGTCGATATCGGATGCGGAGTCAATCAAATAGGAAACAATCCCGCAGTGTTCCCCCAACTCCCGCAAGCGATTGGAATTAGAGCTATTCGGGGAGCCGATGACCAGGATGACATCGACCAACTTGGCCAGTTCTTTGACCGCGTTTTGACGGTTCTGTGTGGCGTAACAGATGTCTTCCTGGTGGGGCCCCTTGATGTGGGGAAACCGTTGGTGGAGGGCACCGACGATATCTCGGCATTCGTCCACGCTGAGTGTCGTCTGGGTGACATACGACAGGTTCGTGGTGTTCTCGACCTGCAGATTTCGTACATCTTCGACGGAGGACACGAGGTGAAACTTGTCCGGGATCTGGCCGAGTGTTCCGATCACCTCGGGATGGCCCGCGTGGCCGATGAGAATGAGATCGTACCCTTGCGTGTAATCACGGTTCACCTCATTGTGAACTTTGATCACAAGAGGGCAGGTCGCATCGATGACGTGCAATCGTCGGTGATGCGCTTCCTCCCAAACCGACTTCGCCACACCGTGCGCGCTGAAAATCACCACCGAGCCTTCCGGAACTTCGCTCAATTCTTCGACGAACACAGCCCCCTTCTGACGGAGCGAATTCACGACATGCCGGCTATGGACGATTTCGTGTCGCACATAAATCGGCGCACCATATTTCTTCAGCGACAGGTCGACAATATCGATCGCCCGATCGACGCCGGCACAGAATCCTCGCGGGTTGGCAAGATAAATCTTCATCGTGATCCGCTCTCCCTCATAGCCCGATAGCATTGGTCGCTCTCACGCCAACCCAACATGGTCGTCTGGTTTACCTTACGTCAGATCAGCAGGTTCCGTCAACAGTTTTGCCCGTCCTCCGGCAGATTCCGTCTCTTGACAGGGTTTTCACGGCCCCGTAGGCTGGACCTATTCACCATGTCGCCCGCACCGTTAAAGAAGATTCTCATCGTCGAGGACGAACAGGACATCCTGCAATTGGTCAAATTGTATCTGGAGAAAGAGGGATTCCGAACTGTCACGGCAGCGACCGGTTCAGAAGGTTTGAAGCAGGTTAAGCAGGAGAAGCCCGATCTGATCATCCTTGATTTAATGCTTCCCGAACTCGACGGACTTGAGGTCTGCAAACGGCTTCGTTCGGCTCCAGAAACGGCGATGCTGCCCATCATCATGTTGACGGCCAAAGCCGAGGAGTCGGATACCGTGATCGGTCTTGAGTTGGGCGCTGATGATTATGTCACCAAGCCTTTCAGTCCAAAAGCGCTGATGGCACGTGTCAAAGCGCTCTTTCGTCGACTTGATCGCAAACCCGACGAACGTCTGACTCGATACCAATATGGACGCCTGGTCATGGACTTGGCCCGTCACGAGGTTACTCTGAACAATAAAGACATTCCCTTGACGGCGAAAGAATTCGGGCTTCTTGAGCATCTGTTGCGAAACCCGGGCCGCGTTCTCACACGCGAGGTGCTTCTCAACACCGTGTGGGGGTATGATTATTACGGTACGACTCGGACCGTCGACGTCCATATCCGCCGCCTGAAACAAAAAATTCCGCTCCTGAACGAAGCCATCACCTCGGTCAAATCGATAGGATATAAGTTGAAAGAAGCGGACCGGACGGCATGACTCTCCCCATCCGATGGAAGGTGACACTCGCCACGCTGGTGGTGCTCGCCTGCGGACTTATCACTGCCGGCCTTCTCGCCGCTCAGTCGATCAAGCAACAGGAGATTGCTCAGTCGAGTCAAACCCTGGAAGTCCGGACCCAGCTCGTCGCTCATCAATTGCAACCTCTTCTTCTGGGTCCCAGCCCTCTGCCGCCCACAACACAACTCCAAGCCATCGTCCGCGATTTGAGTTCGTTGGCCCTCGTGCGTATCACGCTCATGGCGGCGGATGGATCGGTTTTGGCCGACAGTGCCGTCCCTGATCGAGAACTGGCAGCCGTCGAAAATCATCGAACGAGGCCTGAAATTCAAAGCGCGATCGCCTCCGGATTCGGAACCGATCTCCGCATGAGCCACACGACCGGCCAGCGAACGTTGTATCGAGCGGTCGGGTTGAAACGGGATGGCGACCCGACCTATTCGATTTTTCTGAGGCTCGGGCTTCCGATGACAATGTTGGAACAGGAGTTGGGCAAGTTACAGCACAATCTGGCTCTTGCGTTCGGAAGTGCGTTTCTCATCGCCGTCGCGCTAAGCGTGTGGCTGGCACGCGGGCTGACAAAACCGTTGTCGGACATGGCCAAGGCAGCCAGTCAGCTGGCCGCCGGTGACCACGGCGTTCGTATCCAAACATCGGCGCAGGACGAAGTCGGACTCTTAGGCGATGCGCTCAATCACATGACCGCCGAGCTCCGAGTGAAAATCGAGGAATTGTCCGAAGATCGGTCGCAGTTGCTGGCGATGCTCACTTCGATGGTTGAGGGGGTGATGGTCCTCGACTATCGCGGTCGAGTCCTTCAGGTCAATCCGGCCCTTGAGCGCATGTTTGACATCAGTCGATCGGAATCGCGTGGTCGCCGCTGTGCCGACGTGTTCCAGCACCAAGACTTGAATCACTTGGTTTCGAACGTGCTGGCATCCCGCAATGGGCAAGAATCCGAGATTATCCTCTCACCGAGTGGGCGGTGCCTCCATGTCGAAGCCTCAATCGCAGGAGGTGAACAGGACAATGAAGCCTGTGCGGTCCTGGTGCTCCACGACATTACCGAACTCCGGAGACTTGAGAACATCCGCAAAGATTTCGTGGCGAACGTCTCCCATGAATTACGGACTCCGCTGACCTCAATCAAAGGGTACGTCGAGGCGCTCATCGACGGAGGGAAAGACGACCCCGACACGAGCTCGCGCTTCCTCGATATCATCCTCAAGCAGAGCGACCGACTGAATTTGATTCTCGACGACCTGCTGCAGCTTTCGAAGATTGAATCCGGTCAAGTCCTGTTCAAGCGAGACCCGCTGCACCTCAGCACCGTCATTGAGCGGACCTTGGCCATGCTCAAACCCCTTGCGGATAAAAAAGGGCATCGCTTGACGTCGTGGATTGCTCCGGATCTCCCGCTGATTGCTGGCGATGAAGAGCGCCTCGTGCAGGTGCTCATGAACCTGATCGACAATGCGATCAAGTACACGCCGGAACATGGAACCGTCACCATCGCGGCCCATCGCGCGACATCTGGCCCCTCTTCCGCCAGCTCCGCCAGCGATCAGATCGACTTGACGGTCACCGACACCGGTATGGGCATTCCCGAACGGGATCGTCCCCGAGTCTTCGAGCGATTCTATCGCGTTGATAAGGCGCGCTCGCGCGAGCTGGGAGGCACAGGGCTCGGGCTGGCCATCGTGAAACATATCGTCGAAGGACACGGTGGACAGGTGTGGGTAGAGGCAAATATCCCGACCGGGAGTCGTTTTGTGGTGCGATTACCCGTCTACCACGTCGTTTCGCCGGACTCTCAGCTCAATCTGGTTCCGAGCAGATAAATCACGCACGACAACAGCGCCGCACCGGGCAATGTAAACAACCAGGCATAGAGAATCCGCTTCGTCACCCCCCAGCGCACCGCAGACAGTCGCTTGACCGCGCCAACACCCATGACCGAAGAGGTGATCGTGTGCGTCGTGCTGACTGGCAACCCGATGTGCGCCGTGACCATCAGCACTGCTGCAGCGCCAGTTTCAGCGGCGAACCCATGAACCGGTTCGAGCTTGACGATGCGCATCCCCAAGGTCCTAACGATCTGCCAGCCTCCCACCGCCGTCCCGAGACCCATCGCGATAGCACAGGCTCCGATGACCCAACCCGGCACCTCCGCCGTTTGAATCTGCCCCGCCGAAAGGAGAGCCAGTGTAATGATACCCATTGCCTTTTGAGCATCATTCGCCCCGTGGCTGAATGCCATGAAGCAGGCCGACAAGAGTTGTAGCCGTTTGAAGAACCGCGTCGCCACGCTCCGCGCGATCCGGAAACAAGTCCAGCTGATCAGCACCATTAATAGAAGTCCCATCGCAAACCCGCAAAACGGTGACAAGACCATTGCTTCCAACACGGACCGGAGGCCGGACAATTTCACGGTCTCCCATCCTCCGTGAGTCACCGCCGCGCCGACGAGCCCACCGATCAAAGCGTGGGAGGAGCTGGTCGGAAGACCGAGCATGAGCGTGAGCAGATTCCAGAGAATCGCCCCCGCTAACGCTGCTGCAACCATCTGCTGTGTAACGGACGTCGGATCAACGATTCCCGATCCGAGCATCTTCGCAACCGCCGTCGACATGAATGCGCCAGCGACGTTGAGAGCCCCCGCTGCCATCACGGCCACAAACGGGCTGACCACTCGTGTGGAGACCACGGTCGCGATTGCGTTCGCACTGTCATGCCAACCGTTCGAAAAATCGAACATGAGCGCCAGCAGGACGACGAGGAGGAGCATCCCGCTCAAATCAGGCATGCGACACCCTGGTGAGGCGAAGCGAAGGGGCAGGCGGCAAGCCGTGCGGATTCCCTGCGAGAACAAACACAACCAACAGGGCCGCCGATCGGTCGAGCACCACAGTCTGATCCCTTGTGATGAGCCACTGGCCTCTCACGCCTTGCCCCTTACCGGGTTCATTTAGTGGTGTTTTAAGGCGATGCGCTCAAGAATATTGGCCACGTCCTCACACCGATCGGTTCCTTCTTCAAAGCCCTCGTAGATCTCTTTTAGTTTGATCACCGCCATCGGATCGTTTTCTTTTTCGAACAACGCCGAGATTGCGTCTCGAGAAACTCGATCCGCTTCGTTTTCCAAGCTATTTACCTGAACACTACATTCATTCACTTGGGGATGGCCCATCCCTAAACGATCCACTCCCCGACCGACCGCCACAGAGGCTTGATACAAAATGTTTGCCAGCTTGATCGCCATATCGGTCGGTTTTGCCACCTTGTAGAGCACGAAGCGATCAGCGATCGCCTCGGTCACATCGAGAATATCATCCAATGCACTGGCAAGGTCGTGGATATCCTCGCGATCGATCGGCGTGATAAAGGTCTGGTTTAGCCGTAGGGCGATGTCGTGGGTGATGCCGTCCCCCACATGTTCCACGTCCTTGATTCGCTTGGCTTGTTGGACCGGATCCTGGAAGTGTTCCATCATCTCTTTCAGGAGACGACTCCCCTCGATCATGTTATGCGCCGCCTTCTTAAACATCTCGAAGAACGCTTCTTCCTTGGGAATCAGCCCAAACATCATCGAGTCGCCCCTCCTATCGTGCGCTGGTCACATTCCACGAGTCCTGTTACGTCGAGATTACGAAACGGCTACCGGCCTGTAAATTGTTCACCACCGGACGATTCCCGTCGCCCAGGTGAGCCCCCCGCCAAAAGTGCCCAGCACGATAAGATCATTTGGTCTGATCGAGCCGGCTCGGACTGCATGATCAAGGGCAATGGGGAGAGATGCCGAAGACGTATTACCGTAGTGCTCGATCACGGAACAGACTCGCCCTGCCGGAATCTTCAGGCGTCTCGCAACCTGCTCGAGGATGCGCGCATTGGCCTGATGAAGGATCAGCTGCGTCACCTCTTGAAGGTCGATCCCGAACTCCTTCACCACATCCCGCACAGCTTCCTCCAGCCGCCGGACTGCCTGTCGAAACAGCGGAGCTCCTTTCATCCGCAATGTGTGACCCATTGCGTTCACCGTCTCTTGCGTCGTCGGGGTTCGAGACCCTCCAGCAGGAATACGAATGTAGTCATGACCTGATCCGTCGGCATGGAGACGTAGGCCCAAGAGACCTCTGCTCGGATGGCTGCTGCCGGGCTCTCCGCGGACCACGACAGCTCCAGCCCCATCCCCAAACAAGAGCGCCGTGTCGACATCCGTCCGATCCAACGTCCGAGATTTCACCTCGGCTGCTACCACGAGACATGTTTTGAGCTGTCCACTTCGAATCATGGCGTCCGCCATCGAGAGTCCATAGAGAAAACCCGAACAGGAAGCAGAGATATCGAAGGCCGGCACATTCCGACAAGCCAGGAACCGCTGAACGAGGCAGGCCGTTGACGGGAATGCCGTATCAGCCGAAGTCGTCGAGACCACTATTCCATCCACATCAGCAGCGGCAAGACCCGCAGTCGCCAAGGCTTGTCGACCTGCCTCCGCAGCCAGATCTGAGGAGGCTTGCGCCGGAGATGCCCAGCGCCGCTCCTTGATCCCCGTGAGCCGCTGCACGGCAGCTGCATCAACCCCTAGCGGTTCACCGACCTCGCGATTGGATATCTCCCGTTCAGGGATATATGAGCCAGTCCCGATTATTCTGGTTCGTACCATTTTCTTGGGGTTGCCCCCCCTTTAGGAGACTAGCCGGCCCCCTGTGCGGGCGGGATTATAGGTCTCAGTGAGAAAGGGGTCAACCAAGTGTCAGATTCATTGCATTTTATCGGCAAGCCTGATACAAACCGACACAGTGACAGGCTGACACAGTGACATGACACTTTCACCTCAGCTAAAGCCGCGAAAACGAGCTGCAATTGGCCTCCGAGTGATCGGCTGTCTGGTGGTCTGCTGCCTGTTGACTGCCTGTTCTAGTACGCCCAAAAACCAAGATTCTTCAAAGAAAGCCCTCACTGGGACCGATGAGCAGATCTTTGTGGGAGACACGATTGAAAAGAACTACGACCCCAACGTGATCATGAAACGGGGCGAAGCCTTCTTCGATAAGGAAGAATATGGGGAAGCAATCGTCGAGTATAACCATTTTCTCGAGCTCCACCGTACCCATATGCTCGCCCCATATGCGGCTTTCCGAATCGGAGAAAGCCAGATGAAGCGAGCCAAGGGAATCCATCGAGACCCCGAACCGATTCAAAAGGCAATCGAGGCATTTGAGCGACTGCGAAAGGAATACCCGGGGAACCGCTATGAAACTCAAGCCGTCGAGAAAATTCAGGAATGCCACGACCTTTTAGCACAGGCCCATCTCGTTGTCGGGCAATTTTATTATCGACGTGCCTCATACCTGGCTGCAGCTCACCGATTTGAGCAAATTATAAAACTCTACCCGGATAAGTCGGTTGCGCCGGAGGCCCTCTATTTTCTAGCCTTGAGCTATCACGATCTGGGAGCCGAGGACTGGGCCAGCGAAAACCTGATATTGTTGGCCGAAAAATATCCCAACAACAAGCATGAAGGTGAAGCCCGACGGTTGTTGGCCAAGATCGGAAACGTGAATTCTCCCACGCTGCTCGCTAAGAAATCCGATTCCGGCCCATCTGGGCCTCCCCTTGTCGCGACCGGGCCAGATGCTCATATCAGCTCCCCTTCCGGCTTCGCTCCCCCCACCGCACACGGCTCACTAGGAATCCCTTCCGCCAACGCCCTTATACCGTCGTTCGTGACGTGCCGCCTCGGCGCCTGGTGCTAGGTTACAGCGAAGACGCTGTCAGCAATCAGCAACGAGATTCTCCATCAAGGCTAAGGACTGTGGACTGAGGTGGAAAGGGGAGGTTTGCAGAACCTGGCGCGAGGACGAGATTCAAGAGCGGAAAACTAATCGCTGATGGCTGACCGCTGTTTACTGCCCGAGATACCAACCGATACCATACCGCTCTAGAAAACCGGTAATCATCGTCAACGTGTTGGCATAGATCATCACGCCCGCGATAACCAACAACACCCCGCTCACTGTCGAGACGCCCCACAGGTAGGCCCGTGCTTGTTTGAAATAGACCAGGAAACGATCCACTCCTAACGCCGTCACGAAGAGTGGCAATCCCAAGCCGAGCGAGTACGCCGTCAGCAGCGTGACGCCGCTCGTCAGCGACTCGGTCGTGCTGGCATAGAGCAAAATGGTTCCGAGGACGGGACCGACGCAAGGCGTCCAGCCCGCAGCAAACGCAACGCCGATGAGAAATGATCCAAGGTAACCGGTCGGACGATTTCTGAATTGATACCGATGCTCCATGTTCAAAAAATTCAGATTCAGGATGCCCAACAGATACAGACCGAAGACGACGATCAACACCCCTCCGATCCGTCTGACGTGGTCTTGGTAGGTAATTAACAGCTGCCCGAGGAAACTCGCAGAGGCACCGAACATAATAAAGACGGCGGAGAAGCCGGCGATGAATAAGAGGGCGTTGGTGATGATGGCTTTCTTGAATTTGGATCGCTCTGTGGCATCCGTCAGTTGTTCCACGGACAAGCCGGTAATGTATGAGATGTACGAGGGGACCAGCGGCAGCACACAGGGCGAGATGAATGAGAGCAAGCCCGCGGAGAATGCAGCGATCACGGAGATCTGTGGAAGGGACTGCGTCATGCTCTTACGATTTCATTAGCACTTGAATCAACTGGTGGGCTTCCGGCGCACTCCAGTCACGTGCTCCAAAAATCTGTTGTCGGACAACTCCGTTGCGGTCCACCATGAACGACATCGGCAAGGTGCGCGCACCATAGGTCAACCCCACCCGATAGTCGGCATCATGCAGAATCGGAAACGTCAGACCGATTTCCCGCTGAAACGGACGGGTCACGGCAGCTCCTTGCGGATCTGTGGATACGGCAAGAATTTCAAAATCCTTTCGGGGAAAAGTGCGGTAGAGTTGCTCCATGGCCGGCATTTCGACACGGCAGGGTCCGCACCATGTCGCCCAAAAATTCACGAGAACGACTTTCCCCAGAAAATCCGACAACGAGACGGCTTTTCCATCGAGGTCCCGCAACTGAAAATTCGGCGCGATGTCGCCTGGCTTGACGAGGCCACGAGACGCAACCTTAGAAGCCACGCCCCTATCGCCGAAGAACGACGTCCCATATTCTCCAGGCAGAATCGCCACGAGGGTCAGAGCACCCCCGATCAACCCCAGTCGGGTCATCCGTTCCTCACTTACATCGTTCGACGGCCTGCATCGACCGTCTTGGGTGTCACGTTGAGCAACTTCGTAATCACCGGGAGGCTATCCAACCGTGTCCAATCCCGTGGTCCTATCACAATCTCTCGGATGACGCCCTCTTGGTCGATGATGAATGTCTCAGGCACACCCATCCGCTTATAGGGCTTATCAGTTTGCCCCCACGAATCGATCAACACCGGAAACGTCAGGTTCATGCCTTTGATGAAGGGCGGGATATCCTTCGTCGTCGTGACACGGTCGATACTCACCGCCAAGACTACCAATCCGTCTTTCTCAAAGTTCTTATAGAGCACTTCCATTGACGGCATTTCCTCGCGGCAGGGCTTACACCAAGTGGCCCAGAAATTGAGGAATACCACCTTGCCACGAAAGTCAGAGAGTCGGTAGGACTTGTCATTGAGATCCGATAAGGCGAAGTCCGGCGCCTGCTTGCCTACGACCAATGGTTCGTACTTGGCACTCTGCATCCACACAATGCCAAACACAGCGCTGAGAATGAGCACCCCTGCCAACAAGATGAGGAGGCGTGAGCCGCCTGTTCGAGATGCAGGATGAGATGAGCTAGGAATCGAAATTTCCGACAAGATTGTTCCTCTCCAA
>Ga0187776_10001633_pt1 | contig 11321 bp, 9 predicted proteins | sample 0216_BV02_MP12_2_FD_132426 | JGI IMG/M metagenome (GOLD analysis project Ga0187776, IMG submission 132426) | Tropical peat soil microbial communities from peatlands in Department of Meta, Colombia - 0216_BV02_MP12_20_MG | ecosystem: Environmental > Terrestrial > Soil > Wetlands > Peat | place...
AGCATCAATCGGCCTGGGAAACCTTCGCTCTCCTTCCGCTGCTTGAAAATCCAGTATTCATCCTCAAGCACGAATTGCAGTGGATACCTGTGTTCGGCTGGCTCACCATCAAGGGCCGCATGGTGCCAGTGCATCGCGGCGGCAGGGCGCAAGCCCTCGCTGACATGATCGAGCGCGCCCGCGTCGAACTCGCCGATAATCGGCAGCTGATCATCTTTCCGGAGGGGACGCGCCGGCCGGCCGGGGCCGAGCCTCGTTACAAGGTCGGCGTTGTGCATCTCTATGCCGCGGAGGGCGTGCCTTGTGTGCCGATTGCGCTTAACTCCGGCCTGTTCTGGCCGCGACGATCTCTGCGACGAATTCCCGGCACAGTGGTGGCCGAGATTCTCGATCCGATACCGCCGGGAATGGACAAGGATGCGTTTTTCGCGCGGTTGCAGAATGACATCGAAACAGCGACGGCGCGCCTTATCGAGGAAGGGCGCGCGAAATTGGCGCGCTGACTGGCCTCACCCAGCCGCTGATTCGTGCATGCCCTTGAGCCGGTCCGCCAACAGGTGCAGCTCGGGGTCGCGGATTCCCAGTCTTTGCAATTCTTTTAGTGCCGCGAGCACATAGTCGCGGCACGCACCCGATCGGCCATGGCCCTGGCGCGCATAGTGCAACTGCTCGGCCAAGCTGAGCCGCCCGGCATATTGGCGGTGACCACGGTCCACGACATAACAAAGTGCGTGAACGCTTTCCTGCGGATTGTCATCGAGCCAGACTCTGCGCCAGGCTTCGCGATAAACCAGCGTGACTTGTTCGCGGGCGCGCAGATATTCGATTGTTTTCGCGCGTTTGCTTGGCGCAATCCGGTAGGCGATTCCTCGGCAATTGCCGCCGCGATCGAGGCCGAATACCAGCCCCGGCTTTTCTGGAGTTCCGCGGTGCACGAAAGAGTAGACACAAAGCGAGCGATGCGCTCCCACCAGACGTGCGTGACGGCGGTCCAGAAAGTCGAAGCCGGGCCGCCACATCAGCGAACCGTAGGCGAAAATCCAGAGCTCTTCGTGGATCTGATTGGAACGGGTGTTCATCGTGGTGGGCGGGACCACGGCGTTGACAGGGGCGGCGACTTGCGTTCGCGTAACAGGCGGCCGAATGGTGTGCAACCGGCAAAAGAAACGGCGTAGAAACGCCGCATTCCGCAGGTTTTGAAGTCGCATGATGTCAGCCAGCCTGCAGTCGCGCCGCCGGACCGGGATTCGATACACAATCCTGCTTTTTCTCGTGCTGGCGGTGATCGCCGGATGGAGCGCTTTCTGGAAGTTTGCGGCCGGAAAGGCGGAAACGACTATCGAAGGCTGGCGCGCGCGCGAGGCCAAGGCGGGCCGCACCTACACGTGTGGCTCGCAGACCGTCGGCGGCTATCCCTTCCGCATTGAGGTTGATTGCGAGCACGCCGCTGCGCTTTTCCAAAGCAACCAGCCTCCGGTTGAGGTCAAGACCGACAGCCTGCTAGTGGCGGCACAGGTCTATCAGCCCGGCTTGCTCATCAGCGAATTCCATGGGCCGCTCACCGTGGGCGAACCGGGAAAAACGCCCGAGATAACGGCCGACTGGAAGCTCGCGCAATCGAGCGTGCGTGGTACTCCGGCGGCGCCTGAACGCGTGTCGCTCGTCCTCGATCAGCCAGCAGTTGACCGCATGGATGGCACCGCGCGGCTGAACGTGCTGCGCGCGAAGCATATCGAAATTCACGGCCGGATTGCCGAAGGCTCCGCGGCCAGCAAACCGGTTGTCGAGATTGCACTGCAACTCGCTCAGGCGACGGCGCCGGCGCTGCATCCGGCAGCAGCGCAACCGATCGATGCCGATATTACGGTGATGCTTCGTGGCTTGAATGACTTTTCGCCCAAGCCGTGGCCCGCGCGATTCCGCGAAATACAGGTGGCAGGTGGCCGTCTTGACGTCACAAAGGCGCGCGTGCAACAGGGCGATATTCTCGCGGCTGGCAGCGGGATATTGGCGATCAATGCCAACGGCCGGTTGGAAGGCGAGCTGCGCATTACCATGGCCGGAGTTGATCGCTTCCTGGCGGCGCTCGGCGTGCAGCAACGCGTGCAGAGCTCGGAGAGCATGGACAAGATCGTCGGCGCGCTGGATCGCATTATGCCCGGCCTGGGCGATGTGGCGCGCCAGCAGGCAGGCGCGAACCTATCGCTCGGGATCGATCTCCTTGGCGAGCAGACAACGCTCGAAGGAAAACGCGCGGTGGCGCTGCCGCTGCGTTTTACCGATGGTGCGGCATTTCTCGGGCCGGTCCCGATCGGCAACGTGCCTCCGCTGTTCTAGTCCTCCGCGCCGGCATAAGGCTTTGGTAATGGTGTGAGGTCGTGGTGCGGCCGGCCGAAATCCGGATCCGGCGAATCCTGGCCAATATCGACAATACCCTTGCGGATGGCGCGCGTACGTTTGAAGTGTTCGAACAAGGCTTCGCCGTCCCCTTTGCGGATCGCTTTGGTCAACGCCGAAACGTCTTCGTTAAAGCGGCCCAGCATTTCCAGCACCGCGTCCTTATTGGCCAGGAACACGTCACGCCACATGGTCGGGTCGGATGCAGCAATACGTGTGAAATCGCGGAAGCCGCCAGCTGAGAATTTCAGCACTTCCGAACGGGTCACCGTTTGCAATTCGTCGGCGGTACCGACGATGGTGTAAGCGATCAGATGTGGCAGATGGCTCGTGATCGCGAGCACCAGGTCGTGATGATCGGGCGCCATGCTGTCCACATTGGCGCCAAGCAATTGCCAGAAGGCCGTAAGTTTCTCCACGGCTTTCGGATCCGTGCCCGGCGGCGGCGTAAGGATGCACCAGCGGTTGACGAACAATTCGGCAAATCCGGCATCCGGACCCGAATATTCTGTCCCTGCGACAGGATGCGCCGGCACAAAGTGCACGCCGTTCGGTAGATGCGGCGCCATATCGCGCACGACGGAACCTTTCACCGAGCCCACGTCAGAGATGATCGCGCCCGGAGCAAGGTGCGGGCCGATTTCCTTGGCGACCGCGCCGCAGGCGCCAACCGGGATACACACGATAACCAAGTCAGCGCCTTCGACGGCGGCAGCATTGCTTTCGACCACCTGGTCGGCAAGGCCGAGCTCGGCGACACGCCGGCGCGTCTGGGGTGAGCGGGCGGTGGCGACAATCGAACGCGCGGCGCCTTGTGCGCGGGCTGCGCGCGCAATCGAGGAGCCGATGAGCCCGACCCCGATCAGGGCCAGGCGGTTAAACAGAGTCGCCGGTTTACTCACGCCGCCTTCCCCAGAAATTCTTTCAGCGCCTGCACGGTCAGCCGATTTGCGTCCTCGGTACCGACGCTCATCCGCAAGGCGTTCGGCAGCTTGTAGGCGCCGACCTGGCGCAGGATGAGGCCGCGTTTGGTAAGAAATGCGTCGGCGTCCTTTGCGGTGCGACCTTTGGCCTCTGGGAAATGGATGAGCACGAAGTTGGCCGCGCTTGGCGTGACCGGCAGACCAAGTTTGCCGATTTCCTCCGTGAGCCAGGCGAGCCAGCGGGTGTTGTGCGCGCGCGCCCTTTCTACATGAGCGGTGTCGCGAATAGCGGCGACGCCCGCCGCGATCGCCGGTCCATTGACGTTGAATGGACCACGTATGCGGTTGATCGCATCGACCACGTGCGCGGGTCCATACATCCAGCCAAGCCGCAGCGCGGCCAGTCCATAGATTTTCGAGAATGTGCGGGTCATCACCACGTTATCCGTGGTGGCAACCAGCTCAATTCCCGACTCATAGTCATTTCGTTGAACGTATTCCGCATAAGCGGCGTCGAGAACGAGTAGGACGTTCGGCGGCAATCCCTTGTGCAATCGCTTGACCTCGTCGAACGGAATGTAGGTTCCGGTCGGGTTGTTCGGGTTGGCGAGAAACACGATCTTGGTTCTTGGCGTTACATTCTTGAGAATGGCATCGACGTCCGCCGTAAAATTCTTTTCCGGCGCTGCAACAGGCCTTGCTCCGGTGCCCATGGTCGCGATCGGGTAAACCAGAAAACCGTGCGTCGTGTAGATCGCTTCGTCACCATCGGTGAGATAGGCGCGAGCAAGCAAATTCAACAAATCATCGGACCCGGCGCCGCAGACGATGCGATCGGGGTCGAGACCGAAGGCGGCGCCAATCGCCTCGCGCAGCGCCGAGGCCGCGCCATCAGGATAGTCCTCCAGATGCTCGCCAGCCTCCCGGTAGGCAGCCATAGCCTTCTCGCTCGGCCCCAACGGGGTCTCATTGGAGGAGAGCTTGAACACTTTGGCAATACCGGGCGCCGTGCTCTTGCCCGGAACATAGGGGGCGATATCGAGCACGCCGGGGCGCGGTTGCGGACGGTTCGCAGTCATCAGGCGGTTTCCGAACGATCAGCTCTTGTTGGCGGCAACCGTATAGCGGGTTGCATGGCTCCCGACGAGAGCCGACGAACGCACTGTGGCGCCGGCCTTAACCAAGGCGGCGCTGACCGTTTCGCGATTTCCGCCTTGTGGCAGCGTAACCAGCAGGGCGGCGCCATCGAAAGCACGGTCGGGCACGGCGATGAAGTCGGTGATCGCGGACAAAGCCTGCGCGGCGCCCGCACCCCAACCGGAGACGCGGATACTCCACACGGCTGCTTCGGTCGCCATGGCTTCAGGTGCAACCCTGGAGATCACAAATACCGGCAGGGCCGCCGGATGATCGGGCCGCTCAACGAACGGCAACCGCGCGATTATTTTTGGCGCGGAGTCGAATTCAAGCGCGTTCCACCAGGCACCGGCTGAAGCCACATCGAAAGCGGGCACGAGGCCGAGATCGCCTTTGGAAGCGGATACCGCCGCCACCACTCCCGCGGCGCCCATGTGCGGGACGAATGGAACAGTGAAGCCGAAATGAAAGCGGGCCGAGTCTCGCATCAGCGCATCGCCCGCAGACAAGTCGGCATGCACGGAGAAAGGCGCCTGCACGTAGGTAAAAGTCGAGATGATCACGCGCCAGATGCTCTCGACCGTGTCGAGTGGGAGAATTCCTTTATGACGGTTAACCAACCGGCGCATCATTTCGGCTTCGCGTGCCGGGCGGAATGCCGATGAACCCGTCTCCTGACTGCGCTTGACAGCAATGAGACGGTCGATGATCTCGCCACGTTCGATCAGCAGCTGGTGCATCGCCTCATCGAGGCGGTCGATTTCCTTGCGCAGATCGGCCAACGAGGCTGTTTCAGGTGGCTTCGCCATGCGGCATTGATAGGTGGGCCGGAGCCTGAAATCAAAGAAAACATTGACGGCAGCCTGCTAGGTTGACAGTAAACCGCTACTATTCGGTCCGTGAAGGGACAATCGCGCGGGAGCGCACAGGTGATATGGCTGAAGCCGATCTGACGAGCGCACGTGAGACTGCGGATGCTCCGCGCGAAGCGGACCAGCCGCGCGACTCGCTTGTCGCGCATTTCGGGAGCGACAAGCCTCTCCGGCTCGACGCTGGCGTCGACCTGACGCCGTTTCAGATCGCCTACAAGACCTATGGTTCGCTCAACGCCGCACGTTCAAACGTAGTGTTGATCTGCCATGCGCTCACCGGCGATCAGCACGTGGCAAGCGTGCATCCCGTCACCAAGAAACCGGGTTGGTGGGAGACAATGGTCGGCCCTGGGAAGCCGATCGACACCGAGCGTTATTTCGTTATCTGTCCAAACGTGGTCGGCGCCTGCATGGGGACTACCGGCCCTTCGTCGATCGACCCAAAGATCGGCAAGCCATGGGGCCTCGATTTTCCTGTCATCACAATTCGCGACATGGTGCGCGCGCAGGCGATGCTGCTCGATCATCTCGGCATCGACTCTTTGTTCGCGGTGGCCGGCGGGTCCATGGGCGGCATGCAGGTCCTGCAGTGGGCGGCAAGCTATCCGCAGCGCGTTTACTGCGCGCTGCCGATTGCCTGTGCGACGCGTCACTCGGCGCAAAACATCGCGTTTCACGAAGTAGGCCGTCAGGCTATCATGGCCGATCCGGAATGGCAGGGCGGTCGCTATTTGCTGGAAGGTTCAAATCCGCGTCGTGGGCTCGCCGTTGCGCGCATGGGTGCACATATCACCTACCTTTCCGACGCGGCGCTACACCGGAAATTCGGTCGCAAATTCCAGGACCGGTCGAATCCGACCTTCTCGTTCGATGCGGATTTCGAGGTCGAGTCTTATCTGCGTCACCAGGGAATTTCGTTCGTCGAGCGCTTCGACGCCAATTCCTATCTCTATCTCACCCGCGCGATGGACTATTTCGATCTCGCCGCGGACTGCGATGGCGTATTGGCCAAAGCCTTCAGGGGCACCCCCACGCGTTTCTGCGTGATTTCTTTCACCAGCGATTGGCTGTTCCCCACCTCGGAATCCCGGGCGATCGTGCATGCGCTTAACGCCGCGAGCGCCCGAGTATCGTTTGCCGAGATTGTCACCGACAAAGGTCATGACGCCTTCCTGCTCGACGAACCGGAATTGTTCGCAATCGTACGCGGGTTCTTGGAAGGCGCCGGCAAATCGCGCGGCCTTGGCTCAAAGAGTTGACGCATGAATATCCTGTCGCGAACCGATCCAAATCTAACGGCCGCCAATGCGGCGCATCCACCGGCTAGTGCCCGCGTCGACCTCGTCCTGGTTGCGGAGATGGTCGAGCGGGGCGCTAAGGTTCTCGACGTCGGCTGCGGTGATGGTGAGTTGCTGCGTCTGCTGAGCGAAACTCGCGGCGTTGACGGGCGCGGCATCGAACTATCGCGCGAAGGCGTGAACGAATGTGTGGCCAAAGGGTTGGCCGTGATCCAAGGGGACGCCGATACCGATCTTGCCGATTACCCGGACGATGCGTTCGACTACGTCATCCTCTCGCAGACTTTGCAGGCGACACGGCATCCGCGCGTCGTGCTTGAGCACATGCTGCGCATCGGGCGCCACGCCATAGTTTCGTTCCCGAATTTTGGTCACTGGCAGGTACGGCTGCAGCTTCTGTTTGCCGGCCATATGCCGCGCACCGATATTCTGCCGTTCAGCTGGTACGACACGCCCAACATCCATCATTGCACCATCAAGGATTTCCGCCTGCTCTGCACGGAAATCGGTGTTACGATGGAAAAGGCGGTCGCGTTGAATGCCTGGGGCTCTCCGCTGCGGCTCAACGCACCGTGGTGGTTCTGGAATCTCTTTGGCGAACAAGCCGTGTTTCTGCTTAGCCGCAGAGCCTGAGGCTGTTCGCCTCCCGCCAACATCTGCCCAATACGCTGCCCGGGCGCGACTCCAACTGTATTCGGAATTTGATTTCTTTCGTCACAAGTATTAAGAACGCAAGAATTAATAGTAAGGTATATTTCTAAGTATAAATCCAGGCACACAGCGTCATATTTTTCGCGTCGGCGGTATTCCAACGGAATATCACCTATGCGTTCCACGAAATGACCTTCCCACCATCACGAAATTGCCATATGCGGGCGGCGTTTGAACGTCGCGTTCGGCCCTGAGTCTACTCAAGGCCGAGTGCATTGCTTTAATAGCTAAGGGGACTAATCGATGACTGTTAAGACAAGACGGGCGACCGTTGTGTTGTGTTCGGTGGCAGTTGCGGCTCTTGCAACTTCAGCCCTCGCAAGACCCGTCAACCACTATCGGCACCGTGTAGCGCATACCGCGCAAGCGGAGGCCCAACTTGGAACGCCGTCCGCCGACAGCGACGTGCGTTATTCGACAAATGCGATACAGACCAACGCGGAAGTCGCCGGTACCCCGGCTGAAACCGGCCGCCGTCATGCGCGGCAATCATTGCGCGCACAGGCACAGTCACATTCAAATTCGGCCTACGGCGGCTTTACCAGCAACGCCCTGGTTAGCGAGGCCCGCAAATACATTGGCACCAATCCGACCGGGCGTGGCAGCCTGTGGTGCGGCGCGTTCATGGACTTGGTGCTCAAGCGCACCGGGCACCAAGGCGGCGGCCATCTTGCCAGCGCCTATGCGCACTATGGCACGCGTGTAAGCGGACCGCAGGTCGGTGCTATCGCGGTCATGGGCCGCCATGGCGGTGGACATGTCGGCGTCGTCAGCGGGATTGACGCGAACGGAAACCCAATCATCGTTTCCGGCAACCACAATCACACCGTTGCCGAGTCGGTTTATCCAGCCGGGCGTATCAACGCCTACGTGCTGCCCGGCGGTTGATCACAACGAATACCGAAAGAAAAACGCTCCGCTCGCATGAGCGGGGCGTTTTTTCATTGCGTCTCGACGTCTATAGTGTCTCCGACCACGACTTCGCCGGCGGCCACCACCTCGGCGTATACGCCACAGTCAGTGTGCTCAAAATTTTCCAACAGGGTGCGCGGGATATTGAGGTCGCGGATACCCGTCTCGGGATCCACGTTAGTCGCCGCGCAACGTTCGATCCGCTTGACCACTTTCAGGCGAGCGTTACCACCAACTTTAAGCGTCGTCCCGACAAGATCGAATTCCTGCCACGCCGGCCAACCGAAGACATACAGATTGCCGCGAAAGCGGAGCGGATCGACCGGTGCGCCAACGGCGGTTTCGATCGTCGCGACCGAAGCCAGATTGATGATCGACACGACCTTCTTCGCAACATCTGAAAAGCTGTGGCCTTCGGCGTGCAGGACTTTTGGCGGCCCGCGCAATTCCTTCGGCATGAAACGGCGCATGAAAGCCTCGATTGCCAGCCTGCCTTCCCGCGTGTGCAAATCGCCGTGCGCGGCTTCGCAACCATCCAACTGAATCGTCAGCGTGTTATTTTCCTCGTCAAAACGAGTGCGTAAGGCCGCCAGGCGTTCATTGCGCATCAACATCAGGAAGCGTTGCTTCGGGAAGTAAGCGGGCTTGGCCGGATCGAAACCGCAGGGCCCATTCTCGATAGCGTAAAGCCGGTCGGCCGGGATGGTCTGCCCGACACGGAGGGCCGTGCGTTCGAGCGCCTCGGGAGAAAGCCCTTTGACCGGATACCGGTAGAGGGCGCGAACCGTTGCAGGCCCAGATGTCATTGATTCCCGGTCATTTAGCATGTGCCCCAAAGGCGTTAACGTGACCTATATCAATTACTTTGGCCCTTCAAACCGCAATAATTGTTCCCACATAAGATGCAAAGCGGACCGCCTGATAGGGGTCTGCTGTTCCGGTGCCTTATGGGCCGAGGGGAGTGAGAGATGAATTTCGAGAAATATACCGACCGCGCTCGCGGTTTCGTGCAGTCTGCTCAGTCATTGGCCGCACGTGAAGGCCACCAGCAATTCGCCCCCGAACATCTTCTCAAAGTTCTACTCGACGACCCCGAGGGTCTGGCGGCGGGCCTCATCGACCGATCGGGCGGAAATTCCCGTCAGGCCTTGCAGGCCGTAGAGGCTTCCCTCGGCAAACGCCCCAAAGTCAGCGGTGGTGGTGCGGGGCAGATTTATCTCGATCCTGCCTTGGCACGAGTATTCGATGCTGCCGAAAAGGCCGGCGAGAAAGCAGGGGACAGCTTTGTCACCGTCGAGCGATTGTTGCTGGCGCTTGCGCTCGAGAAGGACAGCGAGGCCGGGAAGATTCTCGCCAGGGCCGGTGTGACGCCGCAGAATCTCAATGCCGCTATCAATGCGTTGCGCAAGGGCCGCACGGCCGATTCAGCCTCCGCCGAGAACGCCTACGACGCATTGAAAAAATATGCGCGCGATCTGACGCAGGTTGCCCGCGAGGGCAAACTGGACCCGGTGATCGGGCGCGATGAAGAGATCCGCCGCACTATTCAAGTGCTGTCGCGGCGAACCAAGAACAATCCAGTGTTGATCGGCGAACCCGGTGTCGGCAAGACGGCGATTGTCGAGGGGCTTGCGCTGCGTATCGTCAATGGCGATGTGCCGGAAAGCCTTCAGGACAAGCGCCTGCTTGCGCTCGATCTCGGCGCCATGATCGCCGGCGCAAAGTATCGTGGCGAATTTGAAGAGCGCCTCAAAGCCGTTTTGCAGGAAGTAACGTCATCTGACGGCGGAATCATCCTGTTCATCGATGAAATGCACACGCTGGTCGGCGCGGGGAAGGCCGATGGCGCGATGGACGCATCCAACCTATTGAAGCCCGCGCTTGCGCGCGGTGAACTGCACTGCATCGGAGCGACGACGCTCGATGAATACAAGAAGCATGTCGAAAAAGATGCGGCGCTCGCGCGCCGATTCCAGCCGGTCTACGTGTCCGAGCCGACCGTTGAGGACACCATTTCTATTTTGCGCGGCTTGAAGGACAAATACGAGCAGCATCATGGCGTGCGTATCGCGGATTCCGCGATCGTAGCCGCTGCGACCTTGTCGCACCGCTATATCACCGACCGCTTTCTGCCGGACAAAGCCATCGATCTGATCGATGAGGCGGCAGCACGGCTGAAGATGCAGGTCGATTCGAAGCCTGAAGAGCTCGATTCCATCGATCGGGAAATCGTGCGCCTGAAGATCGAGCAGGAGGCGCTCAAAAAGGAGAGGGATCCTGGTTCGAAAGACCGCCTGAAGCGGCTTGAGAACGAATTGAAGAATCTTGAAAAACGCTCGGCCGATTTGACCGGCCGATGGAAAGCCGAAAAAGAGAAGCTTTCCGACGCGCAGAAGCTCAAGACCGAGCTTGATCAACTGCGCGCCGAGCTGGCCAACGCGCAGCGGCGCGGCGAATTCCAGCGCGCCGGCGAATTGGCCTATGGCCGCATTCCCGAACTGGAGAAAAAGCTCAAATCGATCGAGGCGGACGAGGCAAAAGGCGCGATGGTCGAGGAGACCGTCACCGCCGATCATGTGGCGCAAGTTGTTTCGCGTTGGACCGGCGTGCCCGTCGACAAGATGCTTGAGGGCGAAAAAGAAAAACTCTTACGCATGGAAGACGAACTCGCCAAGCGGGTCATCGGCCAGCAAGAGGCAGTGCGCGCGGTTTCGACCGCAGTACGCCGCGCCCGTGCAGGCTTGCAAGATCCGCGTCGGCCGATCGGCTCCTTCATGTTCCTGGGACCAACCGGGGTCGGCAAGACCGAATTGACCAAGGCGTTGGCCGAATACCTGTTCGATGACGAGAACGCACTGATCCGCATCGACATGTCGGAGTACATGGAAAAGCACGCGGTCGCGCGTCTTATCGGTGCGCCGCCGGGCTATGTCGGGTACGAGGAGGGCGGCGCACTGACCGAGGCTGTGCGGCGCCGGCCCTACCAGGTCGTGTTATTTGACGAGATCGAGAAAGCGCACCCGGACGTTTTCAACGTGCTCCTCCAGGTTCTCGATGACGGCCGCCTCACC
>Ga0187776_10001634_pt1 | contig 11319 bp, 14 predicted proteins | sample 0216_BV02_MP12_2_FD_132426 | JGI IMG/M metagenome (GOLD analysis project Ga0187776, IMG submission 132426) | Tropical peat soil microbial communities from peatlands in Department of Meta, Colombia - 0216_BV02_MP12_20_MG | ecosystem: Environmental > Terrestrial > Soil > Wetlands > Peat | place...
CCGGCCTTGATCTGCTGGATGCCGCCGCCCGAGCCGATCGACTGGTAATTGACCTCGGTCCCGGTCTTCTTCGCGTATTCGGCCGACCATTTGGCGACCAGCGGATACACCCAGGTGCTGCCGGCGCCGGTGATCGAACTGCCTGCGTAGGCCGAAACGCTGATGGCCGACGCGAGCACTGCCGCGACCAGCCGCGCGGACGATGAAGATAGCATGACGTTGTCCTTTCTCGTCTTGTGACTTGGAGCCGCAAAGCTACGCGCCGCGTGTGACGCGGGCGTGAAGCTTTCCTGAGGTTCGCCTGACGGCTAGTAGGACTTCGGCAGGCCGAGCACGCGCTCGGCGATGAAGCACAGGATCAGCTGGGGGCTCACCGGCGCGATGCGCCCGACGAGCGATTCGCGCAGATACCGCTCGACGTGGTACTCCTTGGCGTAGCCGAAGCCGCCGTGCGTCATGACGGCCTGCTGGCAGGCGTCGAAGCAGGCCTCGCCCGCCAGGTACTTGGCCGCGTTCGCCTCGGCGCCGCAGGCCTTGTTCTCGTCGTAGAGCCAGGCGGCCTTGAACGTCATGAGGTTCGCCGCCTCGAGCATCATCCAGTTCCTCGCGAGCGGGTGCTGGATCGCCTGGTTCTTGCCGATCGGGCGGTCGAAGACGATCCTCTCCTTCGCGTACTGCGCGGCGCGCTTGACCGCGCAGCGCCCGAGTCCGACCGACTCGGCGGCGATTAGGATCCGCTCCGGGTTCATGCCGTGCAGGATGTACTCGAAGCCCTTGCCCTCCGCGCCGATGCGGTCCTCCTCCGGCACCGGCAGGCCGTCGAAGAACACCTGGTTCGAGTCGACCGCTTTTCTCCCCATCTTGTCGATCTCGCGCACCTCGACGTACTTGCGGTCGAAGTCGGTGTAGAAGAGCGTGAGCCCGGCCTCCGCGCGCGTGAGCAGCAGCACCTTCTCGGCGACCTGTGCGGTCGAGATCCACACCTTCTGCCCGGTGACGAGGTAGCGGTCGCCTTTTCTCACCGCCTGCGTCTTGAGGCTCCTCGTATTGAGGCCCGTGTTCGGCTCGGTGACGGCGAAGCAGGCGCGCTCGCGGCCGGCGATCAGCCCCGGGAGCATGCGCTTCTTCTGCGCGTGGCTGCCGAACACCACCACCGGGTTCAGGCCGAAGATGTTCATGTGCACGGCCGACGCCCCCGAGAAGCCCGCGCCCGATTCGCTGATCGCCTGCATCATCACCGCCGCCTCGGCGATGCCGAGCCCGGAGCCACCGTACTCCTCCGGCATGGCGATGCCGAGCCAGCCGTCCTGCGCGAGCGCCCGGTGCAGCTCGTCCGGGAAGCCGCCCTCCTTGTCCTTCTTCAGCCAGTACTCGTCGGGAAAGTGCGCGCAAACCTTGGCGATCGCCGCGCGGATCTGCTCCTGCTCGGGGGTGAAGGCGAAGTCCATCGCTAGCGGCTCTGCGTGCCGCCGATTCTATTCGATGGGCGCCGCGAGCGAGCGGCTCACCAGGCGCAGCGCGCCGCCGTCGCCGCTCGCCTGCGAGGAGAAGCCGAGCGCGTGCATGAGCTCGAGCATCTTGTGGTTGGCGGCGAGCACGTAGCCTTCCATGCGCGCGAAGCCCGCCTCGCGCGCGAAGCGCATCAGCGTCTGCATCAGCCGGTGGCCGACGCCGTGGCCGTGCCAGGCATCCGCGACCGCGAGCGCGAACTCGCAGTCCCCCGCGTGCGGCAGCGCGATGTAGCGCGCCACCGCGATCTCGCGCTCGCGGCCCTGCGCGCCGTGCGTCACGATGAGCGCCAGCTCGCGCGGCCAGTCGATGCGCGTGAAGCGCGCGAGCATCTCCGGGGTGAGCTCCTCGATCGCCGCAAGGAAGCGGAAGTAGCGCGACTCGCGCGACAGCCCGCGCACGAACTCCTGCTCGAGCGCCGCGTCGTCGGGCCGGATCGGGCGGCACACGACACGCTCGCCGCCGGCGAGCGTCCAGTCCTCGCGCCAGCGCTCGGGCGGGGGGTTCAGGGGGCAGCGGCGGCCGCGGCCGCGCTCATTTCACCAGCAGGACCGGCACGCTCGCCAGGTGCAGCACCTTGGTGGCGGTCGAGCCGAGCAGCATGTTGCCGGCGGCGGTCATGCCGCGCGTGCCGATGAAGATCAGGTCGCAGCGCGCCTCGCGCGCGTGCCTGGCGATCGTCTCGGCGATCGGCCCGACCAGCACGCGCGCGCGGAAGGCGACGCCCGCAGCCGCGAGCAGCTTCTTCGCCCGGGCGAGCTGCGCCTCGCCCTCGTCCACGTAGTAGCGCGCGAGCTGCGCTTTCGTGATGAAGCGGCTCACGCCGGGGAGCTTGGGCACCGGCAGGTGCACGTGCACCAGCTCGACCTCCGGCGTCTCGCGGTACCAGCCGGCGTGCTCGATCAGGCTCCGCGTCGCGTCCAGGGAAGGCTTCGAACCGTCCACTGCGAGGAGGATCTTCATGGGCGCCATTCTAGCCGAGCAGCGCGAAGGGGCCGCGCGCGTCGTGCGCGAGCGCCACGCACACGATGTAGCCCGCCGCGGCGAGGGCGGCGGCAAATGCGGCGAGGCGCACCCGGCGACTCCTGCCGCGCCTGAGCGCGATCGAGCCGAGCACAATGTAGGCGAGCAACCCGAGCACCTTCGCGGTCAGCCAGCCCTCGACGAACGGGTACTGCCCGATCAGCCAGGCGAGCCACAGCGCGCTCGCGAGCAGCACCGTGTCGACCACGTGCGGCGCGACGCGCACGAAGCGCGCCTCGAGCAGGCGCGAGCCCGCGAGCATGAGCGCACCGCGCGCGGCGAAGCCCGCGAGGCTCAGCACCACCGCGCCGACGTGCAGCGATTTGGCGATCAGGTAGGCCGACGCGCCCACGCGCGGCCCGCTTCAGGCGCGCGCCGCGGGCCTGAGCAGCAGCTCGACCAGGTCGGCGACCGGGCGGATCTCCGCGCCGAAAGGTACCGACTCCGAGCCGCGGAAAAAGAGTCCGTGCTCGACGTCGCCGCGCAGCGCGGCGGCGAGGTGGTGGTCGATGCAGAACTGGCCCATCTTGGGGTTGCCGTCGCGCAGCCCGCAGTGCTCCAGGCAGTCGAAGGCGAGCGTACAGGATCGGCGCTTGTTTGCGCGCCGCGCAAGCACCGCTTCCTTCTCGAGGTAGCCGGCGAGCCAGGGCGTGCGCACCGCGCGCGCGGGCAGCCCCGCGACGCTCATGAACACTACGATGTCCTCGGGCCGCGCCTGCGCCAGCACGCGCTTGAAGTTCGGGTGCGCGTCGCACTCCGCGGTGACCGCGAAGGCGGTGCCGACCTGGGCCGCGTTGGCGCCCGCGCCGAGCACCTGCTCGACGCGCGCGCGCGAGTTGACGCCGCCCGCGGCGATGAGGGGGATGCGCTCGGCGTCCAGACCCAGCTCGTGCAGCGCGGCGCGGATCTCGGGCAGCACGCGCGCGAAGTCGAAGCGCGCGTCGGCGACCTCGCCGATCCTCGGCGCGCCCAGGTGCCCGCCGGCGTAGCGCGGGTGCTCGACCACGATCGCGTCGGGTGCGCGCCCGCGCTTGAGCCACTTGCGTACGATGAGCGAGGCCGCGCGTGCCTCCGAGACGATCGGCACCAGCGCCACCTGCGGCCACTCGCTGGTGAGCTCGGGCAGGTCGAGCGCGAGCCCCGCGCCCACCACGATCGCGTCCGCGCCGCTCGCGCAGGACTGGCGCACGTAGCCCGCATACTGCGACACCGCGCGCATCACGTTTACCGCGATCGCGCCGCGGCCGCCCGAGAGCTCGCGCGCGGCGCGGATCTCCCGGTCGAGCGCCACGAGGTTGGCCTGCTCGATCGCCGCGCGGTCGCGCGAGCGCCCGGTGGCGCGCATCAGGTCGGGATGGTGGCGGCGCAGGTCGACGCTCGAGATGGTGCCGACGCATCCGGCGCCCGCAACGGCGCCCGCCAGGCGGTGGGCGGAGATGCCCACACCCATGCCGCCCTGTACCAGCGGCAGAGCTTCGCGCCCGCCGATCTTCAGCATCGCGCAGTCATCTTGCCCCAGCCGCGAACGGCAAAACTTGATCTGTCTCAAATCCCGGCCGCGCAGGCGTGCGAGCATTTGGCGCTAGGAAGCATCTCGAACGATGAGTGCAAGCAACGGCAACCTGGTCGAAGGCGTGATCGCCAACCTGCCGATGTTCCGGCAGGTGAGCCGCATGCACCTGGCGGAGCTCGCGCGCCAGGCGCGTACGCAGCACGTGCGGCGCGGCGCGCTGATCGTGCATCGCGGCGACAAGCTGCACGGCCTGATGGCGGTCGCTTACGGCATGGTCAAGCTCTCGCTGCGCGGCGACGCGGGCGAAGAGAAGATCCTGCGCCTGGTGGGGCCGGGCGAGATCTTCGGCGAGCCCGCCGCGTTCCTCGAGACGCCGATGCCGCTCGACGCCGTGGCGCTCGCGGACTCGCTGCTCGTGCTGCTGCCGGTCAGTGCGATAAACGGCATGATCGACCGCGAGCCGGGCTTCGCGCGCAAGCTGATCGCGAACCTCTCGCAGCGCATGAACGACATGGTCGCCGATGTCGAGGCGACCAGCCTGCACGGCGCGCTCGAGCGCGTCGCCTCCTACCTCGACTCGCTCGCCGAGCCGCAGGCGATGGCGCCCGTGACGGTGCGCCTGCCCGCCACCAAGACCGTGATCGCGGCGCGCCTGGGCGTCACCAAGGAGACCTTCTCGCGCCTGCTGCGCGAGCTCGGCCAGCGCGACGCCGTGCGCGTCGCGCGGCGCGAGGTGACGCTGCTCGACCGCGAGCGGCTCGCCGAAATCGCGCACGGCAAGGTGCGGCAGCACGTCTAGAATAGGCGCCGCCGCAAGACCAACGACAACAAGGAGCAGCCATGTACAAGCACATCCTCGTCCCGACCGACGGCTCGCGCCTGTCGGCCAAGGCGGTCAAGGCCGCCGCCGCGCTCGCCAGGCAGGTCGGCGCGCGGCTCACCGGGGTGTACGTGATCCCGCCCTACGTGCCGCCGATGTACGGCGAGGCGGCGATCTACGTGCCCGAGATCACGCCGCGGCGCTACAAGGAGCTCTCGGAGAAGGAAGCCGCCAAGGCGCTCGCCGTGGTCGAGCGCGAGGCGAGGAGCGCGCAGGTCGCCTGCAAGACCGCCTGGCTCACCGACGATCAGCCCTGGCAAGGCATCGTGAGGAGCGCGAAGAAGAAGAAGTGCGACCTGATCGTGATGGCCTCGCACGGGCGCAGGGGCCTCTCGGGCCTGCTGCTCGGCAGCGAGACGACCAAGGTGCTGACGCATTCCAAGGTGCCGGTGCTCGTGTGCCGCTAGGCGCGCCGTGACGACGCCGCAGTGACGACCCACTACCACTATCTCACCATCGAGCAGCGCGAGCGCCTGCAGGCGATCATGCAGGCGCGCCTCTCGGAGCTCGGCGCGGGCCTCGCGCGCCTGCACACGCCGGACTACGGCGTGTGCGAGGCCTGCGGCGCCGACATCCCCTACGTGCGCCTGGAGTCCGATCCGCTCGTGCGGCGCTGCGCCGCCTGCGCGGCCAAGCCGGCCTGAACTGGAAAGCGGGGCCGCCCGCCCCCATCTTCTTCCGGGCGTATGAAATACAAGGATTACTACTCGATCCTCGGCGTGCCGCGCGACGCCGATGACGAGGCGATCAAGAAGGCCTACCGGCGCCTGGCGCGCAAGTACCACCCGGACGTGTCCAAGGAGCCCGACGCCACGGCGCGCTTCCAGGAAGTGTCCGAGGCCTACGAGACGCTCAAGGACGCGGAGAAGCGCGTCGCCTACGACGGCCTGGGCAGCTACCGGCCGGGCCAGGACTTCCGCCCGCCGCCCGACTGGGCCGAGCGCTTCCAGGCCGGCGGCTTCGAGGACCTGGGCGGCATCGACCTGTCGGACCTGTTCGCCTCGCTGGGCGGCATGCGCGGCGCCGCGGGCCCGCGCCGCGGGCGCGACTACGAAGTCACGGTGCACCTGAGGCTCGAGGACGCCGCGCGCGGCACCGAGGTGACGCTCGAGCTCGGCCCCGGTCACACGGTGCAGGCGCGCATCCCGAAAGGCGCCACCGACGGGCAAAAGCTGCGCCTGCGCGGCAAGGGCGGCGCGGGCCGCAAGGGCGCAGCAGCGGGCGACCTGTACCTGAACATCGCGCTGCAGCCGCACCCGCTGTTCAAGGTGAACGACCACGACCTCTACCTCGACGTGCCGGTCGCGCCCTGGGAGGCCGCGCTCGGCGCGAGGATCGAGATCCCGACGCTCGAGGGGCGCGTCTCGCTGCGGATTCCGGCCGGCTCCAAGGCCGGGCAGCGCCTGCGCCTCGGCGGCAAGGGGCTGCCGCGGCCCGCGGGCGGCGCCGGCGACCTGTACGCGGTGCTCTCGGTCGCGGTGCCGAGCGTGCTAAGCGAGCGCGAGAGGAAGCTCTTCGAGGCGCTGCGCGACGAGTCCAAGTTCGACCCGCGCGGGCACTTCGGCTGAGCCGCGTCAGGAAGGGCTCTTGCCCCAGCGCCGGCCGAGGCCGACCGGCTCGGGCGCGGTCGAGACGATGCGCGCGAGCAGCTCCTCGAAGCCGCGGTCGACCGGCGCGCCGGACAGCGGGTCGGCGTTCTCGGCGAAGGCGGCGGCGATCGCCTGCCAGTCCTCGCGCGCGAGCGCGCGCTCGGCGAGCGGCAGCACCTGCTGCTCTTCGGTGCGCATGTGCGTGCGGTGGAATTGGGCGTAGGCGGACACGCGCCCGGCGAACGCTTCGGCGCCCTTCGGCCAGTCCTGCTCCAGCGCGAGCACCGCGTGCTCGAGCTCGCGGATCAGCTCGGCGCCTTTCGCGTGCTCGCGTACGAGCTCCTCGAGCAGGCCCTTCGCCTGGGGAGCGCGCGCCGCCAGGCGCGCGAACAGCTGCGTGTCCTCCTTGGGGTGGTGCTGGCGCTCGGGGAAGGCGTCGATGTAGTAGAGCATCGCGCGGAACACCGCGAAATCCGGCCTCACCGAACCGTCGCGCGCCTGGCGCGCGAGCTGCTCGAGCGAGGACACCACGGCCGAAATCGAGCGGTGCTCGTCGCGCAGGATGCGCACCGCCTTGCTCATCGCGTCTTCCATCGTCGCTCCTTCATAGGCAAAGCAAGCTGTTGCGCAAGCCCCCCGCGAGCCCGGCCGCCTGCGCGAGGCCCACGGCGCCGAAGCCGAACACGAGCGCGCCGGCGGCGAGCCGCACCGCGCGCCGCGCGGTGAAGGCGCGCAGGCGCGCCGCCGCGAGCCCTGCGGCAAGCAGGTTGGGCAGCGTGCCCAGGCCGAAGGCGAGCATCGCCAGCGCGCCCGCGGCCGGCCCGCCGGCGAACGCCGCCGCGGCGAGTGCGCCGTACACCAGCCCGCAGGGCAGCCAGCCCCATACCAGCCCCGCCGCGTAGGCCTGCGCCGGGCGTCGCGCGGGCAGCAGGCGCGCGGCGAGCGGCTGCAGCCTGCGCCACAGTGGCGCGCCGAGCGCCTCGATGCCACCGAGCAGCCGCCCCGCGCCGGCGAGGTGCAGGCCGACCAGCACCAGCATCGCGTTGGCGAGCACGTAGAGCGCAGCCTGCGCCGGCGCCGCGCCGGCCGCCCAGGCGCCAGCGCTGCCGATCAGGCCCGCGCCCGCGCCCGCCGCCGCGTAGCTGGTGATGCGCCCGAAGTTGAACGCAAGCTGACGGCGAAGGCCGCCGCCGTTGGCCGAGAACGCGCAGACGATGCCGCCGCACATGCCGACGCAGTGTACGCCCGACAGGAACCCCGTCACGAGCAGCGCGAGCGGAAGCGCCCAGGCGCTCGGCGCGAACTCCACCTCAGATCACCTTCGAGTAGCGCGCGCGCTCGCGGCTGGTGCGCAGGTAGCGGTCGAACAGCATGCACACCGCGCGCACGAGGAGCCGCCCCTTGGGCGTCACCACGATCCAGTCGGGCTGCAGCTCCACCAGGCCGTCGTCGGCGAGATCTTCCAGGTCGCGCATCTCGTCGGCGAAGTAGCGCCGGAAGTCGACGAGGTAGGAGATCTCGATCGACTCGATCGACACGCGGAAGTGGCAGCTGAGCGCCTGGATCACCGCGCGCCGCACCAGGTCGTCCTGCGTGAGCTCGACGCCGCGCCACACCGGCAGGCGCTCGTCGTCCAGCGTTGCGTAGTACTCGTCCAGGCCCTTCAGGTTCTGGTAGTAGGTCGGGCCGACGCGGCCGATCGCCGAGATGCCGAAGCCGAGCATGTCGCTGTTCGGCTGCGTCGAGTAACCCTGGAAGTTGCGGTGCAGCCTGCCCTGGCGCTGCGCGACCGCGAGCTCGTCGTCGGGCTTGGCGAAGTGGTCCATGCCGATGTAGAGATACCCGGCGCGCGTCAGCCGGCCGATCGCGAGCGTGAGGATCTGCAGCTTCGTCTCGGGGCTGGGCAGGTCGGCCTCGCGAATGCGCCGCTGCGTCTTGAACACCTGCGGCAGGTGCGCGTAGTTGTACAGCGCGATGCGGTCGGCGTCCAGCGCCAGCACCGCGTCGAGCGTGCGGTTGAAGCTGTCCAGGCTCTGATGCGGCAGCCCGTAGATGAGATCCAGGTTCACCGAGCGGCAGCCGTGCGCGCGCGCCTCGACGATCGCACGGCGCGTCTCGGCCTCGCTCTGAATGCGGTGCACCGCGCGCTGCACGTCGGCGTCGAAGTCCTGCACGCCGATCGACACGCGGTTGAAGCCGAGCCCGGCCAGGAAGGCCATGCGCCCGGGCTCGATGCGCCGGGGATCGACCTCGATCGAGCACTCGCAGTCGGTCTCGCGCTGGAACTGGCTTTGCAGCGCGTCGACCAGCATGCGCATCTCGTCGCGCGTGAGGAATGTCGGCGTCCCTCCGCCCCAGTGCAGCTGCCTGATGCGCCGGTCCTCGCCGAGCAGCGCGCCGACCGCCGCCATCTCGCGGGCGAGGTACTTGATATACTTTGCCGAGCGGCCGTGATCGCTCGTCACCACCTTGTTGCAGGCGCAGTAGTAGCAGGCCGTGTCGCAGAACGGCAGGTGCACGTAGAGCGACAGCGGCTGGCTGATGCCGCCGATGTTGCGCTTGGCGAGCCAATGCCTGAACTCGGCCTCGCCAAAGGCCTCGACGAAGCGGTCCGCCGTCGGGTACGACGTGTAGCGCGGTCCGCTCGTGTCGTACTTGCGGATCAGGACCGGATCGATGACCAGCTCTGAGGATGGATAGTGCATAGCCCGTTTCCGCACTATGACGCGCCCCGGGCGCGGCGACTTGACCAAGGTCAAGCCCCGCCGGGGCGGGCGCCGTGAGCCTGCGTCCCTTCTGGACGCATCCGGTGCTGGCCGGCGTCGGTGCGGCGGCGCTGGCGGTGCTGCTCGCGCTCAACCTCGAGGTACTGTACTTCGGCATGGAGGCGCCGCGGCTGCTCGGGAGCGTCCTGCTGGCCGACCTGGTGGTGGTCGGCGCGGGCATCCTGGCGGCCACGGCGGTGCTGCGCGCCGACCGAGACTCGGCCGCGGCGCGCCACGCCCTGGACGAGAGCGAGGCGCGCCTGGCGGCGATCGTCGAGTCGGCAATGGACGCCATCATCACGGTCGACGCCACGCAGCACATCGTACTGTTCAACCGCGCCGCCGAGCAGATCTTCGGCTGCCCGCGCGCAGACGCGCTCGGCAGCCCGGTCGAGCGCTTCCTGCCCGAGCGCTTCCGCGCCGCGCACCACGAGCACGTGCGCCGCTTCGGCACGGACAAGCTCACCGCGCGACGCATGGGCGACGCCACCACGCTCAGCGCGCTGCGCGCCGACGGCGCGGAGTTCCCGATCGAAGCCTCGATCTCGCACGCCGAGCTCGACGGCCGGCCCTACTTCACGGTGATCCTGCGCGATACCACGCTGCGCAAGCAGTACGAGGATACGCTGCGCCAGCAGCAGCAGGAGCTGCGCGAGCTCTCGGCGCAGGTGCTCGAGGCGCGCGAGGAGGAGAAGACGCTGCTCGCGCGCGAGCTGCACGACGAGCTCGGGCAGCTGCTCACCGCGCTCAAGATGGACGTCGGCTGGCTGCGCGAGCGGCTGCCGCCGCAGGCGTCCGATCTGGGCGACAAGGCGCGCCAGATGGGCGAGCTGCTCGATCAGACGGTGGCCTCGGTGCGGCGCATCTCGGCCGACCTGCGGCCGCTGATGCTAGACGACCTGGGGCTCGCGGACGCCGCGGGCTGGCTGGTCGAGGACTTCGCGCGCCGCTCGGGCATCGAGTGCCGCATCGACCTCGCGCCGCGCGAGGCGCTGGACGCGCTCGAGCGCAACCTAGCCGTGACGCTGTACCGCGTGCTGCAGGAGTCGCTCACCAACGTCGCGCGCCACGCCGGCGCCCGCCGCGTGTGGGCCTCGCTCGCGCTCGCCGACGGCGAAGTGCGGCTCGAGGTCGAGGACGACGGACGCGGCATCGCCCCCGAGGATCTCGCCAAGTCGCGCTCGCTCGGCGTGAAGGGCATGCGCGAGCGCGTGCGCTACCTGGGCGGCGTCTTCGAGGCGATGCGCACGGCGCGCGGCGGCACGCGCGTGCGCGTCTCGCTGCCCGTGACCGGCGCGCCGGCGCGCGCCGCGGAGGCGGCATGATCAGCGTGCTGGTCGCCGACGACCACAAGCTGGTGCGCGAGGGCCTGAAGCAGATCCTCGCCGCGGCCGAGGACCTGCGCGTCGCGGGCGAGGCGGCGAGCGGCGACGAGGCGCTCGCGCTCGCGCGCGCCAACGACTACGACCTGGCGCTCGTCGACATGTCGATGCCGGGCGTCTCGGGCATCGAGCTCATCCGCCGGCTGCGCCTGGAAAAGCCCGCGCTCAGGATCCTGGTGCTGTCGATGCACGGCGAGCAGCAGTACGCGGCGCGCGCGCTCAAGGCCGGGGCCGCCGGCTACCTCACCAAGGACAGCGCCTCCGAGCAGCTGGTGGGCGCGATCCGCAAGGTGGCCGCGGGCGGCCTGTACATCACCGCTGCGGCGGCCGAGAGCCTGGTGAGCGAGACCGCCGCCGGCGGCGCGGCCGCGCCGCACGCATCGCTCTCGGACCGCGAGTTCGAGATCTTCCGCCTGCTCGCCGGCGGCCACGGTCCGACCGAGATCGCCGAGCGGCTGCACGTCTCGGTCAAGACCGTGAGCACGCACAAGGCGCGCATCCTGCAGAAGATGAACCTGGACAGCACCGCGGCGCTGGTGCGCTACGCTCTCGAGCACGACTTGCTGGACGACGCCCGGTAGGACGATTCCTACACGCAATATCAGGCGCCGCCGATAGCCGGCGGCGCGCCGAGGCGGCAAAGTGCCGGCATGCAAGC
>Ga0187776_10001637_pt1 | contig 11315 bp, 11 predicted proteins | sample 0216_BV02_MP12_2_FD_132426 | JGI IMG/M metagenome (GOLD analysis project Ga0187776, IMG submission 132426) | Tropical peat soil microbial communities from peatlands in Department of Meta, Colombia - 0216_BV02_MP12_20_MG | ecosystem: Environmental > Terrestrial > Soil > Wetlands > Peat | place...
CCGGCAACATCGATCCGAAGCGGGACCTCGTGATCGTCGACGGCCCCACCGACGATCTGGACCACGCGGCCATCCGGCACCGCTTCGGGGGCAAGCTCGGCGTCGACGCCACCGAGAAGACCGAGGCCGACGGCATCGGGCAGCCGTGGCCGGACGAGATCGTGATGAGCGACGACATTCGCGCGCTCGTCACGCGACGCTGGGCCGAGTACGGCCTGTAGCGTCCGACGCGCCCGTGTCCGCGGTCCGGCACTTCCTCGACGCGATCAAGTTCGAGCACACCGTCTTCGCGCTACCCTTCGCCTACGTGGCCATGGTGCTAGCCGCCGACGGCTGGCCGGGCTGGCACACCGTGATCTGGGTGACTCTGGCGATGGCCGGCGCGCGCACCCTCGCCATGAGCGTCAACCGCCTGGCCGATCGCTTCATCGACGCGGCCAACCCGCGCACCGCGCGGCGGCACCTGCCGACCGGGCTGCTCACCCCCGCGCAGATGGCCGCGGCGGCGGTGGTGTCGGCAGCGCTGCTCCTGGTCGCGGCGTGGATGCTCAATCCGCTGTGCCTACTGCTGTCTCCCCTGGCGGTGCTGTTCCTGGTCGGCTACTCCTACACCAAGCGGTTCACGTGGCTCTCGCACTGGATCCTCGGGTTCACCGACGGCATCGCGGCGGCCGGCGGCTGGATCGCGGTCCGCGCGACCTTCGATCCGCCGGTGTTCGTGCTCTGGTTCGCGCTCACGGTCTGGATCGCGGGCTTCGATCTCATCTACGCCTGCCAGGACGTGGAGTTCGATCGACGCCACAGCCTCCACTCGCTGCCCGCGCGCTTCGGCATCCCGGTCACGCTGAGGGCCGCCCGCGTCTGTCACCTGCTGACCGTCGCGGCCTTCGCGCTGCTCGGATGGATGATGGGGCTCGGCTGGCTCTACTGGGCGGGCGTGCTCGCGGTGGCCGCGCTCCTGGCCTACGAGCACTCGCTAGTCTCCCCGGAGGATCTCTCGCGCCTGGACGTCGCCTTCTTCAACGTCAACGGCTACATCGCGGTGATCCTCTTCTTCGCGGTCCTCGGGGGCCGACTCGCGTGACCGAGGCCCTCCACGGCGTCGAGAAGGCGCGCTTCGTGAGCGCAATGTTCTCGCGCATCGCGCGCCGTTACGACCTGATGAACGGGCTCATGACGCTCGGCATGCACCACGCCTGGAGACGCTTCGCCGCCCGCCAGACCATCGCCTCGCCCGATGGGCCTGCGCTCGATCTCGCCACGGGCACCGGCGACCTGGCCCTCGAGCTGGCCGAGGTGCACCCGCATCGCCTGGTGGTGGGCGTCGACTTCGCGCTCGGCATGCTGTCGGTCGCGCGCGAGAAGCTGCGGCACGCCGAGCAGACCAGGCACGTGCGCCTCATGGCGGCCGACGCGCTCGCCCTGCCCTTCGAGACCCGGAGCTTCGCCTGCGTGACGAGCGCCTTCCTGCTGCGGAACCTCGCCGACCTCGAGCAGGGGCTGCGAGAGATGAAGCGCGTGAGCCGTCCCGGCGGCCGGGTCGTCGCGCTCGAGATCACCCAGATGTTGGCTCCGGGCTTCGCGCCGCTGTTCCGGTTCTACTTCCATCACGTGGTGCCGTGGGTGGGCCAGCTCGTCGGTGGCGACCGCGAGGCCTACACGTACCTGCCGCAGTCGGTGGACCGGTTCGTGACGCCGGCCGAGCTGTCGGCGCTCATGGAGAAGGTGGGCTTGCGCGGCGTGTCCTACCGTCGGCTCGGATTCGGCACCGTCACGGTCCACGTCGGGATCGCGTGACCGCGAGACACACGAGAGCCCCGGCGAGGACCGCTCCCGGGGCTCGGTGAAGGCGGCGGGAGGGGCAGCCTACCACTCGGGGCTCGAGTACTCCTCCCAGACGCGCCGCACGACCCGGATCTGGTGGGCGCGGCCGTCCTTGTGCTCGAGGGTGACGATGTCGCCCGCGTTCAGTCGCTCGAGATCCGTGCTGGTGCCCTCGTCGGTCACCACCAGGGCCTCGCCACAGCTGACATCGGTGCACACCTCGGCCTCGCCCCGGACGCGCAGGGTGCCGGAGGCCTTGTCGACCGACACGACGTGGAAGCGGTTGTGCTTGAGGGAATCGGTCAGGCTGTACGCCATGAGAGTCTCCTTTCCGATTGCCGTCACTTATACCAGACAACGCCCAGAAACCGCAAGGGTGTTAATATTTTCGACGATTTATGGGCGTGACCGCCGGCCGTATCGCCGAGACCTTCTACTCGATCCAGGGCGAGGGAGTCACGTCGGGTCTGCCGGCCGTGTTCGTGCGACTGCAGGGCTGCTCGGTCGGCTGCCGGTGGTGCGACACGAAGTACTCCTGGGACCCGGCGGAAGGCCACGAGGTGACCCTGCCCCGACTCCTCGACGAGGTCGCCGGCTTCCCGTGCCGCCGCGTCGTCATCACCGGGGGCGAGCCTCTGGAGTCGCCCCTGTTCGGCCCGCTGGCCGCCGAGCTGGCCCAGCGAGGTCACGCGATCGAGGTCGAGACCTCGGGCACGCTCGAACCCGCCGCCGACACGCCTGGCGCGATCCAGTGGAACGTATCGGTGAAGCTCTCCGGCTCCGGGGTGGCGGAGCAGAAGCGGATCAATCCGGTCGCCATCCGAGCATTCCTCGCGCGCAACGCCTGGTGGAAGTTCGTGGTGGGCGAGCCCGCCGAGATCGGCGAGCTTCTGAAGCTCGTGGAGCGCTTCGCCCTGCCGCGCGAGCGCGTGCTGCTACAGCCCGAGGGCCTGCGTGCCGAGGAGCTGGGGGAGCGGACCGCCTGGCTGGTAGAGGCCTGCAAGAACCACGGCTTCCGCTTCTCGCCCCGGCTCCACATCCTGATCTGGGGCGCGCGGCGAGGGGTCTGATGCCTGGCCGACGCGCGGTGGTGCTGCTGTCGGGCGGTCTCGACTCCACAACCGCCTTCGGGGTGGCGCGCGCGGAGGGCTTCGAGTGCTACGCGCTGTCCTTCGACTACGGCCAGCGGCACGACCGAGAGCTCGACTCCGCGCGGCGGGTCGCCGCGGCACTCGGGGCGAAGGAGCACCTCGTGCTGCGCCTGGACCTGCGCGCCATCGGCGGGGCGGCGCTGACCCCCGACATCCCCGTGCCCAAGGGGGGGAGCGGCGCCGAGATGGGAACGGGTATCCCGGTCACCTACGTCCCGGCCCGGAACACGATCTTCCTGAGCCACGCACTGGCCTGGGCAGAAGTGCTCGAGTCGAGCGACATCTTCATCGGGGTAAATGCCCTGGACTATTCGGGCTATCCGGATTGCCGCCCCGAGTACATCGAGGCGTTCGAGCGGATGGCCAACCTGGCCACCAAGGCCGGCGTCGAGGGCCGTACCCGGCTCCACATCCACGCGCCGCTGATCAGCCTCAGCAAGGCGCAGATCGTCCGGCGTGGAGTCGAGCTCGGCTTGGATTTCGGCCTGACGTGGTCGTGCTACGAGCCCCGGCCGGACGGGCGGGCGTGCGGCCGTTGCGACTCCTGCCAGCTGCGCCGCAAGGGCTTCGGCGAGGCGGGTGTGCGCGATCCGGTGGCCACCGCTGGGTGAGGCCCGAGCCCATGTCCGAGACCTTCGATCTGCTGAGCCGCTTCCCGCGGGAGCGGACGTGGCTCCTGCCCGCGCTCCACGCGCTCCAGCATCGGGACCGCTGGCTCTCCCCCGAGGCGATTGCCGCGGCGGCGGACCACCTGCGGATCCCGCGAAGCGAGGTCTACGGCGTGGCCACGCACTACCCCGAGTTCCGGCTGAGCGAGCCGGGGCATCGCGTGGTGCGCGTGTGCGTCGGGCTCGCGTGCCGGACCCGTGGTGGGCTCGATGTGCTCGCCGCGTGCGAGCAGCGGCTGGGGATCACGGCCGGCGGGACCACCGCGGATCGCGGGGTCACGCTCGAGCGTCTGGACTGCGCGTTCGATTGTGCGATGGCGCCCGTGGTGGAGGTCGACGGCAGGCACCGCGGGCGCGTCGCCGCGAGCGGGGTGGAACGGGTGCTGGACGGCACGCCACGTCCCGCCCCCTCTCTCCCCTCGGGGGACAGGACCCGGACAACGGGCCCCGGGACCATCACGCTGGTCGTCGGCGCCGGCACCTGTGGGCTCTCGGTCGGGGCCGCGGACACGCTCCGCGCCCTGCACGACGAGGCGTCCCGGCTCGGGCGCGCCATCCGCATCACTGCAGGTGGATGCAACGGCCTCTGCTGGGCCGCCCCCGTCGTCACCGTGCTGCGTCCCGATGTGGCGCCGCGGATCGTCGCCGGGGTCACCGCCGCCGGCGCCCGCGGTCTCCTCGAGGCCCTCGTGGCCGATCGCGTGGGCGAGAGCCCGGAGGTGGCGGCGTTCCTCGCCGGCCAGCGGCGCGAGCTGATGAGCCGCTGCGGCATCGTCGATCCGGGCGACATCGGCGACGCCATGCGCCACGGTTCCTATCAGACCCTACGGCGCGTCCTCACGGCACGGCCGGAAGCCCTCATCGAGACCGTGAAGCGCGCGGGCCTGCGCGGGCGCGGTGGCGCCTACTTCCAGGCCGCGCTCAAGTGGGAGGGCTCGCGCCGGGCCACGGGCTCGCCACGGCACCTGATCGTCAACGGCGAGGAGGGCGAGCCCGGCATCTTCAAGGATCGTCACCTGATGGAGGGCGATCCGCACCGGCTCCTCGAGGGCGCGCTGCTCGCCGCCTACGCGGCGGGGGTGTCGGCGATCATCTTCTATATCCACGGCGAGGCCCACCTCTCGGCCGATCGGGTCGGTCGCGCCATCGACCAGGCGCGCGAGGCCGGCTTCGTCGGCGAGCGTGTGCTCGGCAGCGACTTCTCGATCACGGTCGAGATCCGGCGGGGTGCGGGCGGGTTCGTGCTGGGCGAGGAAACCGCCTTGATGGAATCCATCGAGGGCCGCCGCGCGATGCCGCGCCCGAAGCTGCCTTTCCCGACCGACGCCGGAGTCTGGGGCCGTCCGACCGTCATCAACAACGTCGAGACCCTCTTCGCGGTCCCGCTGATCGTGGAGCGCGGCGCCGAGTGGTGGGCGGGCCTCGGCGGCGGTCACGGCAGCAAGGTCTTCGGATTGTCGGGACACGTCGCGCGGCCCGGGGTGATCGAGGCCGAGCTCGGTCTCTCGCTGCGCGACCTGCTCGAGCGGATCGGCGGCGGCCGCCCCGACGGCCGCCCGGTGACCGCAGTGGCCCTGGGCGGCCCGTCGGGTGTGCTGGTTCACCCGCGGCGCTTCGACGAGCCGCTGGTACCCGGGGGCAATCCCAATCCGGGCACCGGAGGCGTGGCGGCGCTGCACGGCGGCGTACCGGTGTCCGAAGCGGTGCGCGTGCTCCTCGACTTCAACACGCGGGAGTCCTGTGGCAAGTGCACGCCCTGCCGCGAGGGCACCGCCCGGCTGCGCGACCTGCTCGGCGGCCGCGAGCCGGCCGATCAGCAGGCGGTCGCGACCTTGGCCGACGTGATCCGGGTCGCCTCGCTCTGCGGGCTGGGCCAGGCCGCGCCGCTCTCGATCCTCTCCGCGCTCGAGGAGTTCCCGGGCGAGCTCTAGGGAAGCGAGCGCGCGGGCCGGCCCACGTAGTCGGCGCGGGGTCGGATCAACCTGTTGTCCGCGTACTGCTCCATCGCGTGCGCGCACCAGCCCGCCACCCGCCCCACCGCGAAGATCGACGTGCAGAAGTCGGGCGGGATACCGAGCGCGTCGTACACGACCGCCGAGAAGAAGTCCACGTTGACCGGCAGCGTCGTCCGCGCCTTCATCGCGTCGTAGAGTCGCTCGGCCACCTCGAAGAGCTTGCCGCGCCCGGTCGCTTCCGCCATCGACTTGGCCATGCCACGGAGGACCCGGGCCCGCGCGTCGTCGACCTTGTACACCCTGTGGCCGAAGCCCGGCATGCGCGTCTTGGGGTCGGCGCGATCGCGCTTGGAGAGCGACGCGCGAGCCCCGATCCGCGCCTCCACGAAGGCCTCTGCCCGCGACGGCTCCCCGATCTCCAGCAGCATGGCCAGCACGTCCTCGTTGGCGCCGCCGTGGCGTGGACCTTTCAGCGTCGAGATGGCGGCCACGACCGCGGAGTGCAGGTCGGCGACCGTGGCGACCGCCACGCGCGCGGCGAACGTCGAGGCGTTGAACTCGTGGTCGGCGTGGAGCGTGAGGATCACGTCGAGCACGCGGGCCACGTCCGGCGACGGCTCCTTGCCCTCGAGCATCGCGAGGAAGCTGGCCGCGTGGGAGCCCTCGGGTCGGGCCGGCACCGGCTCGCGGCCGGTGCGGATGCGCTGCCAGGCGGCCACCGTCGCGGGGACGAGGTTCATCAGCCGGTAGGCCTTGCGCAAGTTGGCCTCGGGCTCGTTGGAGCGCACGTCCGGGTCGTAGGCCGCGGCCAGCGAGACCGCGGTCCGCAGCGCGTCGAGCGGATGGCAATCGTGGGGCAGCCGGCGTAGCAGCTCCAGCACCGCCGCCGGCAACGGCCGCGCCTCCGTGAGCCGCGCCCCGAAGGCCGCGCGCTCCGCGGGCGACGGCAGCTCGCCGAACCAGAGCAGATACGTGGCGTCCTCGAAGCTGGCCGACTCCGCCAGGTCCGCGATCTCGTAGCCCCGGTAGTAGAGGCGCCCTGCCGCCCCGTCCACCCGGCAGATGGCCGAGCGCGCCGCGATCACGTCCTCCAGCCCGTCCTTGTAGGTCGTCGCCATGGCTAGGTCCTCCTTGATTGATTATAATTGATTTACATTGATTAGACTAGATGGGGCTGGATTTGCCGAGAAGGGGGGCGGCGGGCTGCTAGCATGGGCGCCATGATCGTGATCGACGGCGAGGAGTATCTGACCGGGGACGAGGCGGCAACCTTGATGGGGGTCAAGCGCGAAACCCTGTACGCGTACGTGAGCCGCGGCCTGTTGAGGAGTTACCGACAAGGCATCAAGCGCCAGCGCCTCTACCGGCGCGCCGAGATCGAGGCGCTGGTCCGACTGGCGCCCTCCGGTGCCGATGGAGGGGTCGAGGGCTCCGACCCTCGCGGCCAACGCGCCCCGGAGGTCCCCCTCGCGGAGTCCTGGATAAGGGAGTAGCCGCCGCCTAGGCCCGGAAGGTGGCCAGGGCCTCCTGGAGGCGCCTGGCATCCGGGTCCAGCGGGCTCACCGATCGACCAAACCGAGCTCCGCAGGGGCACACCACCGCGAGCCGGAAGCCGCCACCCTCGAGATCTTTCGTCGCGCCGCGCAGCACCCCGCACTCGCGATGGGTCAGAACGAAGCCGCGAAGCTCGGCGTAGAGACCCATGGTCTCGCATAGGGTAACAAACCCCAGGGCCGAGACCGCAGCCGCCCATGTAGAATAGGGTCCGCATTCGGGACTGATGGGGTTCCCGATGAATTCCGCGACCTTACATATCTCCGTCGACGACATCGCCGTAGAGGTTCCCGCGGGCGCCACGGTGCTGGACGCCGTGAATCGCCTGGGCATCCCACTGCCTCAGCTCTGCAAGGATCCGGACTGCTCTCCGCTCGGCGCCTGCCGGACGTGTCTGGTGCACGTGGAGGGACAGCGCGGCCTGCCCGCCGCCTGTCACCTGCCGGCGCGCGACGGCATGCGCGTCCAGACGACGCATCCCGAGGCGGTGCGAGTACGGCGCGCGGTGCTCGACCTCACGCTCTCGATGCTGACCCCGTCGGCGGAGCGCGACGGCTTCGGTCAGCTCGGAGTCGCGGCGGCGCGACACGATCTGCCGAGGGCCGGCCACGGGCCGCATCACCACTTCGAGACCGACGCCTCGAAATCCTTCTTCGTGCTCGACCGGGAGGCCTGCATCCTGTGCGGGCGCTGCACGGTGGCCTGCGGCGACGTACAGCGCATCGGCGCCATCACGCTCGCCGGCCGGGGCCACGATGCCCGCGTCTCGGTCTTCGGCGACGGCCCGATGGCCTCCTCGGTCTGCACCTCGTGCGGGCAGTGCGTCGCGACCTGTCCCACCGGCGCGCTCCGGCCAAAGGAGGCACCGGCGCCGATCGTGCGCGAGGTCGAGACCACGTGCCCCTACTGCGGGGTGGGGTGCGGCATCACGCTGAAGGTGCGCGCGGACGGGCGCCTGGCGACGATGGCGGACGATGTCCCCGCCAACGATTCCAGCCACGGCACCCTGTGCGTCAAGGGCCGCTTCGCCACCGGCTTCGTGCACTCGCCTGACCGCATCACCACGCCGATGGTGAAGCGCGACGGGCGCTGGCACCGCGTGAGCTGGGACGAGGCGCTGGATGTGGCCGCTGAAGGGCTGGCGCGGAACCGGGGTCACTTCGGGGCCCTCGCTTCGGCCAAGGCCACCAACGAGGACGGGTTCGTCATCCAGAAGCTCACCCGGCTCGTCATGGGCACCAACAACGTGGACCACTGCACGCGCCTCTGCCACTCCCCTTCGGTGGAGGCCATGCTGGTGTCGATGGGCTCGGGCGCGACCTCGAACTCGTACCAGGACTACGAGGAGGCCGGCTGCCTGTTGGTCGTCGGCGCCGACGCCTCCGCGAATCACCCGGTCATCGCCATCCGCTTCCGCCACGCAGTGACGCGGGGTGCGCGGCTCGTCGTCGTCAATCCCAAGCGCGTGGAGCTGTGCGACCAGGCCGATCTCTGGATCCGCCAGAAGCCGGGCACCGACGTGGCCCTCTTCAACGCGATGGCTCGGGTCATCCTCGACGAGGGGCTCGCCGATCTCGACTTCATCCGCACGCGCACCGAGGGCTTCGACGCATGGGTGCGCGCGCTGGGACCCTACAGCCTCGACCACGCGGAGCAGATTACCGGCGTGCCCCGCGAGGAGATCGCCCAGGCCGCGCGCTGGTACGCACGACCGCCCTTCTCGGGCTCGTGCCTGATCTGGGGGATGGGCATCACCCAGCACATCAACGGCACCGCCAACGCCCACGCGCTGCTCAACCTCTCGCTCGCCGCCGGCCAGATGGGCTTCCCGGGCTCCGGGATCTCCCCGCTGCGCGGCCAGAACAACGTCCAGGGGTCCGGCGACGCCGGCTGCATCCCCACCAACCTGCCGGGCTACGCCGGGTACGGCGCGGAGGACCTCGATCGGTTCGAGCGGATCTGGGGGGTACGGCCGCCCGCCGAGCAGGGTCTCGTGGTCACCGAGATGATCGCCGGCTGTCTCGATGGGCGGGTGCGTGCGATGTACGTGATCGGCGAGAATCCACTGCTCTCGGAGCCCGATCTCCACCATGCCGAGAAGGCGATCCAGCAGCTCGACTTCCTCGTCGTGCAGGACCTCTTCCTGCACGAGACCGCCGAGCATGCCCACGTCTTCCTGCCCGCCGCAGCGTTCGCGGAGAAGGACGGCACCTTCACCAACTCCGAGCGGCGCGTGCAGCGGGTCCGCCGGGCCATCGACCCACCCGGCGAGGCCCGGGCCGATTGGTGGATCGCGTGCGAGCTGGCCAAGCGGACCGCACGGCGACTGGGCCTGGGGGTCACGGGCTTCGACTACCGTCACGCCTCCGAGATCTTCGACGAGATGGCTCGGCTCTGGCCGGCCATCCGCGGGATGACCTACGCCAGGCTCGAGTCGGGCGGCCTGCAGTGGCCTTGCCCCGACCCCGGGCATCCGGGAACGCGATACCTGTATGCCGAGTCCTTCCCGCGCGGAAAGGGACTCTTCGTCCCGGTGGCGCAGACCGCGACCGCGGCCGAGCTACCCGATGACGACTATCCCTTCATCCTCAACACCGGCCGCCTGCTCTACCACTGGCACGGCGGCACCATGACCCGCCGGGTGCAGGGCCTGCTGGAGCTCGCGCCTCAGCTGGAGGTGGCCGTTCATCCCTCCGATGCTCGGCGTCTTGGCGTCGGCGACGGGGCCCCGGTGCGCGTGATCTCGCGTCGTGGCGACCTGACCGCCCACGCGCGGCTGACCGAGGCGGTGCGGCCGGGGGCGGTGTTCGTTCCGTTCGTGAAGCTCGCCGACTCGGCGGCCAACTTCCTCACGAACGCCGCATTCGATCCCTCGGCCAAGATCCCCGAATACAAGGTCTGCGCGGTTCGCCTCGAGCGGATCTGATACACTTTTTCTAACTAGCTCATGCGGGCGGCGCGGTTTCCGCGAGGAAGGCATCCAGGACCCTCGCGAACGCGAGGGGGTCGTCCAGCACCAGGTGGTGATAGGTACCTTGAATCTCGACGAGGCGGGCGCATGGCAGGCGCGCCAGCATCTCCCCCGCCATCTCGGCGGGCAGGATCGGCGAGTGCTGGCCACGCACGAGGAGCGTCGGGGCGCCGATCCGCTCAAGGAGCGCCCACCCGTCGGTCGGCCGACGACCCCCGTTGGCGGCCGGATCGAAGCGATACAGGAAGCGGCCGTCGCGTTCCGTGATGCCCTGGCGGGCCAGATGCTCGAGCAGTCGGGGCTCCGCGACGGTCTCACGCGGCAGGAGCCGGAAGCTCCTGAGCGCGGCCTCGAGGGTCTCGTGCCGCATCGGCCCGCGGTCGCCGCGGCGGTGCATGGTCTGCAGCCGATCGGCGGGAATCGACGGGCGGCTGTCGATAACGACGAGTCGCTCAACGCGATCGGGATGCCAGGCGGCGAAGGCCATCGCGTTGTGGCCGCCCATCGAGTGACCGATCACGGTCATGCGTGGCCAGCCGATGACGTCCATCACGCCCAGCAGGTCACCGGTGAAGTCCTCGGTGGCGTAGGCGGGCGTGGGCGCCCAGTCGCTCACCCCGTGACCACGCTGGTCCAGAGAGAGGACGTGGAAGCGGTGGGCGAAGGTCGGGATCACGAGGTCGAACCAGTGAGAGTGAGCCGAGCCCCCGTGGAGAAAGCAGAGGGCGGGCCTTCCGGGCTCCCCCCACTCGAGGGCATTGAGTGCCAGTCCGTTCACCCGAAGGGCACGGCGGCGGGCTGTTTCGCAAGCGAAGCGGATCGTATCGGTCATGCGCGGCATTGTACCCGTGGCTTCGCGGAGGTGACTACCCGCGTTGTCACCTGGTCGACTTTGTCAGCAGACGAACGCCCGTCGTCGGGAGGCCGGGAGCCGGGCACCGCGTTTTCAGTCACTTGCCGGGGTGGCCAGGTGGCAAGCGAGTTGCTGCCGTTTGCACCGTTGCTCAGATTTCGCTTGGCTCTACACCCCTCATCAAGGAATATTTGAGACCGACGAATGAACGATAGCTCGCTGCCCCGCCCGCTCTCCTGGCCCTCGCTGCTCGTGCTCGTCCTGCTGGCCGCCTGCGCCGAGGGCGTCATCCTGTTCCCGACCCTGCTGCCGACCACGCGCTTTGCCGCCGCGCTCTCC
>Ga0187776_10001640_pt1 | contig 11312 bp, 10 predicted proteins | sample 0216_BV02_MP12_2_FD_132426 | JGI IMG/M metagenome (GOLD analysis project Ga0187776, IMG submission 132426) | Tropical peat soil microbial communities from peatlands in Department of Meta, Colombia - 0216_BV02_MP12_20_MG | ecosystem: Environmental > Terrestrial > Soil > Wetlands > Peat | place...
ATGTCGGCCGCACTGGCGCTCTCGCCCTTTTGACGCAAGAGGCCGAGCTTGGCCGCGGTGCTCTCGATTATGGAAACGTCGTCAGCTGAGATCAGATGCCCTTCAGCACTCTTGATGCCGGCACTCACCGCGAAATCGAGCAATAGAAGCGCGTCAGCGACTTTGCGCTCATGGGCTTGCGCCAATAGCGCCGTCGATGACGGAGCCGTGTCCCTCGCCATGATACTCCCCCGCTTTTTGTGCGCTGCGCATCCGCCCCAATATCGGCCGCACGGCAGAGGCAAGCCTACTGCAACTTAGGAGCGCTTTGAATGGGATCACGAGGGAAAGTAGCACCGCACCGGCGGTTAAAACCCGCCGCTATTCACGCTTTTTCACCGTTCGGTGATGTGGCCTTGGGAACCCGCACACGCGACCTACGTTATTCGCTCGAAACGGGGGGTGTGAACCTGTTTGCCGGAACGGACGACAAACAGGCAAAGGCCCCGGAGGACACTATGAACTGGTCCTTGTACACCGCAGACCGGACCACCCACCTCAAGATCGTGGTGGTCGGACTGACTGCTGCGCTGCTAATCGCCGTAATCGGCATTTCAGCGCGCGAGTTGAATTTGGGAACCGACATCATGACCGCGCAGACCCCGTCCGCCATCAAGGCCGGCGGTCCGGTCGTCTTCACCGACCGTAGCGGCCCGAACGTTCGGTAGAACCGCACTTTTGCCTGCGCTCACGCGCCGCATTTTGCGGCGCGTTCCTATTTGTGACTTGGTCGAATCGAGGAAAATGGCCGACAACAGTCGGACATGAACCGCCATCTCAACCGCCTGCCGCTCTGTGTTGGCCTGGCTGCCTTGCTCACGGGTGTACCGTGGGTTCCGCCGCCCGGCCACGCACAACGTGCGCCGCCCGGTGCCGCTGCAATCGCGGACTATCAGGCGCGCCTCGCGCAATATCAGGCGGCGCGCGGGGCCTACGATCTGGAGGCCTCCGCCTATTGGGACGCGATTGCGGCCAAGCGCCGCGTGCGAAATGCAAAGCGTCGCGACTATCAGGCGATCAGCCTCGACGATTATGTGCTCACCCAACCGCCGGTTTATTCCGGGCCGCCGCGGCCCGTTGACCCGCGTGCACCCGCGCCGCCACCGCCAGAACGGCCGGAAATTCCGGTCATCGCAGACTTCCTCAAAAACGCCGCGGAACAATTCGGCTTCGTGCCGGACCGCCCGGCAAGCGATCTCGAGTTCAAGCGCGCGTACGCTCGCACCGCGCTTGCTGCCGGGCTCACCCGTGAGCAGATCGTCGGTGTCTACGCTTTCGAAACCGGCGGCAATGGCGCTTATGATTCCCAGGCAGGTCTGGTGCCCTATCGGCCTGGTGCCCGGGCAATCTCTCCGGCAGTCGGCTACAACCAGCTGCTCAGCACCAACACGGTTTCACTGCTGGCCGAAGACGGCAACCGTTATCTCAACGCCCTGCGGCAGAAAGCGAAATTGCGCACGGGTCCGGCGCGGCTCGCCACGGAGCGCAAGATTGAAGCTCTCAAGCGCATGATCGCTTATGCGCGCTCGGTCCCTGATCGGTGGAGCGAGCACGACAAGCTGGCCAAGACCACCTTGGGTGGTTTCGGCATTCATGCCGCCGTGCTCGATATAGACCTCGGCCCGCTGTTGCAGGTTCAGAAGCTGACGAACTCCGTACACTTCGCGCGCGCCAAGGGCTACGCGGCGCCGCTTACTGCCGCCGAACTGGAATTGATGAACCTGACCGGCGACGGCAACGGCTTTGACATGGTGACGATGCCGCCAGCCTTGCGCCCGCGGGTGCCGACTGCAAATTTTTTCCAGCAGCAGGGCTACGAACGCAATCCGGTGGCGCGGCGCACCGGCGTCGTCGCCAATCTGATTGCCGACATCGAGGGCAAAATAAGCCATGGCGCCCAGGCGCAGGGCGCGCGCGAACTCGCGTCAGCCTTCTAGGATGCGAATGACCGCGGCTTACCGTTGATCGCCGGCAATTTCCTCGACCAGATCGACCACGCGGCGGCGCAGCCTCGAGTCCTTGATGTTCGTGAACGCCTTGGTCAGCGCCAGCCCATCGGAACTCGAGAGGAAATCGGACACGTAGTCGGCCACCGGGGCCTTCGAAGATCCGTCCTCCTGCTTGCCGGGTCCGGACACGCCTTCGAAGAAGAATGACACCGGCACTTTTAGAATTTGAGAGATGTGCTGGAGACGGCTGGCGCCGATCCGGTTTGTTCCCTTCTCGTATTTCTGCACCTGCTGGAAAGTCAGGCCCAGTTTTTCGCCAAGTTTTTCCTGACTCATTGACAGCATGAGCCGACGCATGCGCACGCGGGACCCGACGTACTTGTCCGTGGGGTTCGGAGATTTCTTTGCCATCATTTGAATCGCCGCAACGGTAAGTTGTTGGAGGAGTTTTCGGATTTAAAATGGCGAAACAATGAGAAGTTGCGCCGGAACAAAGTACATCGCAGCGTCGCCGTCCTGTCATTAAAGGCAAACCACTGTTTTGTTAGATGGCATCTAACAATCGGGCGCGCGCGCAACCCGCAAAAAGCGAACAGGCGCCGTCATGCTGTGACGGGCGCCTGCGGCAATGATCGGAAATGCGCGTGTTACGCTGGGGCGCCCCCGGCGTTGAAGCGAAGCGCGGCAATGCGGTCGAGCTCGTTTTGCTCGCGCGCGTTTTCCTCGGCCTTCTCGCGCTGCTGGTCGCGTTCGTCGAGCATCTCGACCTTCTTGAGCTCTTCGAAGGCTTCGCCGAGCGCCGCTTTGGCGTCCTCGAGTTGCACGCGCAACTCGTCGGTTGAGTGCTTGAGGTTCTCGCGCCGCGCGGTCGCGGCCTTGGCATAGGTCGGATAGGCGAAATGAGCGGGATCGTGAATGCCGGCGCGGTCCTGCTCGACCTTGATCTCGCGCTCGAGCTCACCCGCAATCCGGTCGAATTCAGCGATCATCGCCTCGATCTGGGCGACCTTGCGCCGCTTCTCGTCGACCTGAAACTTCTTCAGACGGATCAGTGTCTCGCGTGACTTCATCGACTAAATACTCCCCGAAGCCCCCGAATACGGCTACGGCATGGCATCGCCAACCGGGCCGGCGCTCCCACGAATTGAGCCAACCGCGACAACTGTGCCCCAATAACGTTAGTTTTGTGTTTCTTCGCCCCGCAGAATTCGCTCAAGCCTTTGATATCCCTCCGCCATACTGGTTGATTCTTCCTTAAGCTGGGCCAGGAAGGCCTCCAGCGGCTTGTGCAGAGCGATGGCCTCATCCACGTCGGCGCTGGAACCCATCCGGTACGCCCCCAGGCGGATCAACTCCTCCATATCCGAATAAGTAGCCATGACCTGCCGCGCCTTGTTGATGGCCGGGAGGTGGTCCGGGTCGGCCGCCCTCGGCATGGTGCGGGAGATGGACTTGAGGATGTTAATCGCCGGATAGCGCCCGCGCTCGGCGATGGCCCGCTCCATCACGATATGACCATCGAGGATACCTCTGACCGCATCCGCCACAGGCTCGTTATGGTCATCGCCGTCAACCAGCACGCTGAAGATGCCGGTGACGGTGCCCTGCTCGGTGCCCGGCCCGGCGCGTTCGAGAAGCCGCGGCAGTTCCACGAACACGGTCGGCGTGTAGCCTTTGGCGGTCGGCGGCTCGCCGGCAGAAAGTCCGATCTCACGTTGCGCCATGGCGAAGCGGGTGACCGAATCCATCAGCACCAGCACGTCCTTGCCGAGATCGCGGAAGTATTCGGCTATAGCCAGTGTCAGATAGGCGGCCTGCCGCCGCATCAGCGCCGGCTCGTCGGAGGTCGACACCACCACGACTGACCGCGCCAATCCCGCGGCACCAAGGTCGTCCTGCAGGAATTCCTGCACCTCACGGCCGCGCTCGCCGACCAGACCGATCACAGAGATGTCCGCCGAGACGTTGCGGGCAAGCATGGACAACAGCACCGATTTGCCGACGCCGCTGCCCGAGAAAATGCCCATGCGCTGGCCGCGGCATACTGTGACGAAGGTGTTGAGCGCCCGCACGCCGAGGTCGAGCGGCGTTCCGACCCGGCGGCGCGCATGCGCCGGCGGCGGCGACGCGCGATATGGATACGGCGCAGGCCCGGGCGGCAGCGGCCCAAGTCCGTCGATCGGCTCGGCTCGCGCATTGACCACGCGGCCGAGCCAGCGCTCGGAAGGACGGATGGTGCCGGCGGCAGTCGATACCAACGCGCGGCAACCGCGCCGCACGCCTTCAAGCGCGGCGAATGGCATGGCGAGCGCATGCCCGCCGGCGAAGCCCACCACCTCGCAGGGAATCTTCGCCTGACCGGTTTCGATGGTCAGGCGTGCGCCAACCGACATCGCGTGGATCGGCCCCGCGACCTCCACCATCAGGCCGCGCACGGAAACGACCCGACCGTAGATCTCGACGCCATCGATATCGGCGATTTGCTCGGCGAGCGCTTTCATCGCCGAACTCCGCGCAGCGCCATGGCCTGCCATAAACCGGCCCTTAAACTTACCGGCTCGGTCTTCTCATTAACTTGGTGTTTACCCGCGTCGTTAATCATTGGGTCATTCGTCCACGGGACTAAGGCTTGAAATTCGCCCAGCCAGGACGGAAGGGGCGAGTCGCCAGAGTCGGTTAGGCCCGACTCTTAAACTGGGACATGAGACAGGACGTGGCTAAAAAACCACTCTCCGGCAACATCTTACGCCGATTCGGGCTTCTCTGCCTACGGCAGACTTGCATGGAAGAATCAGGTTTTGTTAACCATGCCCAGATAGTGTCGAATCGGTTTGTCCCACCGCGTTTTTTCACACTCGCCGCCTATGCGGCGCTGACCTGAAGCCCGGCTGCGGCGAGAAGGGGACTTAAATGCGCGTTTTACTCATTGAAGACGACAGCGCTACCGCCCAATCCATCGAGCTGATGCTCAAGTCCGAGAGTTTCAACGTCTACACGACAGACCTCGGCGAAGAGGGTGTCGACCTCGGCAAGCTCTATGACTACGACATCATTCTGCTGGACCTGAACCTGCCTGACATGTCGGGCTTCGAGGTCCTGCGCTCGCTCCGCGTCTCAAAGGTCAAGACGCCTATCCTGATTTTGTCCGGCCTCGCCGGCATCGAGGACAAAGTCAAAGGTCTCGGCTTCGGCGCCGACGACTATATGACCAAACCGTTCCACAAGGACGAGCTGATCGCGCGCATCCACGCGATCGTTCGCCGTTCCAAGGGTCACGCCCAGTCGGTCATCAACACCGGCGATCTCGTGGTCAATCTCGACACCAAGACCGTCGAGGTCGGCGGCCAGCGCGTGCACCTGACTGGAAAAGAATACCAGATGCTCGAGCTGCTCTCCCTGCGCAAAGGGACGACGCTCACCAAGGAGATGTTCCTTAACCATCTCTACGGTGGCATGGACGAGCCGGAACTCAAGATCATCGACGTGTTCATCTGCAAGCTGCGCAAGAAGCTCGCCAACGCTTCAAGTGGCAAGAACTACATCGAGACGGTGTGGGGCCGCGGTTACGTGCTGCGTGAACCGACCGAGGCGGACGAGCGGATCCCGGCTTAGGCAACCAGACTTTCCCCCGCGTTGAGTAGTGATTGAGCCCTCGGGCTCTCTCCCAACGAGACTTAACCCCGCCGGAAACGGCGGGGTTTTTTCTTGCGCAGGCTCTCTCAACCCCACAACGCGCGAATGCCCGTGTAGATCGAGCCCGCCGCTGCAGCCACCGCAGCGCCCGCTGTCGCAACCGTCCCGAAATTGCCCTGGATCGTTTGCGCCCGGCGGCGTAACGCCTGCTCGCCGACATGGCGCCCAATCATGCGCGCGAGCATCATCGCAACGGGACTGGGCGCTCCACCGGCATCCAGTGTACGTGGCAGCATGCGCCGTGCCAGAATGGCAACTACCGCTCCCGTGACATTGGCGAGCGCAATGCTCGCCACATATTCCAGCGTTTCGTGCCAATCGCGAACGTTGTCGGGCAGGATGGGAACCCGATCCACGAACGACACAATGGTCAACATGGCGGTGACCGATAAAATCCCGATGAGAATGCCGTCCAGAATCGACCAGCGTATATCGTGGTGCGAGAACCAGAGCAGCGCGAACCCGAAAGGCAGCGGGATCACCATCGAGGCGATACGCAGGTAAAGCGGCGAAATATCCAGCGCAATGACGATGATAAAATGCGCCGTAACCAGCAGCAGGGCGGGCGCGAACACATAGACCGCGCCATGAAATGTCCAGAACTTGATCGGCGTTGTCGCGCGCTCGATGGCGGCTCGCGCCTTGTCGACCTGGAGCTGGAGGTCTTCAATTTGCGCGATCAGCTTGACGTTTTCATCGATCAGCGGTCGAACCAACCGCAGATCGCGTCCGCAATTCTTGCAGACGAGGGCTTCTTCGTTGAAATCCTCCGCGCAGAATGGGCATTCCATTGCGACCTCACCCGCGCACTAGCGGCCCTTCCGTTGAGTGAGCCTGCCGTGCAGAACTGTCAGTTCGCGCTGCAAGTCGGCGACGCGATCCTTGAGTTCGGCGTTTTCTGCAATCAGGGTTTCGGGAATTTTCAGATCATTGCCGCAATGGCGGCACACGGAGGCATCGTCGCGAGCATCCTCGGCGCAAAACGGGCAACGCATGATAATGAGCCTCGTAACGCCTCCTAGTTCACCACGTTGAGCTTGAAAATTAGCGAGCCCGAACGCCCTTCCTTATCTTTGACATCGGCGCGGATGATATGCGTGCCGGGCGGTATATCGGCCTCCGGCACGTCGATCCCGTCCGCTTTCGCGAAACCTTTGACCCGGCTGGTCAGATCCGCGGACGGGTTCCTGATGTACGTGAGTCTGAGCGTGTCGACGTCGATTTGCGCGCCGCCGCGTCCCTCGAATTTCAGCTGCAGATGAACGGGTGAACGGACCGACTTTTCCGACGGCTTCGGCGACACCAGCTCGATCGCAGGCCCGCGCGAAATGCCAGCCCGAAAAGTCAGATCCGCATTCGCAACTGGGGGCCGCTGGGCCTCGTCCGCCGTGATCAGTACGACTGGTCTGGACCGGGCGCCGGACCAGCCGGAGGCAAACAGGCCTGCCACGGCGAACAGACAAATGATGGTCGATCTCTTCAGCATGTCCACCTCATGGCGGGGCTCCGCCGCCATCGCCAATGATGCTGTAGGGCGCCCAGAACAGCGGGTGCGCGTATGCGAAGACCGTCTTGCCGCTTGAATCGGTAAAGCCCTCGCCGTCGAGAAGCTTCATTGAGGCCTGCCGCAGGGCTTCGCCGCGACTCAAGGCCGGATCGGTTGCCTGGCGACGGAACAGATCCGTCACCAGTTCGCGCGCCGACGCCGAGTGCACCGACCAGTTGGTCACCAGAATCGCGCGTGTTCCGGCGTAGAAGAATGCTTGCCCGAGACCGGACGCCGCTTCCGCGCCTGCTCCGGCACCGGCTCCGGTATTGCAGGCCGACAACACCACCCAATCGGCATTGAGCTTCAGTGCGAGGATTTCTCCCATCGTAAGCAGGCCGTCGCCCTCCGTTTCAGTTACCGCAGGTGCGGTTAGCGCCAGCGCCGGCTGCGTCAGTCCGTCAAGTTCACCGGGCACCAGCCCGTGGGTGGCGAAATCGATAATGCGGTAGTGCGACAGATCGGTGGACTTCACCATGTGCTCGTTCGCCGCCTTGCCGAGATACAACACTTTTGCCGGATCAAGCCCAAGCGCCTTGGCCACGGAAACCAGCTCGGCCGCGGTGTCCGGCAGGCGCGGCAGCTTTGCGAGATCGGCGCTGTCGATACCTTCCATCTGCGGGCTCGATCGGCGGGCCAAACGCACGCCGCGTGTCGTCGTAGCGTCGGCAGACGCAACAACGAAGGGTTTTGTATCCTGCTCAGCCGCCGCAGCCGCCGCCTGTTCAGCATTAAAGTAGGGGTCGCCGAAGCCGATGAAGGCATCACGCGTCGTGGGACCCACAGGCAATTGCCGCAGCGTCCGCAACGCCGATGCCGAGGGCACGAAGGTCACCGCGTGCGTCCGCGCCAGCCATGGAACGTTGCGATATCCCGAGAACAACGGCCCGTCACCGTCGCGTGCCTGCACCGGCGCGACTGGCAGGAGAGATAGGGGCAGCTGCCCCAATGCTCCGTTGGTCACCACAATCAGGCTCTTGGCCGGCTTCCAGCCATCCTCCACCGGCTTAAGCAGCAAACTGTAGAGGTCGTAGCCGAGCGCAAGATCGAACGGAGGGATATCGGAAACAAGCGCCGCGTCCGGCTCGAGCGCCTTGCGCAATTGCTGAATTTTCAGACCGATCTCGCCAAAGGTCGCAGGGATCGCCGCGAATGCGACTTTTCCCTCTTTCGGCACGGCCCACACGAAGCTGCTGTTACGCCCGAAATAGTACGAAATAAGCGCTTCGCCCGGCCTCAGCGTCGCGCGAATGTCGTCAACCGCCGGCGGCTTTGGATCGATCAGGTTGGCGTAGCTGGGAAATTTCTTTGCGACATCCGCGCGCAGCGTCTCGCGCCCACTTCGCAGCTTGGTGATAGCCAGGTTCAGCGCCTTGACGGCGTTCTCATCGCGCTGGCCGGATGGCAGGGCGAGCACATTGTTGAGTGTGCCGAGCTGCGCATTCATCTGTTTGGTCAGATCCTGCTCCCGCCGGACAAGATCGGCCAATGCTTGATCTTCAATCAGCATACGCGCGCTCGATTGTGCCAGCGCCCGTTGTACCGACTGGCCGCGAATGGCGTCAGCCAGAGCAAACGTTTCGGCAGCGGCATCACTGTCGCGTTTGTCAGCCTGCCCGCGCTCCAGCAGCGAGATATAGGCCTCGACAATGTTCCTTAGGCGATCATTTCGCGCGGCCACTGTTGCCGAATTGTCGTCATCGGCATTTTCCTGCGTCACCGCCATCAGAGCCGGAATGGCGCTACGGAATTCGCGCACGGCCTCGGCATCACGCTTCGCACGCATATAGCCAACCGCCAGCGTCCCGCGCGCAAGCACTGTGTCGTAGGACTTGTCGCCATACCGCGCATTGTTGCGCTTGAGCAATTCCTGGGCGGCCGCGATGCCTTTGTCGATTTGGCCCGAGCCATAGAGCGAATAGATGCGCGAGCCATTGAGATCCAGCAATTGCCGGCGTTGCACATCCCATTTTGCGGTCACGCGGTCGATTTCGGCGTAAGTTTCCGCGGTCTCTTTTCTCTTGCCTTGCAGACTGAGGATCGAGGCCAGGAATGAGAGCTCGTTCACGATACTTTGCGAATCGCCTGCAACACCGACGGTGCGGTTGATCTCAAGCGCAACCTGCACAAGCTTTTCCGCTTCGGCATACCGGCCCTGCTCAACAAGGCAATTCGCCAGTCCGATGACATAGAAAGGTGTTGCCGCGGTGTATTTGCCCTGATCCTTAAGGCGAGCGAGCAGTGCGCGCCGCGCGTCAGCCTCGGCTTCGGCGAGGCGGCCCTGTTTTGCCTTCATTCGCGATTGACCAACCACCATCAAATCGGCCGCCTGCAAAATCTGCGATTCAGGCGGCGGATTGGGGCTGCTCAGGATGCCCTTGACCGAGGCCCGTCGGCGTTGTTCCGCAAGCTGGTAGGATTTTTCGGCCGCTGCATATTGTCCGCGCGCTTCAAAAATGATCGCGCGATTGAACTCAACATCGGCCTCCCAGGATTGTCCCCTGACAGCGTAACTGCTTCGCCAGCCGGGCAGGCCGCTCGTCCTTGCTTCGTGGATGAGGGCGAGATTGCGCTGGAGATAGGTTTCTGCCTGCGCAATGTCTCCAGTCTTTATGAGGATGTCGGAAATCTGCCGTTGCGCGCCAAACATGAAACCGCGCGAGCCGGCTGCGTTGGTATCGCGCAGCTGGCGCTGAAACACCTCAAACGCGCGTTTTGGTTCGCCGGCAAAAATAAACTGTATTCCCGCGAATTGCTCGTACCGGCCCAATTGATTGGAGTCCACGGCGCCACGTCCCGCCTCGACGGAGTGTTCGGCATCAGCGATTGCTTCAGCCAGATGGCCGAGCTGCGATCGCGCATTCCCGCGCTGATAATAAAATTTCGCGAGTTCAGCACGTGACGCGTTGGCGGGCACCGCAGCGTTGGCATCCGCATGCAGTTTTGCAATGCGCGCCGCGTCGGGCTTCTCACTGTCGAGAATCGCCGTAATGTCCGCGATCGTGCGTGGCGGCGCCACGAAAACGGTCGGCAGCGCCTCGGCTTGTTCCGCAATTGCCGCGCTGGGTGCCTGCTCTTTCGGGACCTCTACCGGCACGTTGGCGCGGCCGTTCGCCTTATTGAGCGCGGCAATCACGCATTCCCGCACTTTTGGCGTGGCCTGGGCCCGGCATGTTTCGCGGCTGTCGCCCCGGCCGCCCCTCATGCAGGCCTGGACGAGCGGACGCCCAACCGTCGCGCGGCAATTTTCGATGGCCTCTTCCTTGCTCAAGGCAGAAGCGCCTCGCGTGCCGGCGAGCGCGAAGCCCAGCGTCAGCCCAACAAGAAGGAGTTTGCACCGGCCACGCATTCCGCTTCTCCATCAAGAAGCAGATCACTGTTCTCAAAACTATTGCTTGAACTGAACGATTTTCCAGCCGAGCCTGCCGATCTCCCTTGCCGCCATCGGTGATACCGCGCCCGTGGTAGCAAGGACCGGGGTCTTACCCGGATAACCGCGCCTGATCTCGTTTGTCGCCCCTACGAAGGTCCGCTGTTGAATTTCCGTCCAGGCGATGTCGTCGACCGTAAAGGCCGCGACAACATGGCCATTGCGCGTCACGTTGATCGGCTGGCCGCCAGCCGAGACAAAGGAAACGATCCCGCCCAGTTCGGTACTGCGCGCCGCGAGGATCTGGGCCCGGCGCCGATGATAGAACGCGACGTTGCGCGTATTGGCTGTCGCCGCGCGCTCAACGAAGATCTCGGTGTTCTGCGCGTTGAGCTTCTTGAGCGCGAGCGCCATGATCAGCAGGTCAGCGGGCGTGAATTTGCGGTTTTCGACCAGACGGGTGATCGTTTCATCGGGGACGTCGAGGGCGAGCAGAATGGCTCGCACTTCAGTGATGACTTGCGCAGCGGACCTGTCGCGCAGCATGTCTTTCGCGCTGCTCACGGTCGCGACCGACGAGACGGCGATACCGATACCTCCGGGTACCAGCGACAATCCCGCCCGCACCGGCAAGCCTGCGCCCGCCATCGCCGCTGCCATCTGTTTCAGCCGCTGCGCGTCCCACGCCGTGAGGCCCGTGAAGACGATGACGCCG
>Ga0187776_10001641_pt1 | contig 11301 bp, 9 predicted proteins | sample 0216_BV02_MP12_2_FD_132426 | JGI IMG/M metagenome (GOLD analysis project Ga0187776, IMG submission 132426) | Tropical peat soil microbial communities from peatlands in Department of Meta, Colombia - 0216_BV02_MP12_20_MG | ecosystem: Environmental > Terrestrial > Soil > Wetlands > Peat | place...
CGCTGACTGTCAGTGCCGGGACTATAAGAGTCGAGAATTTAATAATAAACCAAGGGACGACCGGAGATTGAAAACAACGCCCGTAGAATGTCTGACCCATATCAGACAGGTCATCTTTTCCGGTCACCCGCCCTCTCGAGGAATTTCAGAAACTCCTGAGCAGGACGGGAAAGGAATTTCTCCTTGAGATAAACAACGCCAAGGTTTCTTGAGAACGTCGCATCCTGTAATTTCGACCTCACGAGTATGCCGCTTTTCACTTCCTGCTCCACCGCTTTGTCAGGCAGGATCGAGATGCCGATGCCGGCCTTTACCAGTCCCTTGATCGTCTCTATGTACGCAACCTCCATGGTGACGTTCGGAGTGAGTCTCTTTTTCGAAAAGTCAAGGTCAATCGCTTTTCTTGTGGTCGTTCCAGTTTCCGGCAAGATCATGCCGTACTTCACCGTATCTTTGAGCCTGATACCTTTAAGGGACTCCAGCGGGTGTCCCTTCGGAAATACCAGGGACATCGGATCCGCCCAGATCTCTTTCGAGATGAGGTTGCCGGCGGTCCTCGGCAGGGTAATGACACCCAGGTCGACGAGGTTCTTGTTGACCATTTCGAGGATCGTCTCGGAACGGTGGCACCTGAGTTTCAGGTCAACTTTCGGATAAGCGATCCTGTATGATTTCAGGACATCGGGGAGCCTGTGGATGCTTATGTGATCGCTCGTGCCGATTACAAGCTCACCTGTGCATTCCTCTGACATATCCCTCACAGCGGCCCTCGCCTCTTCCGCGATGCGCAGTATCCTCATCGCATATGAGTAGAGAACCTCTCCTGTCTTTGTGAGATAGACCTTCTTTCCTATCCTGTCAAAAAGTTTCTGGCCGAGTTCTTCTTCGAGCGCCTTTATCTGCTTGCTCACCGCGGGCTGGGTGATCAGCAGTTCTTCCGCTGCGCGGCTCACGCTGTTCGTCTCCGCAACCTTCCTGAAATATGAAAGCTGGTAAATATCCATACTTAAAGTTATGCTTTTTATAATAATAATGAATTTGAATAATATATATGAATATGATATTCTACAATCGTCGTACAGTCAAGGGTATTGACCGGCATGAAGCATTGTGGAAATAGTGGTAATGAATGTCATACGCGAAGCCGCAATGACAGCGAGAGATCTCAGAAGAGGCTTTGCTTATGAATTCCTTAGGAAACGTGTTTAGCGAGGTATTAACATGGCTATGACATTGGCTGAAAAGGTTTTCAGGTCGCATCTCAGAGACGAACCGTTCCCCGGGACAAAGGTTCTGGGTATAGATGTGGTGATGTGCCATGAGATAACGACTCCGATCGCGATAAACGACCTCGTGGCGAGGGGGAAAGACAGGGTCTTCACCCCTGAGAAGATCAAGGTCGTTATCGACCACGTCACCCCTGCCAAGGACACGAAAACCGCGCAGCAGGGAAAGATCATGAGGGACTGGGCGAGGAGGCACAACATCAAAGACTTCTTCGATATAGGAAGGAACGGCGTCTGTCATGCGATCTTCCCTGAAAAGGGCTTCATTCGTCCCGGGTATACGGTCATCATGGGTGACTCCCACACATGCACTCACGGGGCATTCGGGGCCTTCGCTGCCGGGGTTGGAACAACGGACCTCGAAGTAGGGATACTGAAGGGCGTCTGTGCCTTCAGAGAGCCGAAGACAATCCGCATAAATATACAAGGTGAACTGCCGGAGTGCGTTTATGCGAAGGATGTCATACTAAGGGTTATAAAGGAACTGACTGTGAACGGAGCCACCGACTGTGTGATAGAATTCCACGGAGATACCGTAAAAAAGATGTCTATGGAAAGCAGAATGACCCTGTGTAATATGGCAATTGAAGCGGGTGGCACGTCAGGGGTATGCATGCCTGATGAGGTTACCGCGGATTACCTCTGGCCTTTCATATCATCGGAATATAGAGACAAGAAAGAGGCGCTGAAAGAATTCCGGAAATGGTGGTCCGATGAAGGGTCCGAGTATGTGAAGGTCATCGACATCGATGTCTCGGGCATGGAGCCCCAGGTTACCTACGGATTCAAGCCCGATCAGGTGAAGAATATCTCGGAGATGGAAGGTACGCCTGTTGATCAGGTCTATATCGGATCATGCACAAACGGAAGGATAGAGGATATGAGGGTCGCTGCCGCGTATCTCAAAGGCAGAAAGATCGCACCCTCAGTAAGGGGAATAGTGTCGCCGGCTACGCCGAAGGTATTCAGGGATGCCGACGAAGAGGGGATCATAAGGATTTTCATGGATGCAGGGTTCTGCGTCACGAATCCGACATGCGGTGCATGCCTCGGGATGTCTAACGGCGTGCTCGCACCGGGTGAGGTCTGCGCATCCACTACGAACCGCAATTTCAACGGCAGGATGGGAAAAGGAGGCATGGTCCACCTCATGAGCCCGGCTATGGCAGCGGTCACAGCCATAGAGGGGAAGATTTCCGACCCGCGGAAATTCAGCACGGAGGGCATATCATGAAAGAGTTCGGAGGGAAAGTCCTTTTTCTCGACAGGTCCGATATTAATACAGACGAGATAATACCGGCCAAATATCTGACGGAAATATCAAAGGAAGCGTTGAAATCCCACATGCTCGAAGACCTCAAACTCGACGGGTTTAACCCCCATGCCCCATCTGTCCGCGAAGCGAAGGTAGTCGTAACAAGGGCCAATTTCGGATGCGGTTCTTCACGCGAGCATGCGCCGTGGGTGTTCGAGGTGAATGATATCAATGTCGTCATAGCATCGAGTTTCGCACGTATTTTCAGGCAGAACATGTTCAACTGCGGCATGCTTGCGATCGAACTCACTGAGGATATGATTGATGAGCTCTTTGAGCACAAAGGCAGCGATGCGACGGTCCATATCGATTTTGTCAATAACAGGCTCACGATTGAATCGCCGAAAGGGAAAAAGACGGTCGATTACATGATCTCTCAGTTTGACAGGGCGCTCGTCGAGGCAGGCGGCTGGGTGGAGTTTGCCGATTCAAAATATTAGTGTCAATGTAAAGAAGGGATATGGCATTTTCGCTCATTCTCGGTCGAAGCGACCTCCGAGGGCTTTTGCCGCCTCGCCTGCGGCGGGAGATACCGGCAAAAGAAACCGCTCTAATACCATACCCCTCCTTTCATCAATGATAAGAGTCAATAGTGAGGAAGAGAGAAAATGACGCCGGAAGAAAAACTTAAAACGCTCGGGATAGAACTGCCTGAAATTCCTAAGCCTCTCGGTTCTTATGTGCCGTTTGTGAAGACCGGAAACCTTATTTTTCTCAGCGGAATGCTGCCTCTGAAAGGCGGGAAACTCCTGAAGACAGGCAGGGTCGGAGAATCGGTCACCATCGACGAAGCGACCCAGTGCGCAAAGACAGCAGCGATAAACGCTCTTGCCGTCTTACGATCAGCTGCCGGGAGCCTGAACAAAGTGAAGGGGTGCGTAAACATTTCGGCATATGTCTCTTCGGCTGAAGATTTTGTCGACCAACCAAGAGTCGTCAACGGCGCATCCGACTTTATTTTTGAGGTGTTCGGGGAGGCGGGCAGACATTCGAGAGTGGCTGTCGGAGTAAATGTGCTGCCATTACATTCTCCGGTCGAGATCTCTTTTATTTTCGAGATCGAAGAATGAAGTGTAACCGGTCTCTCCCGCGTACTTCATGAGACAGTCTTAGGTAAGGAAGTGTGTTCTTGTACGATTTGTTATGTGGGCTCGCCCGGAAACATTCTTTCCGCACTCAGGCGGATTCGCAGTGGCGACTCATGAATAATATGGGCTAAAGGATATCCATGGGATTCATGCCAAAGGAAATAGAAGAATATGCAGCCGACCACACCAGTCCTGTCTCGTCTCTCCTCAAAAGACTCGAAAAAGAGACCGCGGAAAAAACACCTCTTCCTCAGATGCTTTCGGGTAAGGTCGAAGACAGGTTCCTTCAGATTCTGATCAGGATATCGGGCGCAAGAAGGGTAGTAGAGATAGGCACCTTTACCGGTTATTCCACCCTGATGATGGCAGAGGGACTCGATGAGGACGGAGAGATAATGACTCTCGAGATTTCCGAGGAGTATGCGGAGATCGCACGCAGCTATTTCAGAAAAAGTCCTCATGGGGATAAAATCACTCTCGTCCTCGGACCGGCTGTGGATACGCTCCGCAAGATTCCTGGCAGGTCGGTTGATTTTGTATTTATAGACGCTGACAAGGCGTCGTATCCGGTGTACTACAGTGAGAGTTTCCGAATGCTCAGGAAAGGCGGCCTTATCGCGGCAGACAATGCTCTCTGGAGCGGAAAGGTCCTCTCACCCGCTGACGAGGACAGCAGGGGCATCGCCCTTTTTAACGAAATCGTAAAGAAAGACAAGCGCGTCGAAAAGGTTATGCTGACAATCCGCGACGGAGTATACCTGATAAGAAAAAAATAATATCTACAGATATCTCTTCTCACGCTCTTCCGGTACTTCATATCCCCGCTGCCGCAGAAACGCAATGACCTCATCCAATTTCGGGATGCCAGCCCTTCCGCCGATCTTCGTACATTTAATCGCAGCCAGAGCGGATGCGAATGTTACCGTATCCCTGAGGTCCCACCCCTGTAATATTCCGTAAACATATCCCCCGTGAAAAACATCTCCGGCCCCGGTTGTATCAAGAGCCTTCACGCCGAATGAGGGAATTTCGATAACCTCATCATCAGACACGGTCAAGCTCCCCTTCTCACCGAGTGTGACCGTCAGAACCTTCACACCGAGATCCTCCTTTTCACGACAGAGGGCATCCCCGGCCATGCCCCACCCGAGGCCCCTTGCGAATTCTTCAGAGACTACGGCATAGTCCGAGAGTTTCGCTAAATCGACCATGCCTGGACGGGCACTCCCGCCGTCGAGCATCACGGGGATATGAAGCTCTCTTGCCCTCCTGGCGGCACACATCGAGGCATCATGCATAAGACCGTCGAGCAGCAGAAAATTACTGCCGCTGAGAAAACCGGCATCGATTTCTTCCTCTGTTAAAGGCTCCCCTGAAGGCCTCTTCCAAAATATCGTCCTCCGGGCCGTCTTCTTTTCGATAACGATAAAGGCAATCTGGGAGATTTCGCCTTTTCTCGCAACAAGCCCCGTGACGTCAACCCCTTCAAAGACGAGAGAGCGTCTGATCCTCTCTCCGGCAGGATCGTCTCCGGTGATGCCGCAGAACCTGCATGATACGCCGAGACGTGAAAGGGCTGCGAGAGCGGTTGCTACAGGACCGCCGCATTGCTCTTGCCATTGGAGAACCTCTTTCTTGGAGTCAACCTGCGGATAGACATCCACCAGGGCAAGATAATCCAGAGAGCATTGTCCGAGTCCTGTAACGGTCACGAGTAATTATACAACGACGTTACTACCCTGTGTACGCGAAGAGCCCGGCGAGCGATATCACGTCGACCCGATTCCGGTTCCTTTCTATAAAGGGAGAGAGAATTCGAGCTCCTTTTCACCGAAAAGAAATCTTTTTCTTTTGATTCTTACTCTGACTGTCTGTTCCGGTTTCTTATCAAAGAGCGCAATTTTCGCGTCTTCCACCGACTCTATCTTCCAGTCGTCTATGAATATGAGCGTGTCTCCTCTCTTGAGACCGGCTTTCAGGGCAGCGCTTCCCGGAGAAAACTCTTCAATGATTACCCCGCCCTCTCTCTTATCGAGCATGACGCCGAGCTTCGCGCTGAAGGGAGGTTTGATCTCATTCGGGAAAAGCACATAATCACCGATATCCTCATCGAATTCACCGTTTATGAGAGTCGCGTACTCTTTCCCGGTCAGCCTGTGAAGCCTGTGGGGGATCCCTGAATCATACATGACATGCTCAGCGCCTGCGAGTATGACGATTTGGTAATCGGGCTTCTCTTTGAGAAACTGGGCAGCCGAGTGCGCCATCGTCTCATCCCAGAGTATCTGAGACTGGTAAAAGTTATCGAATCTGGCACCGGCCGGATGACTTTCAAAGATATCCTTCAGTCTTTTTTTATAGGTTGCGTCCGCCATGTCCATGTCCTGCGGTACCTCTTTTCTCTCTGCCTCCGAAAGAGAATCGAGGCCACCCGAGGCCACCTTATGAACGATCTCGGATCCGAGGTTAAGCGCCACTATAGGAATGCCCTTGGCCTTTGCGAACTCGATGATCTCTCTGTAGAGGCTGTAGTCAAACCGCCATCTCTTAAAATACTCCGATTCCTTCAGGAACTTCCTCTCGTCTATCACACCTGCCAGGTATTCATCGATAGTCTTCTGGAAAGGCCTCTGGAACATCTCCATCCCGATAGCGAACTTCCTGCCCTTTCTGAAGAGTTCCATGATGAGCTCGAGTTCGACCTTATGGTCCTCGTAATTGGAGTGTCTCTCCCCAACGAATATAACCGGCTTGTCGCTGACAGTCTCGATTATCTTTTCGAGTTTCAACGTCTTTTTCGGCACAACCCCTTCCACGGGTTCGGAGAGGCTGAAGACCATACCGCGCTCTGTTTCGGCCGTTTCTTTTTCCACATTTTTTCCCTTTTCAAAACGGACGGTCGAATATTTCCCGTAGTGGAATATCTTTCGTGCAGCAAGCGTCACTTCTTCATTTGTATCTCCGTTTGCATAGGCGACAACCTTCGAAGTATTCAGCGGGTTATCCTTTACGGTGAGAACGAAGCCGGATGCAGGCTCCCCGACCTCTCCGAAAAGTCTCTTGAGAACCGGGCTTTCGAATCCGAGGACGATAAGGGAGGATGTCCTTATCGTTTCGTCTTTGAGATCCTTATCCACGGCCGCAGTAAATCCGTTCTCCTTCAATATCTCGATCAGATCGGCGTATCGTTCCTTTCCATGCTCAGAATAAAGCACGATCTTCTTCTCGTCACCGAGGAGCCTCGATATTACGGGCGGAAATTCACCCTCTCGAAGTTTTCTCATGATGTCATAGTTTCCGTCAAAAACCGCGCTTCGCGCGCTTTCTTCGGTCGGGATTTCGAAATACTGTTTTCCCTTTTCTATCTTCAGAGTCTCCTTCCCCTCGCTCTTTCCGCCTGCAATTCGCAACGGGAGTTCCAGTTTGTAAAACTGCCCTTTTTGGGTGAGCTCAAAGGTTACGGTCGGAATACCTTTCAGTACCAGCACCCTCGGATCTCTTACCGCAAACGACGGAACGCCTTTGCGATCGAGCCACTCATCGAAAAACCATCCGAGATCCCTGCCTGAGCCCTCCTCAAAAGACTTTTCTATATCCGTCCAGGAAGCGTTACGGAATGCATAATTCTTGATCAGGCTTTTCAGCGATCGATAGAATGTTTCCTCGCCGACGAGGTTCTTGAGCATATGAAAGAGCATAGCGCCTTTCCCGTAACCGATAGAAGCCGAGGCAAAATCTGTCCGCTGGGTAAAATCCTTGAGGGGAAAATCTTTTCCCGGCGTCACGTAACTCTGATAATCGATGAGGATCTTTTTTCTGTATTCCCATCCCCTGCCCTTTTGTTCTTCGTAAAGATGGTCAGAGAGATAGGTCGTTATCGCCTCGAGCCAGTTGCCGCTTCCGAAATCGGCATACACATAATTGCCGAACCACTGATGGGTGATCTCATGTCCGAGGGATGTGGAGGTTATGAAAGGAAGGCGGACAACTTCACGTCCGAGCAGAGTAAAGGTCGGCATCGAATACCCCGTAGGAAGTATGTTTTCCACAACGGAAAATCTCTTATAGGGATAGGGCACCAGGAGTTCTTCATACATCCTGAAGTACTTCTTCGTATACTCGGCATACGTATCTGCCAGGGAAATGTCCTCCGGGAAAAAATACATATAAATATCTATGTTGTTGACCCTCTCCCTGACCTCCCTGTATTCTCCTGCAGCAAGATCTATTCCGTTAAGAGGATGAGCGAAATGGAAAATGTACTCCCTGCCGGACTCCGTTTCTCTTGAGGTTATCTCGTCCGCTTCGGACACCGCCGTAAAATTTCCGGGAACAAGGGCGGTGAGCCTGTAGCGCGCGAGACCCTTTATCGAGGGATACCAATTACCGGTGAGCGATATCCCTTTCTCACTCACGATGCCCGCAGAGACAACGCCTGCGTTCTCGAGATTTTCGGTCCCTCCCCGCTCTCCCTTAAAAGTGCCTTCGTATCTTATTTCGAGCACCCCTTTGCCTGCCACTTTAAATGCCCCGTCTTTTATGCTGTAATCGACCGGCTTCCCGTTTAATCGTATTGATTCGATCCTGAGATCGCCTGCCGAAAAAGCGGTATCCCCGTCCCCGGTCAGGGTTACGGATGTTATTCCCCTGAGGAGATTATTCTTTACATCAAATGAAACCGAGAGACCGTAAAAAGGAACCTGACGTTCTTCCCCAGCTCCAGCCGTATGCGCACGGGCTATGAGGAACACAAAGAGGGAGAAGGCAAATACAACCATCTTATATCCTGTTATCACATCCTGCTCCTGTTGTACAGAGGTTTATATTCTGTTGCTTTTAGGGGATATTATATCAGCAGGCCGGAACAAATGGGACATCGTGTCCGTCTGCCCTGAACCCACCATCAATAATTTTTGATGGTGGATTCAGGTCTGCTGTGATTCCTTGACAAACTCCGGCCCTGCTGTTAGAGTACGGCAGCCCATGAGCATGATCGCGATCTCGCTTCAGTCAGGCAGCAACGGCAACTGCATTTACGTCGAGACCGGCGGCGTAAGGCTTCTCTTCGACGCCGGGATCAGCGGGATACAGGCAGAACGCAGACTCTCAGAACGCGGCCGGGAAATCCGGAGTGTCGACGCCGTGATCATATCACACGATCATATTGACCATATACGATATGCGGGCGTTTACCAGAGGAAATACGGCATCCCTGTTTACGTCACGCCGAAGACGCTCGATGTCGCTGTACAAAGACTGGCCCTCGGCAGGTTGAACGAAATTCGCCATTTCCGGCCGGGCTCGACTCTCACGTTCGGCGCCGTGTCCGTTCATACGATCCCTACGCCCCATGACGGCGCTGAAGGGTCGGCCTTTGTCGTCTCTTCCGGCCAAAAGAGGCTCGGCATACTGACTGACCTCGGCTATACCTTTGAAGGACTGGACCGTCTCGTTGCTTCCCTTGACGCTGTCTTCATCGAAAGTAATTACGACCCTGAGATGCTCGACTGCGGTCCCTACCCGACTTTTCTCAAGCGCCGCATAAAAGGCCCTGGAGGGCATCTCTCGAATGTCGAAGCTGCTGAGTTGCTCCGGACAGCCGGCGGCCGACTGCAGTGGGCCTGTCTGGCGCATCTGTCGGGGAAGAACAACCGCCCGGACGTGGCGATGAGAACACACCGGAGCATCGTTACATCGAACCTCCGCCTCTACCACGCTGACCGGCATTCGGCAACTGGGACCCTGGTCGTTTAATCACTGCCTTCCTGCTGTTGATGATATAATAACTGCCTAACTCACTTTATTCACAAGCTTCGTTCCGGAGGAAGCAGGATATGGTTGCCCGAATGTTTATGGATACTATGGGTTAAAGTCGCACGGAGAAAAAGAATGGTCGATGATCTGTACATTTTTGCGGAAAAACAGGGCCTGAATGAAAGCAGGGTGATCGATGCCGGTTCAGGCATAAGCCCTCTGGGACCCTCAAGGAAAGTCAAGGCAGCGGTGCGGAAGGCGATAAGAGATATTGCCGTCTATCCGGATTCTTCTTTGTCAGGACTAAGGAGATTTTTTTCTTCCAAATTCGGACTCCCAGGAGAAAGCCTTCTTTTTGCCAATTCCCTATATGAGCTCATTTATTTGATTCCTGCCGTATTCAGGCCGGCCAGAGTTCTTGTTGCAGGGCTGCCACTGGGCGTGTACGAGGAGGCTTCAGCTTCTGCAGGCGCCAATGTTTCATATATCATTTCCCGGGAAGATTCCGGATTTCTCTTAGACACGGGCGCGATCAAACAGAATCTGAAGGGTATCGACCTCCTTTTTATCTCCAACCCCGACCGCGTCACCGGAAGATTAACCGACAGAAAGGATTTGTTCGAGACTCTGAAATATGCCTCGGCAAAAAAGGTCCTTGTCGTGCTTGACGAGTCGCTCATCGAATTTACGCGGGATGATGCTTATTATGAGAATGTTTTCCCCGGGGACAGAATCATCGTTTTGAGGACCACAGCAAATTTTTAAGGCCTCCCCGGCCTTGAACTCGCCTGGGCTGCTTCGTCAGCTCCTCTCATCGGAGAATTGAACGCGGAGAAACATTGGCATATCAATACGCTCGCTGTCGAGGCGGCAAGAACCGCCCTTAAGGATAAGACATACCGGAAACTGACCCGGGACTTTGTCGATGGTGAAAAAAGACTCCTCCTGAAGTCGTTAAAGAAAATCGAAGGCATCACGTATTACGAGTCTGATTCGAATATGCTCCTCGTCAAACTGAGAAACCCGGATGAAAGATTGCTCACGTCTCTGGCTGTGGCAGGCTTTTTTATCCGTGACGGCAGCGGGGTAAAAGGGCTCGACCGCCTTTTCCTGAGATTATCCATAATGGGACACGATAAGAACAAGAAACTTCTGAGGATATTGAAAGAGACTTACGGGAAAGACAGAAACTAATCTGCAAGCGTCGGCATTTCACGAGCCAGGCAGTATGTGATGCTAATTAATTCCACGAGAAAGCAAGACCATTCATAATCGGTGATTTTAGAAACCTTCCTTCCTGGAACGAACACTGAAGCATTTTTGCGACACCGCAACCTTTCTTTTGAAAATAAATGGTCAGCGGAATTGCGTCCTATAAAGGTTTCGTGTAGTAATTGATAGCGCTGGCCATGAGCAAACCGCTACATAACTTATAAAGACATAGCAAAATAAAAGACCCGAGCCTCACACCCTCTGGATATTTCCTCTGAACCATAGCTGCCCTGCCATAAAACCGATCGGCTACCCCACCGGGAGCGTGATGATCGGCCTTATAAGCAAGAGCAGGAGGAGCCTTTCGGCTCCCCCTGCTTGGATTGTACGTGCGGCGGTGGATGCGGTAGTTAAAAGGAATCACCCGGAAAAACGCTTGGCTTGGTAGAGCATGGGATGCAGCTTTCGCCACATCCTCAGCTCGGCCATCTTCTGTAAGACCCGTCGCTTTCCGTCCCGTCCTCACAGGCGGTTAGGTTTTATCGGGGTTTTCCCTTTTCACTTAACTTCTATCATGGGTGGAGGCAGTTGTCAAATTATAATAGGATGGATTTAAGAATCTGAGGCAGACATAAAAAAGGCCCCG
>Ga0187776_10001643_pt1 | contig 11296 bp, 9 predicted proteins | sample 0216_BV02_MP12_2_FD_132426 | JGI IMG/M metagenome (GOLD analysis project Ga0187776, IMG submission 132426) | Tropical peat soil microbial communities from peatlands in Department of Meta, Colombia - 0216_BV02_MP12_20_MG | ecosystem: Environmental > Terrestrial > Soil > Wetlands > Peat | place...
ACGCCGCCCCCAGGATGCGCAGCATGCGCTGGCGTATGTCCTCGAGGGTGGCCGTGTAGATGTCGATGCGGTTGATGCGGTCGGCGAGCTTTCCCAGGTCGAGCTCGTTCTCCAGCCACACCGAGAAATCGTTGGAGTTCAGTTTGATGCGCAGGCGGGCTTCGATGAAGTGGTGATGCACGGCGTGCGGGGTGACGTGCCGCAGGCCCTCGGTGAACTCCGCCAGGTTGCGGGCCACGAAGGGGGTAGGGATGACCACGGTGTCGGAGGCACAGAAGAAGAAGGGCTCCCGTGCCGGGCGCTCCGCGGAGCGGGGATTGCGGCGCAGGTAGTCCTCGACCACCTCGCTCAGGCGGTCGCGCAGGGCAGAGAGCTCGGTGAACTCACGCACGTCCACCCCGGCCAGGCGCTCGGCCAGGCCCACCTCAGAGCAGGCCGCGAAGGCCCAGTGGGCGAAGTCGTTGGAGAAGCCCTCGCGCAGGAAGTGGTGCTCGTGCAGGGTACGGAACGTATGCTGGAAGATGGATTCCTGGGGACAGGAACGCAGGCCCACCTGCAGCTCCGCGAGCGAGTCGGCGCGCTCGCGCCCGATGCGCAGCACGTGGGCGGACGAACTGAAGTAGAAGGGAGCGCGCGCCCAGCGCGCCCCCACAGCCGGGACAGGGGCAGACACGTCAAGACTCATCATAACCCGTCATCGGCTTAGATGCATGGCCGGGGCCCCGCGACGCGGCCCTTCGCAAAAAGGTTGATTCATCGTATCACGATAGATTAGAATACTCTGGTGCAGGGTCGCCTCCAGTCCGTGACGGCGTTGGCGCTGCTGGTATGCGTGCTGGCGATCTTCGTGTTTCCCCTGACCGACCTGCCGGGCACGGCCCTGCGCTCGACGCAGAAGGCGCGCCTGCTGGCCCTGCGCCTGGCGGCGGCCGCCAGTATGACCGGCCAGCCCGGCGCCGCCCCCAGCGCCGAGGCCCCCGCGCTGGTGGAGGAAGCAGCCCCCTCGCCCCTGGGACAGGCACTCCTGGCCCTCACCTGCGCGCGTCTCTGCTAGAGATCAGCTCCCGACTTCCTCGTGCGTGCGCTGTTCCCGGACTTCGAGTTCAGGGAACCAGACCATATTTGGAAATGCGGCACGGAGCCGGGCCGGGGACACACCGGCGACCCTCCGGTCGCGCTGATCGGGGAGAAGAGAATGGCAACCGAAGCCTTATCCGGACCTTCTATCTTAGAGGTTTTCTTCGAGCAACTGCGCCAGGCGGAGAAGCAGGCGCTGCTGCTGGACTACGACGGCACCATCGCGCCCTTCACGCTGGCGCGCGAGCGCGCCTACCCCTACCCGACCCTGGAGGAGTTGATCGACTGCATCCAGGCCACGACCGCGACCCGCACCGTACTGGTGAGCGGGCGCCCTGCCCACGATCTGCAGGCTCTGCTGCGCCTGCAGATCCGCCCCGAGATCTGGGGTACGCACGGCCGCGAGCGCCTGTTGCCGGACGGTACCTATGAGGTGGCGGCCGCGGACCCGCTGGGCTTGCGCGCCCTGGCCGAGGCCGATGCCTGGATGGAGGCGCAAGGCTGGATGGATCGCATGGAACCCAAGCCCGGAGCCACGGCGCTGCACTGGCGCGGCCTGCCCAGGGAGCAGGCGGAAGAAATGTCGCGACGGCTGCGGGCGGCGCTGGCGGATCTGTGCGGCGAAGCGGGGCTGCGCCTGCGTGACTTTGCCGGAGGCGTGGAGGTGGATGTGGGGGGCGCCGACAAGGGCGACGCCATCGACACGGTGCTGGGCGAGATGGGCGAGGGAACCGTCGCGGCCTATCTGGGCGACGATTTCAGCGATGAGGACGCCTTTCGCGCCATCCGCGGCCGTGGGCTGGGCGTGCTGGTGAGGCCGCGTCCTCGTCCCACCGCGGCCGAAGTCTGGGTGGCCCCTCCGGAGGGGGTTGCACAGTTCCTCAACGAATGGCTGCTGGCTGCCGGAGGTGAACTGTGAGGTCCGGGAACAGGCCCTTGGTCATGGTCTCCAACCGCCTGCCGGTGGTTCTGGAGCGGGAGGAGGCATCCTGGAAGGTGCAGGCCGGCGCGGGGGGACTGGTCAGCGCCCTGATGCCCGCGGTGGCCGGCGCCCGCGGTACCTGGATCGGATGGACCGGCACCGACCGGGATCCGGAAGTGGAGCGCTTGCTGGCGGCGCACGCCGAGCCCGGCTACCGCCTCCAGCCCGTCTTCCTGACCGCGGAAGAGAAGTCGGGCTTCTATTGCGGCTTCTCCAACGAGATCGTCTGGCCGCTCTTCCACGATCTGCAGTCACGCTGCAATTTCGAGCCTGCGTACTGGGAAAGCTACCAGCGGGTGAATGCCAAGTTCGCCGCCGTGATCGCCGAGGCCAGCGCGCCCGAGGATTTCGTGTGGGTGCACGATTACCATCTCATGCTGGCGGGGCAGAAGCTGCGGGAGAGCAGCGCCCGGCGCCGCACCGGCTTCTTCCTGCACATCCCCTTTCCCGCGCCCGACATCTTCGAGAAGCTGCCCTGGCGGCGGCAGGTCCTGGAAGGCCTGCTGGCCTATGGCCTGGTCGGGTTCCAGACTCCGCGCGATCTGCGCAACTTCGCCAACTGCTTGCGCCGGCTGGTACCTCAGGCCCTGCTGCACCGGCAGGAAGAACTGGTGCAGGTGCAGACCGAAGGCGGCAGCACCTGGGCGGGAAGCTTCCCCATCGGCATCGATTTCGCGGCGGTGGAGCGGCAGGCGCAAGCGGCGGAGGCCGCGCACGCCGCCGCCCGCATCCGCGCCGACCTGGCTCCCTGCCAGGTGGTTCTGGGCGTGGACCGGCTGGACTACACCAAGGGCATCCCCGAGCGGCTGAAGGCCTTCCGCGCCCTGCTGCGCCAGCCCGGCGTGCCCAAGGTCACTCTGGTGCAGGTGGTGGTGCCCAGCCGCGCCGACCTGCCCCGCTACCAGGAACTCAAGCTGGAAGTGGAGCGGCTGGTGAGCCAGATCAACGGCGAGCACGGCCAGACCGGGTGGGTCCCCGTGCACTATCTCTACCGCCAGCTTCCCCCGGCGGAGCTGTTCTCCTACTACCGCGCCGCCGACGTCGCTCTCATCACCCCGCTCAAGGACGGCATGAACCTGGTGGCCAAGGAATACTGCGCCGCCCGCGGCGACCAGGACGGGGTGCTGGTGCTGAGCGAGTATGCGGGAGCGGCCGTCGAGTTGGGTTGCGGCGCCATCCTGGTGAACCCCTACGACGTGGAAGGGGTGGCGGCAGCGCTGCGCCAGGCCCTGACCATGGAGGCGGGCGAGCGCCGGGCGCGCATGCGGCGGATGCGCCGCCGGGTGCGCCACACCAACGCCTTCCGCTGGTTTGATTCCTTTCTGGGGGCCGCTGAACGGCTGCAGATGGCGGCGGTGGCCGCTGCCTGAGAAGCGGTCCCACTGCCCCCGAGGCGGCGGGACCGCGTCTTTCCGGTCGCGTCGAATGCGGTAGCGCAAACCCCTCCCCTGAGGTAAACAAGACCTGTCGCTCCGTTTGCCCACGGGATCCCACACCATGACCCACACCGGCCACGAACTGCTGCTGGAGATGCTGGTGATCTTCGTGTGCGCGAAGCTGCTGGGCGAGCTGTTCGAGCGCCTGGCCCTGCCGGCGGTGCTGGGCGAGATCCTGGCGGGAGTGCTGCTGGGGCCGTCGCTGCTGGCCTGGGTCGCGCCCAGCGAGACCATCAACGCCATCGCCGGCATCGGCGCCATCTTCCTGCTGTTCACGGTGGGACTGGCGACCCATCCCAAGGACCTGGTGAAGGTGGGCGGACGCTCGCTGCAGGTGGCGGTGCTGGGAGTGGTGGCCCCCTTCGGCCTGGGCTTTGCCTACCTGGCGCTGCGCGGCGAGCCCGCCCACGAGGCCACCTTCGTGGCCGCGGCCACGGTGGCCACCAGCGTCGGCATCACCGCGCGCGTGCTGGCCGACCTGAAGGCGCTGCAGACGCGCGTGGCCCGCGTCATCCTGGGGGCGGCGGTCTTCGACGACATCCTGGGCATGGTGCTGCTGGCCGTGGTTTCCGGCCTGGCCGCCAGCGGCGGGGTCAACTGGCTGCAGTTGGGCGTGCTGACCGCCGAGGCCGTGGCCTTTGCCCTGTTCATGATCCTGGTGGGACCGCGGGTCATCCATCGCGTGCGCCCGGGAGTGAAAAAGCTCTCCATCCAGAATGCGCCCCTGGTGCTGGCGCTGGCGCTGTGCCTGGGGCTGTCGGTGGCGGCGTCGAGCATCGGCATGGCCGCCATCATCGGCGCCTTCTTCGCCGGGCTGATCTTCGCCGATTACTCCGAAGAGTGGAACCTGTACCCGCGGGTGAATGCCATCAACGAGTTCCTGGCCCCCTTCTTCTTCTTCGCCATGGGTGCCAAGCTCGACCTGCGCGCCTTCACCCCCGAGGTGGGACTGGTGGCGGCGGTGGTGACGCTGCTGGCGGTGGTCTCGAAGGTGGGCGGCTGCGGCCTGCCCGTGCTGCGCGAGGGCTGGCGCGACGCCTTGAAGGTCGGCCTGGGCATGACCCCGCGCGGCGAGGTGGCGCTCATCATCGCCCTCATCGGGCTGCAGATGGGGATGATCTCGCAGCGCGCCTACGCCATCGTCATCGTGATGACCGTGGTGACCACCCTGCTGCCCCTGCCCCTGCTGCGGGCCCTGTTCCGCAGGGACGCCGCGCACTCCTCCGAATTGTCATCCTGAGCGAGGGGTGTCCTGCGGCTGGTACGCAGGGCATCGCGAGTCGCGCTGCGCTCCAGAACCCTGGGGCTCCCTCGGATGACAAGCTCAATGAGCACTTCTTGTGGGACCGCTGAAGCGGTGCCCTGATACGAATCGGTGAGCTCTTTCTATCCACTATCCACTATTCACTATCCACCGGGACGATATAATTCCCGCTTCCCCAGGATTCCCAGGAGGCTTATGACCACACTCAAGGGGCGCGTGGCGCTGGTGACGGGAGCGTCGCAGGGGATCGGGCGGGCGTGCGCGCTGGTGCTGGCGCAGGCGGGCGCGGCCGTGGCTCTGGCGGCCCGCAATCAGGAGAAGCTGGCCCACGTGGCGGAGGAGATCGCGGCCGGCGGCGGGCAGGCTGCCGCCTTTCCCATGGACGTCGCCAGCGAAGAGCAGATCAAGTCCGCCATCCAGGTTGCTCTCGAGCGCTTCTCCAAGATCGACATCCTGGTCAATAACGCCGGCATCACCCGCGATGGCCTGGTGCTGCGCATGAAGCGCGCCGACTGGGATGCGGTGCTGGCCACCAACCTCACCGGCGCCCATCTCTGCATCCAGCAGGTGATGAGTTCCATGCTCAAGCAGCGCTGGGGGCGGATCATCAACATCACCAGCGTGGTGGGGCAGATGGGGCAGGCGGGGCAGGCCAACTACGCCGCCTCCAAGGCTGGCTTGATCGGGCTGACCCTGGCGGTGGCGCGCGAGGTGGCCTCGCGCAACATCACCTGCAACGCCGTGGCCCCGGGCTACATCGAAAGCGCTATGACCGAGGGCCTCACCCAGGAGCAGAAGGAGGCCATGCTCAAGGCCATCCCCCAGGGACGGCCGGGCAGCGACCTGGATGTGGCCCACGCGGTGCGCTTCCTGGCCTCCGACGAGGCCGGCTACATCACCGGGCACGTGCTCAACGTGAACGGCGGGATGGTGATGGGGTGAAGGCGGTCGCGCTCCAGGTCGTGCGGGCCGAGACCCCGGAGCAGATCGAGCACGCGCGCGAGCTCTTCCTGGAATACGCCCAGTGGCTGCGCTTCAGCTTGTGCTTCCAGGGCTTCGACAAGGAGCTGGCCGAGCTTCCCTGGCAGTACGCGCCGCCCGCGGGGCGGCTGCTGCTGGCCCACGCCGAAGGAGCCGAAGAGCCGGCGGGATGCGTGGCCCTGCGCCCGCTGAGCGAGTCCATCTGCGAGATGAAGCGCCTGTACGTGCGTCCTGCCTTCCAGGGCAAAGGCGTGGGGCGGGCGCTGGCCGACGCCGTGATCGCCGAGGCCCGCGCCCTCGGTTACGAGAAGATGCGGCTGGACACGGTCGCCGACAAGATGCAGAGCGCGGTGGCGCTGTACCGCAGGCTGGGTTTCTGCGAGATCCTGCCCTACCGCGACAATCCCATGCCGCACACCCTCTACCTGGAGCTGGACCTGCACCGGAAGTGAAGCCGGGCGCGGCCGCAGCGCGCGCGCTTGGGGTATCGAGAAAGAAAAATTCTGCTTGCAACCCGGTTGCCCCCTGATTACTATTCCCGCACTCCCCGAACGCCCTTGGATGACCTGGTTGGCCGGCCCGATATGAATATCGGCGAAACCATTCGGAATTTTCGCTTGCAAAAAGGGATGTCGCAGGGCGACATCGAGAAGCGCACCGGGCTGCTGCGCTGCTACCTTTCCCGGGTGGAGAACGGTCACACCATCCCCTCGCTGGACACGCTGGCCAAGATTGCCGGGGCCATGGAGATGCCGCTGGCCCACTTCTTCGCCGAGCACGTCAACGACAACGGGCACGCCAAGAACATCCCCCAATTGAGCGAGGACGAGGTCCGCTTCCTCACCCAGATCCGGCGGTATTCCTCCAGCCTCAACGACAGCGACCGCAAGCTGGTGCTGGCCATGGTGAAGAAGATGGCCGCCAGCGGCGGGCGCTAGCGGCCGCTCCACACCTCTGCGGCCGGCGTCGGCGCGCGTGCGCGCGGCCGTGGCCGACTCCCCACCCGCCCGCTGGTCGGGTATGATTTTCAGTGGTATAGTCCGCTTTTCCACCCCGGGGTGACTTGTGACGGTCGATGAGGAACTGAATGTCCTCGACGAAGCCTTGCGCCGGCTCAAGATCGAGTACGACATGTTCTTCGGGGGCGGCTCCCGGAAGCCTCCGGAGGACACGGAGTGGCGGGTGAAGTCGTTGCTCAAGAAATACAGCGACTCGCAGCGCCTGAACTTCGCTCAGCGCTTCCGGTACAACTCCATCGCGCAGAAATACGCCCTGTTCAGCGACCTTTGGCGCAAGAAATTGCGCATCAAGGAGGAGGGCTACCAGCGGCCCCAGGACGCCGTGCTGGGCATCGCCGGCATGCGCCGCGAAGAGGAGCAGGCGGCCGCCGAGGCCCTAGAGGAGGCCCCCGAGGGCCAGGTCGCCCCGGAGCCCTTCCGGGTGCACTGCTCCGACGTGGAGAAGGAGCACGACAACGTGCAGAAGCTGTTCGACGCCATGATGGACGCCAGGAAGCAGTCCGGCGAGGCCGCGGGAGCCGGGGGGAACTTCGATTCGTTCAAGGCCTTCGTAAAAAAGAAGACCGAGCAGATCCGCAAGGACTACGGCTGCCATTCGGTGGAATACTCGGTGGAAGTGGAAAAGGGCCAAGTGCGGCTGAAAGCCAAGGCCAAGACGTGAGTCCCAGGAGCGCGGCGGGCCCGGCCGCGCTCGCGAACGCATTACCAACCACAATCGAACCGGAGCCCGCCTTCGCGGCCGCGATGCCTCCGAAGCGCGGCTCCCCGTCGCCCAAGGGGGGGAACGTGTCCAGGATCCAGCGCGCCATCCTCAGCGTCACCGACAAGACCGGGGTCGCCGACTTCGCCCGCCGCCTCGCCGCCCTGGGCGTGGAGCTGGTCTCCACCGGGGGCACGGCCAAGCTGCTGCGCGAGGCCGGTGTGGCGGTGAAGGACATCTCCGAACTCACCGGCTTTCCCGAGATGCTCGACGGCCGGGTCAAGACGCTGCACCCCAAGGTGCACGGCGGCATCCTGCACTTGCGCGCCAAGGCGGAGCACCGCACCGCCGTCGCCCAGCACGGCATCCTGCCCATCGACATGGTGGTGGTCAACCTCTACGCCTTCGAGAAAACGGCGGCGCAGCCCGGCGCGGAGTTCCAGGAGATCATCGAGAACATCGACATCGGCGGGCCTTCCATGATCCGCTCCGCCGCCAAGAACTTTCAGGACGTTGCGGTCGTCACCTCGCCCGCCGACTACGCCGCCCTGGCCGAGGAGATGGAAAAGTCCGGCGGCGCGCTCTCCCTGGCAACCCAGTGGCGGCTGGCGCAGAAGGCCTTTGCCACCACCGCCGCTTATGATTCCGCCATCGCCTCCACCCTGGAGCGCGTGGCAGCCAAGGATGGTCACCTCGAACTGGGGCCGCCCGCCGCGTTTCCCGAGACCCTGCGCCTCTCTTATCGCAAGGTGATGGACCTGCGCTACGGCGAGAACCCGCACCAGAAGGCCGCCATGTACTCTGACGGCTCCGTCCGCGGCGTGGCCAATGGCCGCCAGCTCCAGGGCAAGGAACTCTCCTACAACAACATTGTGGACCTGCAGGCGGCCTGGGAGCTCGCGCTGGAGTTCGACGAGCCCTTCTGCTGCATCATCAAGCACACCAACCCCTGCGGCAGCGCCACCGGGAAAGACGCCATCGAGGCCTTCCAGAGGGCCTTTGCCGGCGACCCCGTCTCCGCCTTCGGCGGGGTGATCGCGCTCAACCGCCCGGTGGACGGCGCCATCGCCGAGGCCATCGCCGGACTGCGCCACAACGGCGTGGCCCTGTTCATCGAGTGCATCATCGCTTCCTCCTTCGACCCGGCCGCCCGCGAGCGCTTCGCCAAGCGCAAAGACCTGCGCCTGCTCGAGGCCACTCCTGACCCCCTGCGCTACGTGCTCAAGGCGGTCTCGGGCGGCGCCCTGCTGCAGGACAACGACCTGCACCGGCTCGACCCCAAGGACGTCAAGGTGGTCAGCGCCCGCCCGCCCAGTGAAGAGGAGATGCGCGCTCTGCTCTTCGCCTGGAAGATCTGCAAGCACGTCAAATCGAACGCCATCGTCTACGCGCGCGAGGGGCAGACGGTGGGCGTGGGCGCGGGGCAGATGAGCCGCGTGGACTCGGCCAAGATCGGCGCCATGAAGGCGGTGCTGCCGGTGAAGGGAACCGTGGCCGCCTCCGACGCCTTCTTCCCCTTCCCCGACGGGGTGGAGGAGATCGCCAAGGCGGGCGCCACCGCCATCATCCAGCCCGGGGGCTCGGTGCGCGACCAGGAGATCATCGAGGCCGCCAACCGCCTGGGCCTGGCCATGGTCTTCACCGGCATCCGCCACTTCCGCCACTAGACGCAAGCTCCGCCCGCTCCTGCGTTCTTGAAAGTAGGGCTGGCAGGGCCTCGGGCCCATGGGTCACGTCCGTCGCGGACGGCAAACAGGGTAAAATAGGCATCAACCCGACCGAGGCCGCGCGCATCTATTTGGCGACCGGCGTGTTTCTAGGGGCCAGGGGCGCTTTTCCCGGAAATAGGGCTTGAATGAGAATCCGATACGTTGTTCCGCTCGTCGTCCTGGCATCACTCCTGGCGTATTCCCAGCAGGCGCCCAAGCCCCAGGAGTCGGCCCCACCCGAGGCCACGCCCAAAGCTCCCGACCACGCCGCCGCCTACTACCACGCCATGCTGGCGCACAGCTATGAGGAGCAGCGGCAGTACAGCAAGGCCATCGATGAATACAAGCTGGCCATCGCCGCCGATCCCACCGACTCCTACCTGGCAGGGCAACTGGTGGAGCTCTACGCCAACAGCGGGCGCATCCGCGAGGCGGTGCTGGCGGCCCAGGAGATCCTCAAGCGCGATCCCAACAACGTGGCCGTGCACAAGCAGTTGGGGCGCATCTACCTGCGCTCGCTGGGAGACGTGCAGGCGGGGCAGCAGTCCGACGACCTCCTGCGCCTGGCCCTGGAGCAGTATCAGGAGATCGTGCGCCTGGAGCCCACGGCCGAGAACCATCTTCTGCTGGGGCGGCTCTACCGGCTGAACAACAACACGGCCGCGGCGGAGAGCGAGTTCAAGGCCGCGGTCGCGGCCCAGCCCGACTCCGAAGAAGCGGTCAGCAATCTCGCCCTGCTTTACAACGAAGAGAGCGACTACGCGCACGCCATCCAGCTCCTGACCGCGGTGCCGGAGGCGGCCCGCTCCCCCAAGATCTACGCCACCCTGGGCTATACCTACGAGCAGCAGAAGGACTACCAGCGCGCGGTCGAGGCCTACCGCAAGGCCGTCGAACTGGACCACGACAATCTGGATGCCATCCGCGGCCTGGCCCAGAACCTGCTCAACGACGGCCAGATGGAGGCCGCCCTGGAGCAATACAAGGTCGTCGCCGAGGCCGATCCCCAGGACGCCCAGGCCTTTCTGCGCATGGCCGAGATCTACCGCCGCACCGGGCGGTTCGACGCCGCCCTCGACAACCTGAAGAAGGTGGAGGCGCTGGCGCCGGGCTCGCTCGAGGTTCCCTACAACATGGCCCTGGTGTACGACAGCGAGGGGCGCTTCCCGGAGGCGGTGCAGAAACTGCAGGCCCTGCTCGACCAGACCGCCAAGCCCGACGGCAACTATAGCTCCGCCGACCGCGCCAATCGCGCCATCTTCCTGGAGCGGCTGGGGAATGTCTATCGGGAGATGAACCAGCCGCTGCAGGCGGTGGACACGTTCCGCAAGATGCTGGAGCTGGGCGACGACAACGCTTCCCGCGCCTACCAGGAGATCGTCGAGCTCTACCGCGACGCCAAGCAGTGGAACCTGGCCATGGCCGCGGCCCAGGAAGCGGTCGCCAAGTTGCCCCAGGACCGCACCCTGAAGATGGTGCTGGCCGCGCAGATGGCCGACGCGGGCCAGCCCGAGGCCGCCCTCGCCCAGGTCAGCAGCCTGCTCAAGGGCACGCCCGACGACCGCGACGTCTACCTCACCCTCACCACCCTCTACAGCCGGCTGAAGCGCTGGGGAGACGCGGAGGAGGCGCTGCGCAAGGCCGATGCGCTGGTTTCCCGGCCCGACGACCGCGACTACGACAACTTCCTGTGGGGCTCGCTCTATGAGCGCCAGAAGAAGTACGACCTGGCCGAGGAGATGTTCAAGAAGGTGATCGCAGGCGATCCCCGCAACGCCGCCGCCCTCAACTACCTGGGCTACATGCTGGCCGACCGCGGCCAGCGCCTGGAAGAGGCCCTCGGCTACATCCAGAAAGCGGTGCGGCTGGAGCCGGAGAACGGCGCCTACCTGGACTCGCTGGGCTGGACCTACTTCAAGCTGGGCAACTACGAACTGGCGGAGCAGAATCTGCGCAAGGCCGTGGATCGCATGGGCAACGACGGCACCATCCAGGACCACATGGCGGAGGTGTACGAGAAGAAGGGCGACCTGCGCCAGGCCGTCGCCCACTGGGAGCGGGCGCTGGCGGAGTGGAGCAAGTCCAGCCCCGCCGACGTGGACTCCGCCGACGTCGCCCGCGTGCAGAA